>Ga0102940_1002333_pt1 | contig 11492 bp, 6 predicted proteins | sample SalPonR2_C_D1_MG_FD_78215 | JGI IMG/M metagenome (GOLD analysis project Ga0102940, IMG submission 78215) | Salt pond soil microbial communities from South San Francisco under conditions of wetland restoration - Salt Pond MetaG R2_C_D1_MG | ecosystem: Environmental > Aquatic > Marine > Intertidal...
AGAAAGGATGTTATTCCGAGGACTCTTTTCCTCTTTTAAAAAACGAAGGCATGGTTACAGCGTTTTCTGTTAAGAACAATATTTGGCTGAATCCTTACACTTTTTTTTATTTTTTTTTGGGAGCATAGAGAAATGAAAAAATGATCCGGATCTGAAAGATTCTTGAATAGTAATCAACTAATAAATTGGCAAGCAATTCAAAATAATATTCATAGCTATAAAAATGGAAATTCAAAGAATTTTTTACTTATTTGTTAATCAAATATTCACTTTAAATTCTTATATATAGTATTCGTTAAACCTGAAAACTAAAGCCAAATAAAAAATGACTAAACAAGACTTTGACCTTACACAGCATGATATTACTGTGAAAAATATTATCAGGAATCCATCTCCGGCAAAATTTTATGAGGACGCTATTAAATACGATCCGGGTTCTGTTATTACAAACAAGGGATCGCTTGTTGTACGATCCGGGGAACGTACAGGCAGAAGTCCGGCAGACAAGCGCGTTGTAAAAACAGATAACATCAGCGAAGATATCTGGTGGGGAGATATAAATATCCCGCTGGATGAAAAAACTTTCAAAATTAATCATCAGCGGGCTACAGATTATCTCAATACTGTTGATCGACTTTATGTGATTGACGGTTTTGCAGGATGGGACCCAAAATATCGCCTGAACGTGCGGATTATTGCCGAACGTCCCTATCATGGTCTTTTTATGCAAAACATGTTGATACGACCTACAAAAGAAGAGCTCGAAAACTTTGGCGATCCCGATTTCGTCGTTTATAATGCCGGCAAGTTTCCTGCGAATAAGTTTACTGAAGGTATGACATCTGACGCCAGTGTTGATGTGAACTTTGAAACCAACACCATGGTGATTCTGGGTACTGAATATGCAGGTCTAATGAAAAAAGCAATCTTTACCGTAATGAATTACCTGATGCCTAAAAGGGATGTTTTATCAATGCACTGCTCTGCAAATGAGGGAGAAGGCGATGATGTTGCACTATTTTTCGGCTTGTCTGGTACAGGGAAAACAACACTATCCGCCGACAGCAGCCGTAAGTTAATCGGTGATGACGAACACTGTTGGAGTGAAGATGGTATTTTCAATATTGAAGGAGGCTGTTATGCCAAAACTATCAATCTCTCCGAAGAGAAAGAACCCGAAATATATAATGCCATAAAGTTCGGGACGGTTCTGGAAAATGTAGGGTATGATCCTGGTACAAGAGAAGTAGACTATGACGACGTGAGTATTACGGTAAATACCCGCGCATCTTACCCGATTGAATTTATTTCAAATGCAAAAATACCTTGCGAAACCGGTCATCCTAAAAATATCATCTTTTTAACTTATGATGCATTTGGTGTACTTCCTCCCGTAAGTAAACTAACACCGGAACAAGCCATGTACCATTTTATCAGCGGATACACAGCCAAGGTTGCCGGTACTGAAGTTGGTGTAACAGAACCCCAGGCAACATTTTCTGCCTGTTTCGGAGCCGCTTTCCTTGTATGGCCTCCAAGCAGATATGCAGAAATGCTCGCAGAAAAAATGAGAACTCACGGATCAAAAGCATGGCTGGTTAATACCGGAATAGCCGGCGGAGCGTACGGAACCGGCAGCAGAATTGATCTGAAAAGCACACGGGCTATAATTAATGCTATTCACGAAGGAAAACTTGATGATATTTCGACCGAACATGATGAGATATTCGGATTTGAAATTCCAACAGAGTGCCCAAACGTGAAATCCGATATTCTTATTCCCCGAAGAAGCTGGGATGATTCGGAGGCATATGATAAACAGGCCATAAAACTTGCCACTCTCTTCAACGATAACTTTGAGAAATATAAAGAGGAGAGCAGCCAGGAAATCATCAATGCAGGACCTAAGGTATAACCGGTAATATTTAAAGACAGGCAGTCGGCTCTGAGTCGTATTGCCTGTCTTATTTTTTTTAAAAACATCACAAAGCTTCTTTAAATTAATAGGCCGAATGGTGCTTTTTTTAATCTTTGTGAATGCTGGCAAAGATGGGATTTAAAAAACACGTTATCCCCCTTGTCTCATATACACAGCTTATACCTATAAGTTAAAATTTCAAAATTTAACTATTGGCTTTGGTAATATTTTACAGCTTCATCAAGAGTTCTGTAGTGCTTAAAAACCGAGATAAGCTGAGTCATCATGAGTAAATTTTCAATTTTTTTATCTGCCTGACAAATCACAAGATCTCCTCCGGCTTTTCGCATTGTAGTCATCCCGCCAATGAGAATCCCCAAACCAGACGAATTAATAAACTTGACTTTCCCAAGGTCCACAATCACATTTGTTTTTCCCTGATCAATTAAACTGTGTAAATCTTCCCGGAATGTTTCTGCAGCCGGACCGCCCATTATATTACCGCTTAACTCAAATACTGCGCAGTTAAACTGTTCCTTTATATTGTATTTCATCCTGTATCCCGATTGGTTTAATCTTATTTTATCCGAATATTCAGGATTCTCTGCAATGAGATTGAAATTATTTCAAAAAATGAACCCCACATTGAACCCGGTTGTATTCGGCTACCTGTTATTTATTTATATAGTTACAATAAATCAATTTATTAATTAATACAAGTCCGGTAATTATGAAACCGGATTCAGATGATTCGCAACCGAATCTACCTGGAAACTTCGCGCATTAATTCTTCAATTGCTCTTTCAAGTTGTTGGTCAACACCGCGGTCAATCACACCGGGCATATTTTTGACTTTTATCATTGGCTCAGTTTGATTGTTTTCCATCCACTCGCCCGACATATTTCTTGCACTTACCGGAACCACGCCCCAGCGCGAACCATCGGGAAGTCCCTCCCATCCTGCAAAACTACATGTTCCCGGCACCGGCATTCCCACGGTTTTCCCGATTTGCAGCTCCGTGTATGCACTGGCATAGCAGTGGCCATCCGAATACATCGCTTCATTGATAAGAGTCAGTGTTGGTTTTGTCCAGCGTGATGTGGGTTCGCCACCAACATCTTTATCTGCTGTTGCGTAGGTGTTAAACTCGACTCCGGTAAAAAACATAGCCAAATCCGCAACCAAATCACCGCCGCCATTAAATCTTGTATCCACAATTACACCATCACGGTCGCTGTATTTCCCAAGCATATCCTGAATTACATTTCTGAATGGCCCGTCACCCATTCCCGGTATATGTACATACCCGAGGGTTCCATTGCTTTTTTGATCTACTTCACGCTCGTTTATTCGGATAAACCTTCTGTATAAAAGAGCTCTTTCCTCTCCCAGGGAAATCGGCTTTACCGTAATTTGTTTCCGGTCATTATTCCCCGGACCCGTAATCTCCAGCAATGCAAATTTCCCGGCTTTTCGATTCAGAAAGCTTGCTGCATCCCTGTCAGGGGTGACAATTTCTCCATCAATTTTTTCAATAATCATTCCCGGGGCAATATCAAACGAAGCTTTATCAAGAGGACCTCCCTCCAATATTTCAGCAATCCGTATACCGTTACCTGTGTGCTCATAATCCATAAAAATTCCGAGTGAAGCTGTTGCATCAGGGTTTTCTATGCTTCTGCTGAATCTTGCCCCCGCGTGGGATACATTTAATTCACCCAGCATTTCAGAAACCATTTCAGCGAATTCATATGAATTCCCAATATGAGGCAGGTATTTTTGATATTCTTGGTAGAGTAAATCCCAGTCATTTCCGTGAAAAGTTGGTTCATAAAATATATTTTTTGTCCGGATGTAAACATGTTCAAACATCTGATCACGTTCTTTCTCTTCATCAAACATCATTTCCCCCGCAACTTCTATTTTTTTAGAGCTGCCGGCTGACAAATCCAGTTTTGATATCGAACCGCCGCTCAGCAGATAGAGATTTTCCATCTCTTTATCCCAGGAGAGAGTTCCGGAGCTTGCATTTAAGCGTACAGCCATTTTAGTATCACGTGTTCGCAGATTGGTTTCCCACAGGTTGTAATTTTTTTCAAATTGAACCAGGTAATAGAGCGTTTCACCATCTTTTGACAAAACGGCATCACTGATCTGCCCGGAGTGAATGGTAAGCCTGGCAGTCTGGTCTTTCATCCTCTCTTTATCAAAAGTCAGGATTTCTTGTTCCTCCTCTTTCTTTTTTTCCTGATCATCATCTTCTTTTTCATCCCCTTCAGAAGATTTTTTGATCTCTTTTAGAAGTCTAAAATCCTCCTCACTCAAATTATACTTGTCCCATTCTTCCTGGGTAAAAAACATGGAATAAACGTCGCGCTCTGACCTTCCGCTGGTCGCATAGCTTTTCAGCCCATCTTTGTTGCTAAACCAGATCATCTGTTTTCCGTTATTTACCCATTTTGGTGTTCTGTCCTGGTAGCCGCTTTCAGTCAGATTTATTCTTTCACTTCCATCGGCTGCAAGTAAAAGCACTTCACTATTGTGCAAAAGCTTACTCCAGCCAACCAGCAGCCATCTGCTGTCGGGACTCCATGTAAAATATTTGTCACCATCCCGCATGTGAAAAAGATCTTCCGGAGTAAGCAGATCCACAGAATCTCCGGTTGCTAAATCCCGCACTCTCAATGTGCGCCGGCCTGCTATATATGCCATTTTATTTCCATTCGGTGAAAAAGAAGCCATATAATTATCAAGACTATCCTGAACCAATATCTCTTCATTCAGAAGTGTGGATGCGTAGAAAAAAGGTTCTTCATCCCGAACTTTTACTGTTTTATGGATACTCCATCTGCCATCCCGTTCGCCCGAATAAACCACTCCGCTGCCATCGGGTGTAAAAGTTACAAAACGCTCCTGTTCCGGGGTGTTTGTGATTCGCTTGGTCATAGATCCGTTCACTGAAGTTACAAACACTTCCCCCCGTGCAACAAAGGCGATCTCTTTTCCGTCAGGAGATATATCCATTTCCCGGATACCACCATTGATCGTGATAAATTTATCAGGATTGCTTTTCGCCTGTGTACGGATGGTTATATTTACTTTTTCAGGTTCACCGCCCTCCTTCATTGTATAGAGTTCGCCATCATATCCGAAAACAATGGTTCCGTTGGCATAGCTCAAAAACCGAACCGGGTGTAGAGAGAAAGATGTAAGCTGTTCAGAGTCTTCAGGCTCAGATATTGACATCCGGTGTACGTTAAACGAGCCGCTCTCTTCACTCAGGTAGTAGAATGACTCTTCATTCTCACTGTAGACCGGCTGCCGGTCTTCTCCTTCGAATGAAGTTATCATTTCGTGATTGTCTTCATCAAAATTGTAAATCCAGATATCGCGGGTAATCGACGAAGTGTGATGCTTTCTCCACTCGTTTTCACCTCCTTTTTTATCATGATAGATCATCTGAGTTCCGTCACTGTTTACCTGAACATACTCAGCCGGAATTGTAAATACCTGGTCAACCCTTCCCCCATCAACAGGAACACTGTAAAGTTCAGGCTGTGAACCGGCAGGAAACTGCCTGTGCTCGGCAAGATCCTGCCGAACTGCACCGAAGATTACCGATTCATTATCATGAGAAAAACTGTAGGGGTTCTCATCATTAGAGTGAAATGTAAGCCGTTTGGCCGGACCCGAAGTGGCATCCATTAAAAAAATATCAAAATTGCCATACCTGTCTGAGGCAAAAGCAATCTGTCGGCCGTCTTTACTCCACACCGGCATGGTATCATGAGCTTCGTGAAATGTAAGCTGGTGTGCAACTCCTCCTTTAGTGGAAACCCGGAATAAATCCCCATTGTAAGTAAATGCTATTTGACTGCCCTCAGGTGATATTGCCTGGTAACGAATCCAAGCGGGATTCACCTGTGCAGATAAAAAACCGGAAGAAATTAAAAAGAACAAAATAGTTAAAAATACTTTCATGATGCTTTTGAAATAGATTCAGTTTGAGGTTATCAGAAGCTCTTATGATAAAGAATGTTTAGAAATGAAAGAAGAAAATTTATTACATGCTGTCTCTCATTGAGCAACTCTAAATTTATGTTTTAAATAATTGTATTTGTAAGCAAATTTATTTTATATATTTATCGTTAGGTGAATCTACCTATAAATAAAAATCTCAACATGTGCTTTTGAGATTTCAATAAAATCAGTTGGAATCCAGGGATAAGGGAGCGCAGATAGATGTAGTTCTTAACGTGATTATATTTAAAGTTTCAGTTTTTATTACACTTGCTGCAGTTGTATCTGATACATATTCAGGCCAGGTACAATTCAGCCATTTGTCAGTTGATGACGGTTTATCTCAGAATGCCGTTTTTTCGATTGAACAAAACAACAAAGGGTTTATGTGGTTTGGAACCAAAGACGGACTGAATCGTTATGATGGCCGTAGTTTTGTTGCCTATCAGCACAATCAGTTTGATGAGATGCGGGTAAAACTGACGGAGTACGGCGGAAAGACGACCGAGTCCTCCTTCGAAGTGGGTCCCATAGTCCCGGATGAGACGGAGGTGGGGGATTTCTCCTCGATGGAGTATAAACCTAAACTATCGGTACGCACTCACAAAACTGGCAAATCCATAACAATTGAAATTGAAGACAACGGCTCCGGCATCCCGGTCGACATCAAGAACAAAATCATGCAGCCGTTCTTTACGACGAAAAAAGGGACGCAGGATATCGGTCTTGGCTTGAGTACTACCAATGATGTTGTGAAAGCGCATGGTGGTACCATCAATATAAAAACCACAGAACATGAAGGCACCGCTTTAATCTTTGAATTGCATGTTTAGCCGAACAACCCTATCGCCATCTGCCCGGTTTTCCGGGATGCTGATGTTATTGCTGCCCCTATTTTTTTTGGCGGCCTGCAGCGGCACGTCCGGAGATATGGACTCCTCGCTTCCACCAGACCTTTACTCTCAACCTGAAACAGTTCAACTAAAAGCAGGAACCCGCATTCTTGCCGCACCAAAAATCATTCACCCCGACAGCGTAGCCAAGCCCCAATCTTTTACCGTTAACCAATCTGGATTAACTACAATAAATACACATCCCAACCGGTACACAATACCCAATGAACTAACCATCATACCAGTTGATAAAAGCAAACTTAAAACCATAAGAGTAGGTGAAGGCAATCCCGATTTTGTCTTACTAAATTCTACGGGTGACATAATACCCACCGGCGTTCCTATTCCTGCGAAGGGTAAAGTGGTAAAGGCTATTCATTCTAAACCTACCAAAGCTCTACCACCCTCTATCAAAGATGCCGCCATTGCCAACCTTCAGTATTTAAATGTGGAGCATGGTATGGCTTCATCTTTTGTAAGGTCCGTCTTAGAAGACAAAAACGGAAATATCTGGATAGGGACCCGGGGAGGTGTAAGCGTATTTAATGGCGAACGCTTTACACATTATACCGAAAATGAAGGCTTATCCAATAATTTCGTCAGGGTCATCGTCGAGGATCAATACGGAAATATCTGGATGGGCACGGAAGGCGGTGGCGTGAGCGTATTTGACGGGGAAAGTTTTACCCATTACAACGAAAACGAAGGTTTACCCAGTAATTTAGTCAGAGCCATCCTTGAAGACAAAAGCGGAAATATATGGCTGGGGACCCGGGGAGGCGTTAGCGTATTTGATGGAGAAAACTTTACCAATTACACTGAAAAAGAAGGTTTATCCTATGATGATATCATGTCCATCGCTGAAGACCAGAACGGTAATATCTGGATTGGGACTTTTTACGGTGGGGTAAACGTATTCGATGGAGAAAAATTTACCCATTACAACGAAAACGAAGGCTTATCCAATAGTAACGTTGTGTCTATTCTGGAGGATCAAAGTGGAAATATCTGGCTGGGGACGGATGGTGGTGGAGTGAGCGTATTTAATGGAGATAGCTTTACCCATTACACTGAAAAGGAGGGCTTGTCAAGTAGGTTCGTCTGGTCCATTCTGGAAGATAAAAACGGAAACGTATGGTTGGGAACCCGGGGTGCAGGAGTCAGCGTATTTGATGGAGAAAGCTTTACCCATTTCGGCGAAAACGAAGGATTATCCAATAATACTGTCTACTCCATCACAGAGGATCAGAGCGGAAATATCTGGATAGGTACAGAAGGCGGCGGGGTGAACGTATTTAATGGAGAAAACTTTTCCCGTTACACCGAAAATATGGGTGTATCCAACAATACCGTCAGGGCCGTTTTAGAAGATCAAAACGGAAATATATGGGTGGGGACCGAAGGGAATGGGGTGAGCGTATTCAATGAAGAAAGTTCTACCCATTACACCGAAAACGATGGTTTATCCTATCATACTGTCGTTTCCATTCTGGAGGATCGAAACGGAAATATATGGCTGGGCACCGAAGGCGGTGGAGTGAACATATTTAATGGCGAAAGTTTTACTCACTACACAGAAAGCGAAGGATTATCCAATAACTACGTGAGGGCTATCGCAGAGGATAAAAACGGAAATATCTGGATGGGATCTCGTGGAAGGGTAAGCTCATTCAATGGAGAAAATTTTACCCATTACATTAATAAACAAGGTTTATCCAATAGTGTCGTTTGGTCCATTCTGGAAGATCGAAATGGAAATATCTGGCTGGGGACAGAAGGCGGCGGGGTAAGCGTATTTGATGGCGAAAGCTTTATCTATTACACTAAAACCCAAGGTTTATCCAATAATATTGTCAGGACCATCGCAGAGGATAAAAACGGAAACATTTGGCTGGGAACCTGGGGTGGAGGAGTGAGCATTTTTAATGGAGAAAGCTTTATCCATTTCACCGAAAACGAAGGCTTATCCAATAATACCGTCTTCTCCATCATAGAGGATAAAAGCGCTCCCTTAAATGAAGTTATCGTCTATGTAGGAACAGAAAATGGGCTTTCAAAAATTTCTTTAAAAGAAGATGAAACTTCCGCTGATGAGAAATTTTCGTTTAGTGTTCAAAACTTTGACAAACAAAATGGATTGAAAAGCTTGCAGTTCACAACGGGGGCCACTATCGACAGTAAAAACCGTGCCTGGTGGGGCACCGACAATGGGTTGGTAATGCTGGATTTGAATACGCTTAAGCTTTCTAATGAAGTACCCCGGCCCCATTTATCTCAATTAGAAATTAACGAGCAGTATATAGACTATCGTAATATCCCTGATAGCCCCGGCAGCCAACGGGATCAAATCAAATATGATGGTGTTCAAAAATTTGAGAACTATCCTCTCGGTTTAGAGTTACCCTATTATAAAAATCACCTCACCTTCTATTTTGCAGCTATAGAATGGTCAGCACCGCATAAAATCAGGTACAGCTACAGGATGGAGGGCTTACATGCCAATTGGAGCCAACCCACCGCCGACCCGGTGGCAGATTACCGCAGCCTGCCATTTGGCACCTACACCTTTCAACTCCGGGCCATAGGTGAGAGTGAAGTATGGAGTGAGCCGTTTGATTACACCTTTACCATTCTTCCTCCATGGTGGCATACCTGGTGGGCTTATGTTCTCTATGGTGTTATATTCCTGAATGCCATCTATCTTTTGCGCCGGTATGAATTAAATCGGTTTAACCTGAAAAACCAATTGGCCTATGAAAAGATTGAAACCGAATCGCTCCGGAAACTTGACCATCTTAAATCTCATTTCTTTGCCAATATCTCCCACGAATTCAGAACACCCCTGACTCTTATTCTGGGACAAATTGAAACCCTGCAATCATCAAACATCAACGAAAATTTCAAAGACAAACTGAAGGTTGCTGATCGTAATGGCAGACGCCTGCTGAGCTTGATTAATCAGCTTCTCGAATTGTCGAAACTTGAAGCCGGCAAAATTGAACTTAAAACAGAGGTTCACAATATGGTTTCATTTCTGAAAAGCCTGTTTTACTCATTTGAAACCCTTGCAGAAACAAAAAATATCTCACTTTCTTTTGTTTCACAATATCAGAATCTTCCTTCAAGGTTTGATACTGATAAAATGGAAAAGGTTTTCTGTAACCTGCTGTCTAATGCATTTAAATTTACTCGTCCCGGTGGAAGTATTGAAGTCACAATTTATAAACCTGATGCCGATACGGTAAAAATATCATTGAAAGACAGTGGGATTGGAATTGCGCCGGACAGGATTCCCCACATTTTTGATCGTTTTTACCAGGCTGATGTATCAGACATACGTGAACATGAAGGAACAGGTATCGGCCTAGCGCTGGTCCAGGAATACATAACATTACATGATGGCAAGATATCTGTTTTCAGCAAGGAAGGTGAAGGAACTGAATTTATTGTAGAACTTCCTTGCAGGCTCACGCCTGCTGATAGCAACCGTTTTCCTGAATTGGCGGAACCAATTTATCCAAAAAACGGCACAACAGAACCCTATGCCCATGAACCCGTAAACATCACAAACGTCTATCTCCCCTCTGTCTCCGTAAATGATGAAATAATTCTTATAGTGGATGACAATACAGATGTACGCACATTCATTCGCGAACAGCTTGAAAAGGATTACAAAATTATTGAAGCTTCAAATGGAAAAGAAGGTCTCAAAGCCTCTCAAAGTATTATACCCAACTTGATTATTTCAGATCTTATGATGCCCGAGATGAATGGGTACTCTTTTTGTAAAAAAATAAGGGAGAATGAAAAAACCAGTCATATTCCGATCATCATGCTTACCGCCAAGGCCGGACTCGATGACAAAATAGAAGGTCTGGAAACTGGAATAGATGCCTACCTGACCAAGCCTTTCCGTGTTAAAGAGCTAAAGGTTCGCGTCTCAACTCTCATTCAGCGCCGGAAAGATCTCCAAAAACGTTTTTCAACATCGACCATAATAAAACCGGCTGAAGTGACCAGAGATCTTATTGATCAAACGTTTCTTGAGAACACCATACAGGTTATAGAAAAACACCTGGACGACGAAAAGTTTAGCAATAATTGTCTGGCAGAAACCCTGAATATGAGTGTATCACAATTGAACCGAAAATTAAACGCCCTGATCGGACAATCAGCCGGAAAGCTGGTTCAGACTTATCGCCTTCGTCGCGCATCCGAAATGCTTAGAAATTCCGAACAGACTGTAGCTGAAATCTCCTACAAGGTAGGATTCAGCGATCAGGCCTATTTTTCCCGCACCTTCAAAAAACAGTTCGGAAAAAGCCCCTCCAAATATCGAAAGTAACCCCAACTTTGGAAAAGTTACCACCACCACATCCCCGTTCGCAGCCCGCAATAACTTTTCCAAAGTTCCCAACGGCAACCAACCCCAACTTTGGAAAAGTTACAACCACCCATATCCCCGTTCGCAGCCCGCAATAACTTTTCCAAAGTTCTCCGTCATCATTCAAACTTCGATCTCTCCTCCTCATGGCTGAAAATAAAATTGTCCAACCCGCCGAATAAATCAATTACTTTCTCACAATTTATAATCGACCTGCATCCATTTAAATAAACCTGGTAAGAGGAATTAGGATAATATTCAAACTGTTTTGTAAAT
>Ga0102940_1002334_pt1 | contig 11486 bp, 7 predicted proteins | sample SalPonR2_C_D1_MG_FD_78215 | JGI IMG/M metagenome (GOLD analysis project Ga0102940, IMG submission 78215) | Salt pond soil microbial communities from South San Francisco under conditions of wetland restoration - Salt Pond MetaG R2_C_D1_MG | ecosystem: Environmental > Aquatic > Marine > Intertidal...
ATGGCCAAAGCGATAAAGCCCATCAGGCGAGTCATGACGTTGAGTCCGGTATGTCCAATGTATTTAGCTGATATAGGTGCCAGCCTCAACAGGCCATAGGTTGCTACAACCACCATGAAAATGGAAATGCCGTTGATAAGATAGTCGAAAAAACTCTCAGCCTGTGTTGCAAATCCAATCACAACAGCAATGCTGCCGGGGCCCGACAGTAGCGGCAGAGCAAGTGGGCTAAACGAGATATCCTCTTTTTCCATCGCTGCTTTCTCATCCTCTTCCGTCAGTTTTCTTCCCGATTTCTCCGGATTTAACATTGAGTAAGCTGCCCGCATGATGATCAACCCGCCGGCTATTCGGATTCCGGGTAATGAAATTCCAAAAAAGCTGAGTATAAATGTACCAATCAATAGAAAAACGATAAGTACGCCAAACATATAGAATGAGGCCCACAAAGCTGTCTGATCGCGTTCAGCATCACTAAACCGATCTGTTAACGATAAAAATAACGGCATGGCCGCGAGAGGGTTAACCACGGAGAAAAGCGACGTAAAACTTGCAAACAGTAGTCCTCCCCAGGTTAAAAAGTGAGATGCCGTTCCATCTGTAACTGTATCAGGTATCCATTCAAACATAGCCCTAAAGATAAAAATGATTTATCCCATTGCATACCAAAAATTCTTTCTAATATTCAGAGAAGATGAAATAATTGTTACCTTTACTCACCCAAATTTAAGAACCATAAAACTATACTCATCATGGATCATCCAAACGTTTTAAGTAAAGCAAAATCAATCATAAATAGTGATAAAAATAGAGATGATAAACTTCAAGCTATTTGTGAGCTTTTAGACAATGAGATCGATGTGTTCGACTGGACAGGATTCTATCTTGTAGCCAAAGATGAGGAGAACATGTTGGAATTGGGGCCTTATGTTGGTGAAGATACAGATCACACACGTATTCCATTTGGTAAGGGAATTTGTGGACAGGCGGCTGATACTTTAAAAACTTTTGTGGTACAGGATGTAGGTAAAGCAGACAACTATCTAGCCTGCAGTCTGCATGTAAAATCCGAGATCGTTGTTCCTATCATTAAAGGAGAACGATTTGTTGGAGAGCTCGATATCGACTCACATACAAAAGATGCCATAACTCAGAACCTGCAAACACTTTGTGAAAGAATTTGTGATGAGTTGAAGCATATTTTTTAACCATTGCAGTTTCTACAGGTTGATCAAAATTTATCCTAATGCGTGGAAATGTAGTCTATCTTAGCTATGTACACATGGTTACGTTAAAAATCGTAAATGGGATAAAACTTTTGAAAACCGAACAAACAAATTGAGTTTGATTACGTCAAACGCCTATCTCAGAATTTGTTTATACCGATGGCTGGTTAAATCAACAGGTTGTAATAAGTTTTTAAATAGAACGTCCAGGTGGATAAATGTTGTGAACGTGCATTACACTTATGTGTGATATGGGTTACTTTCTGAGCCAATGTTCAGAATCCATTGTAATCCTGAATGAACTGAGGATTGCATTAAATAGTTATACGCCTTAATACTATCAAGAAACAACTAATGGTACATATTTTGAAAAAATCTCTTTTTGCGCTTTTATCGGTCTTTATGATACTGTCGCTTTCGTCTTGCGGGAGCGATGACAATGGAAGCGAGGGAGCAGGTCCGGGTGGTGGTTTTGGTAATTTTAGGGGAGGTCAGCCAACCAGTGTAGAAGCAACTCCCGTTCTCAGAGCAGAAATATCAAGACAAGTACAGGCATACGGTACCGTGCGACCGCAGGATGTTGTAGCGATCACGCCTCAGGTATCAAACAGAGTTACAAATATTCTTGTTGATCTCGGGGATAATGTCTCACGAGGCCAGGTTATGGCTGAGATCTATGACGTGCCGTTTCGTGAGACCGTTGAACAGGCCCGAGCACAGATTCGGCAAGCCCAAGCTTCGTTTGAAAGAGATAGCACGCAGCTGGAACGACAGCGAGAACTTTTTGAACGGGATTTGATCAGCCGATCAGAATTTGATGACATTCGCGCTACTTTTCTAAACAGTAAGGCTCAATACGAATCTTCGAAAGCCGCCCTGTCGCAAAGCATGGAGAATTTGGAGAATACAAAGATTACGTCACCCGTAAACGGGGTGGTTCTAAGCCGAAATATTGCAGAAGGTGATGTGGCAACGTCCGGGCAAGCTGCATTCGAGGTGGCTAACCTTGTGGGCTTCGAGACCCGAGTATTTTTACCTCTTCAAGACTGGGAGCAGGTTCAGGTTGGCCAGCAGGTAAAAATGTCGTTGTCGAGCAGAGGGTCAGAGATTGCAGAAGGTGTGGTGTCTAGAAAGAGCGCTCAGCTGGATGAAACCACGGGTCTTGGAGAGGTTGTAATCTCGCTCACAGAGTCGCGAGGATCCGTATACCAGGGGGCCTTGTTGCAGTCTCGAATTATTCTAGAAACACGTGAAAATACGATTGTAATACCTCGTTCTGCCTTGGTTGAAAAAGTTGATACATACATAGAACCCGAAACAGGCACAATAGAACTGGAGCGATCATATTCAGCATTTGTGGTGCAGGGTGACTCGATTGCTGTCCGCCGAGAGCTTGACCTTGGCATTGAGCAGGGCGACAGGATAGAAATATTGAGCGGCCTGAATGAAGGTGATCAATTGATTATTACCGGACAGAATAGCCTGGAGGATGGCAGGCCCGTACAAGTAGCCGGCAGCAGACCCGGATCGCAGTCGGTTCAGACAAGAAGCGGCCAAAACAGCCGCACCCCACAAGCAGGAAGCATGAACGTGTCGGATGAGGAGTCTACTGCCAATGCAGACAGCACAGACAGTGATGGGCCTGACCAAATGACCGAAAACCCGAGTCAGGGAAGCAATAATTAATCGGTTTACGGCTTTATGAAAAATCTCCCAAAATTAGCGGTCCAGCGGCCTATCACGTTTATGATGATCAGTATTATACTGATTGGGTTTGGTCTGTATGGGCTGAACAACTTGAGACTAAACCTTTACCCTGATGTCTCTTTCCCCACAATTACTGTTTACAGTACTTATGAGGGCGTAGCTCCAGAAGACATTGAAACGTTGATTACGCGGCAGATTGAAGAACAGGTTGGCAGTATTTCAGGTGTCCGAAGAGTTCGTTCACTTTCCAGCCAGGGCGCATCCGTTGTGAAACTAAATTTCAATTGGGGAACAGATCTGTTTGTTGCAGAAACTGAAGTTCGGAAACGTTTGGATATGATCCGGCGCGGGCTGCCCGATGATGTTGATCAACCGATTGTATTTTCCTACGACCCCAATGATGAACCCATCCTGGTTTTAGCACTTACTTCATCAACACGAAGTCCACGGGAGCTTCGAACATTGGCTACCCGGCAAATAGAACAGCGAATAGAACGTATTGAGGGAATTGCATCTGCGGAAACGGCGGGTGGATTTGACAGGCAAATCAATGTGCGGCTGAATAATGCACAGATGAGAACGTTCGACCTCGATGTCTCCGATATATCAAACCGGCTCAGACAGGAAAATGTGCAAGTCCCTGCCGGAGAACTTACGGAAGGGGAAACCGTATTTTCGCTTCGAACCATTGGCGATTTTAGAAACATTGAGCAGATTCGAAACAGTATTGTCTCCACGACTGAGGCCGGAAACCCTATCTATCTAAAGAATGTCGCATCTGTTGAAGATGGCATTGCCCAGCCTATTGGTAACGTGCGCGTTCAGGGAAATGATGGGGTTATCATGAATATTTATAAGCAGAGTGACAGCAATGTTGTTACTTCCGCCGGGGGTGTAGTGGCAACTTTAGATGATATTCGTAATGTGCTGCCGGGGGATGTGTCTCTTGAAGTATTGACAAACCGCGCCGATTTCATCAGCATGTCGATAGAAAATCTGGTTTTTACCGGATTGCAGGCGGTATTATTGGTAGTGGTTATGTTGCTTCTTTTTCTGCGAAGCGGACGTTCGGCACTTATTGTGGCAATCACCATTCCGATTTCAATCATTGCCACGTTCAGCATTATGGATTTTTCAAATGTGAGTCTGAATATTATTTCGCTCTCGGGACTTACGCTTGCCGTAGGTCTTGTAGTGGATAATGCAGTAGTTGTACTGGAAAATATATTTCGGTTTAAGGAAGACGGATCCGATGGGAAGGAGGCCGCAACGATGGGAGCACAGGAGGTTTCCTCTCCCGTTATTGTATCAACGATCACAACACTTGTAGTATTTCTGCCGATTCTCTTTGTACCCGGAATTGCCGGTCTGCTATTTCGCGATATGGCTCTTACTATCTCATTTGCACTGATTGTATCCGTTTTGGTTGCTATCACGCTCATCCCCGTTCTGAGCTCCAGAATATTCGAATCAGACCTGATCACTTCAGACAAGAAAGACCCAGCCAGAAATCTGCTGAATAAAATTTTGGTATGGCGACGGCAAAACATCGCTACAAGGGTTCTCTCACTGCCAATGTTTGTTCTTTATGTAATTGTTTGGCCCATTTTGAAGCTTTGGGCATTTATTGCCAAATCAACAAAATCTCTTTTTGCAGATAGAGTGGCTCCTTGGCTCAGTCGTAAATTTGATCAACTTGAGCACGCTTATAAGCGAACACTTGATCGTGCGCTAGGAAGCAGCGGATGGGTGATTGCCGGTGCTTTTGGGTTGCTTCTCGCCAGCTTGCCGATGTTTTATCTGCTTGGAGGAGAGTTTTTTCCAGAGGTAGATGAAAACTTCATTATTTTGGATGTACAGCGGGAACCCGGCGTGAGTCTTATTGAGCTGGAGCGTACTATTGCACAGGTGGAAGCCATCGTGGATGAAGAGATCCCCGAGGCGAGACTCGTTGTTTCGGATTATGGAGATAAAACAGGTATTGAAGGCGCTGATAATCCCGGTGGAAATCAGGGTAGAGTTCGTATTGAGCTGGTACCGGTTGATGAAAGGTCGCAGTCTCAGCAAGAAATAACCACCTCGATTCTGGAGGCACTGACAGTTGTACCCGGGGCAAATATCCGGCAAGTACGAGAGGATCCACTCAGCCCCGATGGCGAGACAGGTCTGATTGTTCAAATCTATGGTTTTGACCAGGATGTAAAAAAAGCCCTTGCGGAGCAGGCAATGGCAAATATTCGGGATATCGACGGTATTGTGAGCGTATTTAGCTCTGCAGACCAGGGACGGCCCGAACTTCGCGTTGAAATGGACAGGGAGCGAATATCACGCGTTGGCATGACAACATCGCAAGTTGCAACAGCCCTCAGTAATTCGGTACAAGGCGACATTGCAACCACTTTTGTGGATCAGGGAATTGAGTTTGAGGTATTGGTTGAGGTCGATCCTATTGAGCGGGCACAGTCAACAGCACTTCAGGATCTCCAAATTCAAACCCCGACCGGCGAATGGATGCCTCTTAAAAATCTTGCAACTATTAACCGATATAACGGCCCATCAAATATTATCCGAATTAACCAGGAAAGAATGGTGGAGCTGGAAGCCGAACTGGGAGCTCTTGATCTAAAAACGGCATCAGAAGAAGTAAATGCGGCACTATCGGGTATAAATTGGCCCGAAGGGTACCGATATGAACTTGGCGGTTCATCCGAAGAACAGCAAGAATCGTTTGGGTTTCTGATGATTGCATTCCTAATCGCGGGAATACTCACATATATGGTCATGGCTTCACAGTTTGAGAGCCTTGTTGAGCCGCTGATTATTATTGTAACAATCCCGCTGGCTCTTACCGGTGTGCTACTCATGCTCTGGATTACATCAACTCCAGTAAGCGTAACAGCAATGGTTGGCTTGGTGCTGCTTACAGGCATCGTTGTGAATAACGGTATTGTTATGATCGACTACATCAAAATTTTGCAGTCGAGGGGCCAATCCCGATTCGATGCGATTGTGAACGGAGCAAGCCGAAGATTAAGACCTATCTTAATGACGGCACTGACTACAATTCTGGCAATGGTGCCCCTGGCCCTTCAGCTTGGAGCCGGAGCAGAAACCTGGAGCCCAATGGCGCGTGCAGTGATCGGTGGGTTATTTATGTCGACCTTATTGATGCTTTTTGCAGTTCCATGTATGTATTACATAATAAATTCGTTTGTAGAGAAAGCCGGATTTGATGCTGTACATAAAGAAGACCCCCTGAGCAATGATTAATCGTTGAATGGCTGATTTTGAATCGTTAATACACCGCCAATATGAAAAAACTTAACATTACAGAGCGTATACTAAAACGACCGGTCACCGCGATCATGATGTCGCTTCTTGTAATTGGATTTGGTGTGTTTTCGTTATCAAATCTTAAAGTAACGCTCTATCCAAGTTTCGACATTCCGGTAATGGCCGTTTCTATTAATTACTCGAATGTAGCTCCTGATGATATGCTAAGGCTTGTTGTAGAACCCATAGAGGCAGTGGTGATGGGAGTTGAAGGGGTAGAATCCTTGGATTCCAATGTCCGTCAGGGTGGTGCGTTTATGGTTTTGAGGCTTCAGCAGGGGACGGACATCATGGTTACTGAACAAAAAGTTCGTGAAGCTGTAGAGCGTATACGGGATGAACTTCCTGAGGAGGCCAGTGATCCATTTATTTTCCAGTTTGATCCGGACCGTGCACCCGTCATGCGCCTCAGCGTAGAGTCGGACGTCCTGGGGCTGGATGAGCTTCGCCAGCTTTCTACAGAATTCATAGAACCAAGGTTTGAACGTATTCCAGGCGTAGCTTCAGCAGACACACGCGGTGGCTTGGACCGCAATATTTATGTGGATTTAATCCCTGAAAAAATGGCACTTCATAATCTGCTTCCCGGGCAGGTGGTGAACGCAATTCGCAGCAATAATATCCAACAGCCCGTAGGCAGCCTTGTTGCCAATAGAATAAGCTACAGCATACGGGCGCAGTCGATGTACGTGGATGTTGATGAGATCGCACAGACAATTATTTCGACGAATAACGGAATGCCGATACGGGTTCAGAACGTTGCAAATGTTCGCGACGATTTTGAGGAGATCACCAATATTGTCGAGATCAATGGCAAAAACAGTGTTACGGTCGATGTTCAAAAGCAATCGGACGCAAATACACTCGATGTAACGAGCGCTGTACAGGAGACAATGACCGAATTTATGCCAAACCTGCCGGCAAGCGTAACGATGCAGGTACTGAACAATGAAGGAGAATTCATTGAGGATTCAATATCAAATCTTGCACAGTCTGCTCTGATTGCGCTGGTTGTTGTGATTATTATCCTTCTCATTTTTATGGGTGGCTGGAGAATCGCCTTTGTGGTTGCAATGAGTATTCCCGTATCGCTTACAGCGACATTTGCTGCCATGTATGCTTTGGATATCACACTTAATATTATTTCAATTACCGGCCTGGCGCTAGCCATCGGACTTCTTGTGGACAACTCCATTGTGGTCTCAGAAAGCATTGCTATACAGCTGGAAAAAGGAAAATCAAGATTTGAGGCTGCACTGTCCGGAACGAACGAAGTTGGGGGAGCACTCCTGGGATCAACCCTCACAACCATTGCTGTCTTTATTCCAATCCTCGGCCTGAGCGGATTCCAGGCTACTGTTGCTAAAGACCTGGCACTTACAATTTCCATCTCTATCGCCTTTTCATTTATAGCTTCCATTGTATTGATTCCCGTATTGGCCTCTCTCCTCCTGAATAGAGAAGAGTTTGCCAGAAAGAGCGTAATGCTGGGTGCGATTAAATCTCTTGAAAAAAATTATGCTTCGGCTCTGGAATGGATTTTATCCAGAAAATATTTAGTGGCTCTCGGCATAACAGGAATTGTTATCGGTTCTTATTTTCTGTTTGGAAATATTCAGAAAGAATTTTTTCCGGAAACAGATGAAGGCCAGTTCGATCTTCGGATAGAACTTCCTGCGGGCACCAAGCTTGCTACAACAGCCAGTGAAATGAGGGATCAAACGGATCTTCTTTTGGCTGAGCCTGACGTAAAAACTGTCATTAACAACATCGGAAGAAGAGGCTGGAGCACAATTGAAAACGGCGGAACTCTGAGCATTACACTTGTAGATGAGCATGAACGGGAAGAGACTACAACAGAAATTGCCTCACGTCTTCAGAATCTGATTAAAGATGATCAGGTAAATGTTGAGATCGCTAACCTGGGCGGCAGCGGCGGAATTCCAACCGGACGTGGTTTTTCAGGTCGCGGAATTCGGATTAGTCTAATAGGACCTGATGTGGAAGTTCTTCAGCGTATTACTCTGGAAATTGAAGAGGCACTTAGCGGTGATCCAAACGTTATGTCTGTAAGCAATCGGCGTGCACGACCTGCACCCGAGCTGGTATATGAGCTTGACCGTAATCGAATAACTAGAACAGGCTTCTCTTCCACGGCGATTGCAACAGAGCTTGGAACACAGGCCAGAGGAACACGGGCAGGTTTTTTCCGGGACGAAGGCCGGGAAATTCCGATCCAGGTACGGAATGTGAGGGAACAGTTTCAAGACCGAACAGATCTTTTTAACATGGAGCTGGCACAGGTGGAAGATCAGCGAATTCCTGTTACAGGACTGGGAGAATTTCGGGTTGAGGAGGGTCTTAGCACGATCACCCGGCGCGACAGGGAAACCCTGCTTGATGTTATGGTGATGGTGCGCGGTGATCTCGAAGAGTATCGTGAACGTGTAATCAGCGTTTTTGATAATGAAGTTTTGCTACCGGATGGGTATCGTTATGAATTTACTGGATCCATTTTTTCGCAGCAAGAGAGCAGCAGTGAAATCCTCATTGCGCTGCTGATGGCGCTCATACTTACATACATGGTTATGGCATCATTATTTGAAAATCTGCGTGACCCCTTTATTGTTATGTTTTCTGTGCCACTCGCGTTTTTTGGTTCACTTGTGTTTCTATCCATAACATCCACTCCATTAAGCGTTCCCGCATACATCGGTATTGTCATACTTGTAGGAATTGTAGTGAACAACGGTATTGTACTGCTCGATTTTATTCACATGAATACCAGGGGTAAGGAAGATCAAATCGATTATGCCGATCAATTTTTACTGGCTTGTAAGCGTAGAATGCGACCTATATTGCTCACGGCATTAACAACTATTTGTTCCATGATCCCCTTGGCACTCGAGTTTGGAGCCGGCTCTGAAACCTGGAGCCCGCTTGCCAGATCTGTTATTGGCGGCTTGGCATTTGCTACAATCTTAACCTTGTTTGTCGTGCCCACCGTTGTCATTGGCATCTCCAAGAAACGCAGAAAGCTGATCGATAAGTTATTGGCAGACTAGCAGCCTATTTTTATCAACTTGTTGGCTCAAATATTCTGCTCATCTTCGAATGGAGTTTTTGAGCCAGTTCTTTACGGTCGCCGCATTGAACCGGTTCACTGCAAAAACGAATCTTGCAATCTATACGTCTGTTTTTTGCAAGCTTTAGAACATGCTTATGAAAAGGATCTCTTGCCCCATAAAAACAGACACTTTTATTTGCAGAAGTATCTCCCTTCTCCTCAGCTGTTCTATAGTTTATCGTGGAATAATAGACCGGTATCTCTTCGGTGGCAGGATAATCCAGCAACGACGGTCGGAAAGACAGCAACTCCTCACCACCCGATGTTGTTCCTTCAGGAAAAAGAATAATTCCCTGATATCTGTTCAAACTTTTTGAAAGAATTTCATTCACCCGGGTTACGTCGCGCTTTCTAGAACGATCAATAAATATCACTCCCATTGTTTTTACCATAAACCCTACAAAGGCCAGGACCTGACCTCTTTCTTTGCCACAAAGGTGCATTTCAGGTTCAGATAAAGTGGAATAATATCGATGTAGCTGAGATGATTTGATACCAGGAAAAATGGAGCCTGTGGCGGTTCTCCTTCCGTTTCAACCCTGATATTCAAAACCACACACATCCCCTTCGACCATAAATACATATACAAATTCCGTAAAGGCTCATAGGGTAGTTTAAAAAGCCATATCAGGGCAAATACCGCTAAATAAACCAAATAAAGGGAGAGTGTATAAACAATGAGAAAAAATATTTTTACCGATGCTATAAATGTTCTCATAATGGTTTTTTAGTCTGCTTTTATAAGCGGAAATATTACCCAAAAAACATTTTCCGGGTTCGATCCGAAATCTCTTCAACATCCAGAAGAATCATAAAATGGATCAGATCGAGCTTTTTATCGTACGATGGGCCGGCTATGACCTTGGACCCTACATCAAGATAGTTTTTAAAAAGAGGTGGAATTTCGTACTCCTCCGTATCTTCTTTAAACTGACTATCTTCCGGTAAATACTCTTCTTTCGGTTCGATATAAAAGTCGGGGTGAATATGTCCCTCCTTTTTTAAATAATCCAACGTGTTTTGGGCTACCCTCATATTGTTGGTGTCCAATGCTGCATAGCCAAATAGGTAGCGTTTGTTGAAATGCTCGAGATATCCGGCAAATCCTTTCCACAATAGAAACAGAACCCGACCACTTCTGTGCTCTTTACTTATACAGGCGCGTCCTACTTCAACGGCGTTTTTCAGAACGTCATCAGGCAGTTCATTTAAATTAAAACGTACGGCACTGGTAAAGCCATTTCCTTTGCTGGCTTGTTCAAAAGACTGCATTCGGTAAGTGCCTATAATTTCTTCACTTTTATTGTCTATAACAATTAAGTGATGGCACTGGTCGTCATATTGATCTTTATCTCTGCCGGCATCAAATTCAAATTCCCTGGCAAGCTCTTCATTGAAAACCTTATACCTGAGCCGCATTGCAGCATCGACCTCTGCTTCTGTGTTGGCAAACTTAATGGTGTACTGGTTACTTCCTACTTCGTTTAGAACTCTGTCTTTTATTAGCACTACTCTTCCAATTAATGAATTTCAGTTCTGACCACTTGATGGTAACAATTTTAACAAATAATTGTATTACAAATTTAGAACTATCTCTTTATGAACGAAAACGATTGCAAACGTTTTCTTCTATTCTCTGATAAATAAACTATTTTTACCCCCTCTGATTATCGGACAGCAGAAAGGTAAATTTATAAATTAACAACTTTTTTGAGTACAAAAGAACAAAATCGAGGCCTGTTTAGTGATGTAAACCTTTACATCATTTTTGGAGTCACACTCACATCGGTTATGGGGGTATCCAGTATAGCGCCGGCATTTCCTACTATAGCCCGCTCATTAGATGTTACGTCTGCAGAAATCGGTCTACTCATCACCTTTTTTACCCTTCCGGGTATAATTTTTACGCCCATTTTTGGGATTCTCGCTGACCGATACAACCGTAAAGTCATCCTGATTCCTTCACTATTTCTGTTTGGGATTGCCGGCACAGCCTGTGCTTTTGCCACCTCATTCGATCAGCTTCTTCTGTTTCGTGCATTTCAGGGAGTAGGAAGTGCCGCACTTGGCGTACTCAATTTAACCCTGATCGG
>Ga0102940_1002336_pt1 | contig 11479 bp, 9 predicted proteins | sample SalPonR2_C_D1_MG_FD_78215 | JGI IMG/M metagenome (GOLD analysis project Ga0102940, IMG submission 78215) | Salt pond soil microbial communities from South San Francisco under conditions of wetland restoration - Salt Pond MetaG R2_C_D1_MG | ecosystem: Environmental > Aquatic > Marine > Intertidal...
ACATGTAATCCTTGCCAAAAAGCTTGTCGGCGATGCGGATCATATGGGTCAGGTTCTCGGGGTCGGCCCCCATGCCCCCCAGCACGCCGAAGACGAACTGGATGAACAGCGGCGCGCGCACCAGCCCGCGATCGACGAAATGCTTGAGCATGTAGAGATGCGAGAGGTCATAGCACTCGAACTCGAACCGCGCGCCGCGCTCCTGTCCCAATTCGTTCAGGATGCGCGCGATGTCGCGCGGCGTGTTCTTGAACACCAGATCATCGGACTCTTCGAGGAACGGCTTTTCCCAGTCATGCTTCCATTCGGTGATCCGCTCCGCCGCCGGGTAAAGCGCGAAATTCATCGACCCCATGTTGAGCGAGGCCATCTCGGGCGCGGCCCGCAAGGGAGCGGCCAGCCGCTCGTCAAGGCTCATGATCGCGCTGCCCCCGGTCGAGAGGTTCAACACCGCATCACAACGTTGATGGATGCGCGGCAGGAAGGCCATGAAATGATCCACATCCGCCGAAGGCCGCCCGGTCTCGGGATCGCGCGCATGCAGATGCAGGATCGACGCGCCCGCCTCGGCGGCACCGACCGCCTGTTCGGTGATCTCCTCGGCGCTGACCGGCAGGTGCGGCGACATCGAGGGCGTGTGAATCGACCCCGTGACCGCACAGGTGATGATGATATCCGACATGATATGTCCTGTCCTGCCTTAGGCGATCCGGTCCAGCTCGGGTCGGATCTCGTCGGTGAATTGCGCCAGCGACACATCCAGCATTCCGGTGATCTCGTCGAGATGCGTTTCGGTGACGATCATCGGCGGGGCGACGATGATATGGTCGCCCTCGATGCCGTCGCGGGTGCGCCGCGAATAGACGATCAGCCCGTTCTCGTAGGCGATGTTCACGAAACGGTCAAAGGCCTTCAGGTGCTTGGGCAAAGGCGCTTTGCTGCCGCGATCGGCCATGAATTCGAACGCCGTCAACAGCCCCTTGCCGCGCACGTCGCCGATGATGCCGTAGCGCTGCATCAGCCCTTGCAGGCGCCCGATCAGCTTGTCGCCCATGATCGCGGCGTTGCGGGTCAGGCCCTGTCGTTCGATCTCGTCGATCACCGCGACACCGGCGGCGCAGGCCAGCGGGTTTCCGGCATAGGTATAGCCATGCAGAAAGCCGCCATGATCCAGCACGGTTTCCACCAGCCGTTCATGCACCACCATCGCGCCCAGCGGCACGTAACCGGCGGCAAAGCCCTTGGACATGACGATGATATCGGGGCTGAGGTTCCAGTGATCCGCCGCAAGAAACGCGCCGGTGCGCCCCGCGCCGGTCATGACCTCGTCAAGGATGAACAGGATGCCATGTTTGCGGCATATCTCCTGCACCCGCTCCATGTAGCCGCGCGGCGGCGGCAGCGCCCCGGTCGAGGCCCCGCCCACCGGCTCGACAATGAAACCGAGCACGGTTTCGGGGCCTTCCTCGATGATCTTGGCTTCCAGCATGTCGGCGTAATGATGCCCGGTCGCCTCGTCGTCGGGGTCGAGCCCGTCAAGATAGGCGCGCGGCGCGGGCACCTTGGGCATGGCCTGCATCATCGGCGCGAAGGGCTGCGTGAGCGGCTCATAGGATGTGATCGCCAGCGCCCCCAGCGTGCAGCCGTGATAGCTGGGCGCGCGGCTGATGATCTTCCAGCGGCTGCCCTCTCCATTTGCCAGCGCATATTGGCGCGCCATCTTCATCGCGCTTTCCACCGCTTCGGACCCGCCCGAGACAAAGAACACCCGGTTCAGCCCCTCGGGGCAGAGCGCGGCGGTCTTGGCGGCCAGTTCCTCGGAGGCTTCGGTCTCGAAATGCAGCCTGTAGCCGAATGTGGATTTCTCCATCTGTCGGCGCATCGCCTCCAGCACGTTTTCGTTGGAATGGCCGATATTGCACACCATCGCCCCGCTCGAGCCGTCGAGGTAGCGCTTGCCGTCCACATCCCACATGTAGACGCCGCGTGCCTGGTCCAGCACCGGACGGCGCTGACGCCCCTGATAGAACAGATGGCTTGGTCTTTCGTTCATGTTCCTACCCCGGCAAGGCGGCGCAATCCTGCGGCCGCAAAAGCAGATTGACCTCGGCACCCTCGGCAAAGGGCTGACCGTCGATCATGTTGATGGCCTGCAACGGCGTATCGCCCACGCGCACGAAATAGCGCACCGCCTGCCCCTGGTAATCCACCGTTTCCACATGGGCCGGGACGCTGACAACGCCCTCGGGGGCTGGCGATTGCGACAGGTGCAGCTTTTCGGCCCGCACCACCAGCTTGGCCGGGCCAGGCCCCTTGATGAGCGGCGCTTTTTCGGCCGGGATCGCCAGCTTGCCGAAGATCGGCGCCTCGACGGTGACGGTATTGGCGCCGATATCGGTGCATTTGCCTTCAAGGATGTTGGAAGCGCCAAGGAAATTGGCGACGAACTCGCTGGCCGGGGTGTTGTAGACCTCCTGGGGCGCGCCGACCTGTTCGACGCGGCCCGCCGACATCACCACGATCTGATCCGACATGGCCAGCGCCTCGGACTGGTCATGGGTCACGAAAACAGTGGTCACGCCGATCCGCTCCTGGATGCGCTTGAGTTCAACGCGCATGTCCTCGCGCAGGTTGGCATCAAGCGCCGACAGCGGTTCGTCCAGCAGCAGCACGTCGGGTTCGATGACGATGGCGCGCGCCAGCGCGATGCGCTGTTGCTGCCCGCCCGACAATTCCTTGGGATAGCGTTCACCGACATTGGGCAGTTGCACCAGTTCCAGCGCATCCTGCACCCGGCGCGGAATGTCGCTCGCGGGCACGTCGCGGTATTTCAGCCCGAAGGCCACGTTCTCGGCCACGGTCTTGTGCGGAAAGAGCGCGTAGTTCTGGAACACCAGCCCCAGGTTGCGCTTGTGGATGGGCACGTCGTTGACGCGCTTGCCGCCGATCAGGATCTCGCCCTCGGTCGGGTCCAGCAGCCCCGCGATCATCCGCAGGTTGGTGGTCTTGCCACAACCCGACGGCCCCAGCAGCGTGACGAACGCGCCCTCGGCGATCTCCAGCGAAGACTGGTGCACGGCGGTGAAATTGCCGAAACGCTTGACGATGTTGTTCAGGGTGACGGCGCTCATCCAAGGCCTCCTGCGGCGGGAAAATCAGGTGTCGTTGGGCGGTCCCGGCACCACAGATGGGCCGGAACCGCCGCCATTTCGCTCGGCTCAGTAGCCCTTCTGGACGCGCCCGAAGGTCTTGGACCATTCCTGCTCGTTGCCGTTCCAATAGGCCGGATCGGCAAAGGTCAGCCCGTCCAGCTTGCCGGTCGGATCGAAGGCGGGCAGGGTCGGGATCTTGTCGCCCAGATCCACCTTCTGCGGGTCAAGCGCGGGGGGATAGTTCTGCCCCTCGGCCACCGCGATCGAGGTCTCGGGCGCCAGCATGAAGTTCAGCAACTCCTCGCAGGCCTCCATCGGGCTGCCCTTGATCACGAACAGGCATTCCTGCCAGCCCATGCCGTTGGGCGGGTCGATATAGCCCATGTCGTGGCCCTGCTCCTGAAGCGCATAGATGCGGCCCGACCAGCCCTCGGTCACATAGATTTCTTCCTCGGCCAGCAGGCTCATCAGCTCGGCGCCCGACCCCCAGTATTTGAGGCTGAGGTCGCGATGCGTGCGCACGGCATCCCATGCGGCCTCGATATCCTCGATGTTGTTGGGGTCCTGCCCGGTCTGCAGCGCCGCATACCAAAGCCGCGTGCGCCAGTCGCTCCAGCCTGCGATCTTGCCCTTGTAGGCCTCGTCGATCAGCAGCATCGCGCCCTTTTCCTTGGCCTCCTCATCCGAGATATGCTTGCGGTTATAGGCGATGCCGGTGGTGCCGTAATCATAAGGCACACAGGACAGCTTTCCATCGGTCACACTGCGGAAAACGTCGACCAGCTTGGGGATGACATATTCCAGGTTGGGGATGTTGTCCTCATTGAGAACCGTGCTCAGGCCCAGATTGTGATAGCGCGCATAATCGAACACGCCCGACAGGTGGGCGATGTTGTATTCGCCCTCCTGGCTGGCCTTGACGCGGCTCAGATATTCATCGCCGCCCCCGAAAGTGCCGTCCACCACCTCGATACCGGTCTTGGCGGTATAAGGATCGAACGCATGTTCGCGGAACGCCTCGGACACGACGCCGCCCCAGCCGTCAAAGCGCACCTGGCTTACGGTCTGGGCATTGGCATAGCGTGCAAAAGGCGTGGTGACACCATAAGCCAGACCGGCCGCGCCGATCAGGCCAAGGAAGGAGCGGCGGTCAAGATCGCCGTTCATGTAACGCTCGCGCAACCGCTCGTAGCGTGTCGTGTTGTCCATCTTCTTGGTCATTGGTCACTCCTTGTTGAGATGGGTTTTTATTATGTCGCGGTCAGCTCTAGCCGCCGCTCTTGGTTGAAAGTTTACGCGCCAGCGCCAGCCCCAACAGGGGCAGGCCGACCGTCATCAGTATCATCACCGTGCCCAGCGCGTTGATCTCCGGGCTGATCGAATTGCGCAGCATCGCGAAAATCTGCGTCGGCACGGTCTCGACGCCCCCCGGCTTCCAGAACAACGTGCCGGTGATGTCGTCGAAACTGATGGTGAAAGCGAACAGCGCCCCCGCCAGAACCGCCGGCAGCATCAAGGGCAATGTCACCTGGAAAAACGTCTGGCGCGGGCTGGCGCCAAGGCTCATCGCGGCCTCTTCGACATCGCGCTTGATCGAAACCAGCCGCGCCTGCACCACCAGGATCACGAAAGGCAGGGTAAAGATGACATGGCCCAGAAGCAGCAGGATAAAGCTCTTGTTGATCTGAAGAAAGTTCAGGAACAGCAGCAGCGCCACCGCCAGCACCACCTCGGGCACCAGGATCGGCGCGATCAGCAGCGTCGAGATCATGTTCGCCCCCGGCACCCGGTAACGCACCAGCGCAAGGCTCGCCAGAACTCCCAGCGTGGTCGATATGGTCGCCGTCAGCAGGCCCAGGACAACCGAAGTGCGGAACGCCCGCAGGATCGCGTCATTCTGCGCCAGCTCCACGAACCAGCGAAACGAAAAGCCGGTCATCGGGAAACTGCCGAACTGGCTGGCGTTGAAGCTCAGCAGAACCACCACCGCCACCGGCAGGAACATGAAGATATAGACCAGCACCGTCCAGGCGCGCACCAGGTTCCATCCGATCGAAGCCCCCTCGCGCATCAGCCCAGCCCCTTCATCAGTTGCGCCATGCCCAGATAGCGGTTGTAGATCAGCACCAGCGCGCCCAGCACCGCCAGCAGCATCAGGCTCAGCGCCGATCCCAGCGGCCAGTTGAGCTGCGTGATGATCGCCTCGAAGACAAGGTTCGCGAACATCGCATCGCTCGGCCCGCCCAGAACCAGCGGCGTGATATAGGTGCCCGCGCCCAGCACGAAACACAGAAGCCCGCCCGCCGCCAGACCCGGCAGGGACAAGGGCAGCGTCACCTGCAAGAAGGACTGCCAGCGCGTCGCGCCCAGCGAATTCGCGGCATCCTCCAGGTTGGTGTCGATCCCATCGAGGCTGACAAAGACATTCAGCACCATGAAGGGCAGCAGGAAATGCACAAGCCCCAGGATCACGGTGGTTTCATTGTAAAGCATCTGGATCGGTTCGCTTATCACGCCCATCCAGATCAGCACCGAATTGAGCGCGCCCGACACGCCCAGAATGTTGATCCAGCTCATCGTGCGGATGATGTAGCTGATCCAGAACGGCAACATCAGCAGCAGCAGCAGGATCACCTTGTTGCCCTTGGCGCGGGCGATGAAATAGGCCGCCGGATAGCCCATAACGGCGCAGACGAATGTGGTGATCGCCGCGATCTTGAGCGTGTTGAGCAGGATATCGCGATAAAACGCGTCGCTCAGCGCTTCCTGCCAATTGTCTAGGAAAAAGCCCACCTCGTCGGCGCCCGTCGCCGTGCGCAGCCAGAATGAATAAATCACGATGAAGATCAGCGGCACGAACAGCAACAGCGCCACCGCCGTCAGGGCCGGTGACAACAAGATCCAAGGTTGCCGCGCCTCACGGGCTTCGACCGACATATGTCTCCCCTTCCTGTCGCACGCCCGTTCTTGGCCGGGCTTGATTTCACGATGCAAAGGGGGCAAGCATTTATCAAATAGATAATCAGAATTGTCACTATAGATGAAATCAATGGACATCCCCGACCACGCCGATCGCTTCATGCGCGATCTGGACTGGAACCTCCTGCGCAGCTTCGTCGTGCTGGCCCAGTCCCGTTCCGTCACCGAGGCCGCCCACAAGCTGCGCCTGACCCAGCCATCGGTCTCGACCGCGCTCAAGCGCCTGGAAGACCGCGTCGGGCGGCGCCTGATCGACCGCAAGCCGGGGCATTTCGAACTGACGCGCGCGGGGCAGTTGCTTTACCGCGAGGCGGTGGACATTCAGGGGTCGATCCTGCGCCTCTCGACCCTGATGCGCGAAATGACCGACGAGGTAACGGGCCATGTGCGCATCGCGCTGGCCAGCCATGTGGTCTGCCCGCTGCTCGATGACGTGCTGTCCGGGTTTCACGCCGAACACCCGCGCGCGACCCTCTCGATCGAGGTTCTGTCCTCGGCCGAGGCCATCGGCTCGGTAACCGGACGGTTCTCGTCCTTCGCGGTCTGCCTTGTGCATGAGCGCAATCCCAAGCTGGAATACCTGCGCATCTACCGCGAGTTTTTCGGCCTGTTCTGCGGCCCGCCGCATCCGCTGTTCGGGCGCAAGAACCTGACCCGCGCCGACCTTGCCGGCCATTCCGCCGTCAGCTTCGATACCGACCGCCTTCAGGACGCACTGAAACCGGTGGCCCTGATGCGCGCCGAGGCCGATATGGGCGAGGCCGTGATCGGCACCTCAAGCCATCTCGAGGAAGTCCGCCGCATGGTGATCGCGGGCCTCGGCATCGGCCCCCTGCCCGTCCATGTCGCCAAGCGCGATGTGGATGATGGCGTCATGTGGCAATTGCCCCCCTATGACAATCCGCCCGCCATCGACGTGCATGTGGTCTGGAACCCCAAGGCCACCCTGAACCGCGCCGAACAATCCCTTCTCGACCGCCTGCGCGCCCGCATCGAAGCCACCCCGATGGACCAGCGCACCTATCGCTAGGGTTCTGCGCCTCAGGCAAGAGACCCGGCGGGAGTTTCGAGCCCAAATTGACCATCGTCAGTTCCTCGAATGCTGCACCTGCATTCGGCTGGTGCCAGCCCTATGCGGTCCTTGGAACGGGACTCAGTATGCTATAGTTGATTGAGTGTTTAATTGAGCAACGAGAGACACCGTAATGACCTTGCTGATTATCTTTGTGCTGCTGGCGATCGGGGTGTCGTTTCTTTGCTCGATCCTCGAAGCGGTCCTGTTATCGATCACGCCATCCTTTGTCGAAACCGCCGAGGAAGAACAGCCACGACTTTCCAATAAACTTAGGATGTTGCGGGCGGATGTCGAACGCCCTCTCGCCGCGATCCTTTCGCTCAACACGATCGCACATACCGTTGGCGCGACGGGGGCAGGGGCGCAGGCTGCTGTCGTGTTTAATGATGCCGGCGTGGGCATCTTCTCTGCAGTGTTGACGTTCGGTATTCTCGTCCTGTCCGAAATCATTCCCAAGACCCTCGGCGCAACCTATTGGCGCGGTCTTGCGCCCTTCGCTGTTCGAGTGCTGCCTTGGCTGATCATCATTCAGTTGCCCTTGGTCTGGATGAGCCAGGCGATAACACGGCTACTGACAGGCGGTAAGCGTCACGCAGAGGTATCGCGTCACGAGATCACGGCGCTGACAACCGCGGGCCAGCGCCTCGGAGTGGTCGAGGAAGATGAAACGCGCGTTGTGACCAACCTGTTTCGACTGTCGGAGATATCCGCTAACGAAATCATGACGCCGCGCACGGTCATCGAACATCTTGGCGCTGATGAAACTGTCAGCGCCTTTGTCGGATCCAGAGACACGTTTCCGGTCTCTCGCTATATTGTCACCGGCGAAAACATCGACGATGTCAAAGGATTCGTGCTGACGCGCGAGCTTTTTCTGGCCGGTTTGCGAGATGGCAAGGACAAGACCGTTTCGGACTTCACGCGCGACATTCAACGCCTTCCGGAAAAGACAGACCTCGATACGCTGTTCGATCTGCTCATGGAGAATGAGGCGCATATCGCGCTGGTCGAAGATGAATATGGTGGAACGGCCGGCCTTGTCACCATGGAAGACGTCATAGAAACATTGCTCGGTGCCGAAATTGTCGATGAGAATGATGAGGTCGAGGATTTGCAGAAGGTCGCAAGGACACGCGCTATCTTACGGCGGGATGCACGCAAGACATCAGCCAAGTGACACGGGACAACATGGCCCGGGTCAGGCCGAACGGTCCCGCTCTTTATGCGCAGTACGGCCATTCGGATGATCCGATGCTGCACTCTCGGCGAACGACCGCAAGGTCTCGCAAAGCCGCCCCTCGCCCCTCCATCATGGCGGAACCTTATGTCTGGTGCAGAACACTGTAGGGGTGGTCGTGAGGCCGGTTCTGACGGACTCTAGGCGCTTTGCCGGGCAGTGTTCATGTGCCGCGTGCCTTCCAGTATCTTGCCGCCTCATTGCGGATCATGTCGGGAGTTCTGGCCTCACGGAACCACGACGGGATGTGAATCGCCTCAGGCAGACATGTCGGCGCGAGAATGGCCAGCCCGGAATTGCGGGTTTGTACAGGTTCCGGACCGGTCGCCCCGGTTTTCGTACAAAACCGGCGTACAAAACGGACGTTTTGTACGTCTGCGCGGGTGCGGATCAGGTCGCTTCATCCTCCAGATGAAGCTTCATGTCGATCAGAACTTGCTGCAATTGGGTGGTCTCTCTCAATAGCCGTTTGGCCTCGTTCACGGTGATGACCCCATCCTCGATCGACTGCTGGTATTCGGCCATAAGCATCGCAAATCGTTGGGATAATGCGATCACGTCGCTATTGATCCCACCGCTGCGCTGGTTCTTGCGATCACCGTCTCCAAAGCTCAGGCTGATCCCCTTGAGCTCGGCCAGCGCCCCCGTCACATGCGGATACGACGCCGCCTCCTCCAACGCCGCCACCGCATCCACCGGCATGAACCGATCCGCATGCTCCTCATGATCCGAGTAATATCGTCCAAGCGTCGCCTTGGATTTGCCTGTCAGAGCGCAGGCCGGCTCGATACCCACATCCTTCACAAGCGCCTCTGTGTGCTTCTTGAGATAACTCCGAATGGTCGACATTCACTCATCCTCACCGAACGCCATGAAGGGCAGGGGAAACAAAAATACCGTTTCCCATTATGGCGTTTATCGCGAAATGTCATTGATACGCAATCCCGGCGATCACCGGGAACCTGACGTCTCGCGGTTTGCCGCGGGACGGGGGTGGGGTCGGACATCCACTGGGGTTCTCACTCCAGGTCCAGCCTCTCGACGCGGCGCATGTGCCCATCCCCGGGAGTCAAATCCCAGCACAGGCGCTACGGCGGGAGGTCATGGCCTCACCCCACTTTGCTTCTGGGATGCTTCCGGATTGATGACATGAGTCCATTGGCCAAGGACGGCTCTGAGGTCGCGGCTCAAACCCGTTCGACGAGCACGGAACCCACCGAATATCCCGCTCCGAAGGAGCAGATCAGGCCCGTTTCACCCGGAACTAAATCATTGGAATACTTTGAGAACGCGATGATCGAGCCCGCTGAGGACGTATTCGCGTAGTCCTGCAGGATATTTGGCTGCTCCTCGGGTTCCGGCACGCGGCCCAAAACCTTGCGACCGATGAAATCGTTCATCGACTTGTTGGCCTGATGCAGCCAGAGGCGCTTGAGTTGCCCGGCCTCGATGCCCTCGTCGGTCAGATGGCTGGCGATATGGGCCGACACCAGCGGCAGCACTTCCTTGAAGACCTTGCGGCCCTCCTGCATGAAAAGCATGTCGCGCCTGTCAGCCATGCCATCAGGCCGGGCCCGGCGCAGAAAGCCGTTATTATTTCGGATATTGTTGGAAAACTGCGTCGCGCAGCGGGTCGAGCGCACCAGGAAATGCGCGCCCTGCGCGTCCTCGGCACGCTCCAGAACGAGGGCGGTGCAGACATCACCGAAGATGAAATGACAATCGCGGTCACGCCATTCCAGATGCCCCGAGCAGATCTCGGGATTGACGACCAGTGCGCGGCGAACCGAGCCCGAGCGGATCATGTCTGCCGCAGCCTGGATGCCGAAGGTCGCCGAGGAACAGGCGACGTTCATGTCAAAGGCAAAACCGCCCGTGCCCAGAAGTTCCTGTATCTCGATCGCCACCGCCGGATAGGGGCGCTCGTGGTTCGAGGCGGCGCAGATCACCAGGTCGATCGACTCGGCACCAAGCCCCGCTTGCGCCAAGGCGCTCTTACAGGCCTCAAGCGCCATTTCGGCCATGATCGACGGCTCTTCATCACTGCGCTGCCGCAAGTGGGGATGCATGACCTCGGGATCGAGAATCCCCGTCTTGTCCATCACATAGCGCTGTTCGATCCCCGAAGCGTTCAGAATGAAATCGGATGAAGATTGCGGCTTGGCTTCGCATTCGCCCGCGGCAATGGCCTTTGCGTTTTCGGCGTTGAACCTCTGCGCATAGGCGTTGAAGGCGGCGACCAGTTCGTCATTGGTGATGATCTGGTCGGGTGTGTAGACGCCGGTGCCGCTGATTGCGGGTACATGCATGGAAACTCTCTCCCGAATGGTCGGGCCAGATCATAGCACGGGTGCCGCGGGGTCAAGTGTGACGGCACGGCAGCCGCTTCTTGTAGGATCCGACCGGCTAATTGACCCGGTTGGGCGGCTCTGCCCCGCTCAGTGCGGCATGCAGGTTTTCAACTGCCATCAGCCCCATGGCCTCGCGCACCTCCAGTGCCGCCGTACCAAGATGCGGCAGGATGGTCACGTTTTCCATGGCGCGCAGCGCGTCGGGAACCTTGGGTTCGTGCTCATAAACATCCAGCCCGGCGCCCGCGATCCGCCCCACCTGAAGGGCGGCGATCAGAGCCACCTCCTTGACCACGTCGCCACGCGCGATGTTGATGAAGTGCCCCGTTGGTTTCATCGCATCGAAGACCGGCGCGCTGATGATGTGATGGGTGTCCGCCCCGCCCGGGACCGCGACCACGACGATATCGGCACGCGACGCAACCGCCGCCATGCTGTCCAACCGTGTTGCGGGAAATTCCAACGTCTTGGCCGAACGGTTGAAATAAACCACGTCCATCCCGAAGCCATAATGGCAACGCCGGGCGATCGCCTGCCCGATCCGGCCCATCCCGATGATCCCGACGGTCTTGCCCGTCACATGCAGGCCAAGCATCTGGGTCGGATGCCAGCCATCCCAATGACCGGCCCGCAGCATGCGTTCGCCCTCGCCAGCGCGGCGCGCGCTCATCAGGATAAGGGTCAT
>Ga0102940_1002340_pt1 | contig 11465 bp, 7 predicted proteins | sample SalPonR2_C_D1_MG_FD_78215 | JGI IMG/M metagenome (GOLD analysis project Ga0102940, IMG submission 78215) | Salt pond soil microbial communities from South San Francisco under conditions of wetland restoration - Salt Pond MetaG R2_C_D1_MG | ecosystem: Environmental > Aquatic > Marine > Intertidal...
CGCGCAGCTTTTGCTGCTTTTCCGCTTCGATATCCCACTTGTTCACCGCCACCACCACGGCGCGGCCTTCGCGCTCGGCCAGATCAGCGATGCGCAAATCCTGGCTTTCGAAGGGGATGGCGGCATCCAGCAGAACCACCACGACCTCCGAGAACTTGACTGCGCGCAGCCCGTCCGAAACCGACAGCTTCTCGACCTTGTCCTGCACGCGCGACTTCTTGCGCATCCCGGCGGTGTCAAAGACCCGTACCGGCAGCCCGTCCCAATCCACCTGAAGCGAGATAGCGTCGCGGGTGATCCCGGCCTCGGGGCCAGTCAACAGGCGATCCTCGCCCAGGATCGTGTTGATGAGCGTTGACTTGCCCGCGTTGGGGCGCCCGACCACGGCCATCTGCAAAGGGCGCTCCGGCGTCGGGGTGCGCGATACGATCGTATCGCCCTCGCCTTCGGCATCCTCGCCGTCCTCATCCAGAACGACCTCGGTCTCCGGCGCCTCCTGACGGGCGCGCGCCTCGTACTCGTCGGCCAGCGGCATCAGTTGCGAATAAAGCTCGTTGAGTCCCTCGCCATGCTCAGCCGACAGGCGCACCGGCTCACCAAGGCCAAGCCCGTAGGATTCATAGAGGCCTGCGTCAGCAGCCGATCCTTCGGCCTTGTTGGCGCCCAGGATCACGTGATCAGCGCGCTTGCGCAGGATGTCGGCAAAGACTTCGTCGGTCGGCGTGACGCCCGCGCGGGCGTCGATCAGGAACAGGCATACATCGGCCATATCCACCGCCCGCTCGGTCAGCTTGCGCATCCGCCCCTGCAACGACTCGTCCGTGGCCTCTTCGAGGCCAGCAGTATCGATAACGGTGAAACGCAGATCGCCCAGCCGCGCGATGCCCTCGCGCAGATCACGTGTTACGCCTGGCTGGTCATCGACCAGCGCCAGGCGCTTGCCTACAAGGCGATTGAACAGCGTGGATTTGCCCACATTGGGGCGCCCCACGATGGCTAGGGTGAAACTCATGTCTCAGGCTCCGGGTCGGATCAAGCCGCCCTGATACAGTATCGCGGGCTTAACGGAAAGCGTGCAATTGACCGTTCGCCGACACCACGTATAGCGTGCCGCCAGCCACCACCGGGTTGGTCGTCGCGCCGCCCGGAAGCTCGGTCGTACGCCGTAGATTCCCGGAGACCGGATCGTAGAATCTCAGGAAGCCGTCGCTTGATGCCACAATCAGTTGCCCACCGGCGATGACCGGCCCGTGATGGGCGAAAATCTCGGATTGGCGGCGCGGTCTGGTCTTGGTGAAGAAGGGCATCTTGACTGCCCAGACCTGTGCCCCGTCCTCGGCCTGAAGGCGGATCAATTCATTGCGGTCCGACACCATGAAAATCGAATCGCCCGCCGGCCAGACCCGGTTGAGCGGCCCCTGATGCGCGGTCCAAAGGCGTTCGCCATTGGCCAGCCCAAGCGCGACCATACGGCCCGAATGGCTACCGACAAAGACACGCTCGTTCCAGACCACGGGATCGCCCGTGATGTCGCCGACGCGCGCATGGGCGTAACCCCGGCGCTGCCCCGCGATCTGCGAATCCCAAAGCCGCAAGCCGCCCTTACGGAAGGTGCCCTGCACCTCGCCCGAACCAAAGGCGAAGATCGCGTATTTGTTTGTCACCGCAGGTGCCGGGCCGCCCATCACGTTGTGGATGTCGGGCGTCGCAGACACTTGCCAGCGAATCCGGCCAGTATCGGTGTCCAGTGCCCAGGCGAGTTCATCGCCCGCGACAAGATAGACCAAGTCGCCCGATACGGTGGGGCTGCCCGATCCGGTTGCGCGCAGGTTCTGCTGCCAGATCTCGGCCCCGGTTTCCGGGTCGAGCGCGGTCATCAGGCCAAAGCCGGAGGACACGAAAAGCTTGCCCGCTCCATAGGCCAGGCCACCGCCAGTGGCATCGGTCGTCGACTCGCCCGGCGGCACGAGGCTGTGCGTCCAAAGCACCTCGCCGCCGGTCGAAACCGCGCTGACCTTGGCACTTGCATCAAGCGTGAAAACACGTCCACCCGCAACGACGGGATCGGCGGTGATGCGCACCTTGCGCCCGTCTCCCGACCCGATCGAGGTAGACCAGATACGTTCGGGGGCGGCGGAAAGCGCCGGGTGCGCCACGCGTGTCTCCGGGCTGCTGATCGCTTGGGTCCAAGATGCGTTGACTTGCGCCGCCGGCAGCGTCAATGGCTGGCTTCGGTTCTCCTGCGCGGCTGCATCGGGCATTGCCACGCTGTCATCTGCGACCTCGCGGATCACCTCACGGTCGCCCTGAAGGATCGCCTCCTCCTTTGAACAGGCAGAGACGGCCAGGATGGCGGCAAGACCCAGAAAAATCCCGTTTCGTTTCAAAGCCGAAGCCCCCTCACTTGTCCCACGCCGTGCAGGCCATTCCGACCTGGCGGCGGCGCTTTCGCTATTCGCCCTGGCCGCTGCCGGGCAGTTCGCCGCCCAAGGCTACAATCACTTGTGACGCCCTTCGACGCAAGCCCGGCGTCGCCTGCGCATCGACTGCGACCGCTTGCAGACGCTCCAGCGCACCTTCGGTGTCGCCGGTTTCGGCATCGATCAGGGCCAGTTGCTCTTTGGCCAATAGCCTCGCCAAGCCGTCGCTCAGCGCCAGCCCCTCCAGCCGGGCGCGGCGTTCTTCGACAGAAAGCCCCGACCCCGGCATCGCCACGGCCTTGAGTATGGCGATCTGGCGGTAAACGGGTTCGACGCCGTCACTGTCTGCCAGAGCCAGCAGACGGCTCGCGGCCTCCTGCGGCGTGGTTTCCATGGCCTCGGCGGCGGCCAGCAGATCGCGGATCGCGGCGGCGCCCGGATTCGGAGCCTTGACCGAAGACAGCGCAGCCGCGCGCGCATCGCTTGCGCCCGCACTGAGGCCTTCCATCAGCGCATCGCCGAAACCTTGTGCAGTTTCACGCGCCTGCGCCTTGCGCCATTCATTCCAGGCGGTTCCCCCGACGATCAGTAACACCACGATAACAGCGATCCAGCCATAGCGCCGCATCAGCGCGAACAAGCGGTCGCGGCGGACCTCTTCGGTGACTTCGTCGATGAAACTGTCTGTGTCGCTCACGCCCGGATCCTCTTGCGTTTGTGGCCCCTCTTAGCGCGTCCACCCGGCCCTGCCAAGGGGCGCGAACCGAGCGTCTTGCAGCAGCTAGCCTAAAGGTTTAATCTGAACAGCATAGTTCAGAGTAGGCTGATCGGATGAACCCGGTTCGATCCGACTTTTTCCAGCGCGGCCGCTGGCTGCCGAGAAGGGACCAAAGATGCGACTTTTCCCGATTTTGGCCGCTATTCTGGTCACCGGGCTAATCTACCTCTTCGTTTTCGAGCGCGATCGCCTGACCGGCGCATCTCCCGAATCCGAACAACCCCAAGCGGCACAGTCCAGTGCTGCAAACGGCGCGGATGACGCCGATTCCGCGACGGTGATCGGCGTGGTCGCGGTACGGTCGAGCGCGCGCACCATCGATAGCGCGGTGGTCCTGCGCGGTCAGACCGAGGCCTATCGAGAGGTCGATCTGCGCGCGGAAACCTCGGGGCAGATCATTTCAGAGCCGCTACGCAAGGGCAACTTCGTCGATGAGGACCAGCTGCTTTGCAAGCTGGACCCGGGCACCCGCGAAGCCGCACTGACCGAGGCCAAGTCGCGCCTGAGCGCCGCGCGCGCCAGCGTTCCCGAAGCGCGCGCCCGCGTCGAAGAGGCGCGTTCGCGCCTCGAGGAGGCACAAATCAAAGAAAACGCAGCCGCGCGGCTATCCGAAGGCGGGTTCGCGTCACAAACCCGGCTGGCCTCGGCGCGTGCGACGCTGCGCTCTGCAGAGGCGGCTGTGGAGACCGCGCGCAGTGGCCTCGAAGGCGCCAATGCCCAGATCGAAGCGGCGCAGGCCGCCGTCGCATCGGCCCAAAAGGAAATCGAACGCCTGACAATGACCGCGCCCTTTGCCGGCCTTCTTGAAAGCGACACCGCCGAACTCGGCAGCCTGCTGCAACCCGGCGCGCTTTGCGCGACGGTCATACAGCTTGATCCGGCAATCCTGGTCGGGTTCGTGCCGGAAACCGAAGTCGACCGCATCAAGCTTGGAGCGCCAGCTCAGGCCGAGCTTGCGTCGGGCGGAACAGTGAGCGGCGAGGTCACTTTCCTGTCGCGCCAGGCGGATCAGACCACGCGCACATTCCGTGTCGAGATTCGTGTCGCCAACCCGGATCTGACGCTGCGTGACGGGCAGACGGCCGAAATCGTCATCTCTGCCGATGGCACGCCAGCGCATTTGCTTCCCCAATCGGCGCTGACGCTGAACGATGAAGGCACCCTTGGCGTGCGCCTTGTCACAAAGGACAACGAGGCGGCCTTCACAGCGGTCAAGCTGATGCGCGACACCACCAGCGGGGTTTGGCTGACCGGTCTTCCCGATCAGGCGAATGTGATCGTGATCGGTCAGGAATACGTAAATGACGGGGTCAAGGTGAACCCAAGCTTCAGGGAGTTGGGCCAGTGACCGGTATCGTCGACTGGGCCGCCGCAAGGGCACGCATGGTCGTCGCCTTCATCGTGCTCTCCATCATGGCGGGCACGTTGGCCTATGTCGGCCTGCCCAAGGAGGGTGAACCCGATATCGAGATCCCCGCGCTTTTCGTGTCGGTCCCCTTCCCCGGCATTTCGGCCGAGGACAGCGAGAAACTTCTGGTCAAGGTCATGGAGACCGAACTGAGCGATCTCGACGGGCTCAAGACCATGAGCAGCACCGCCGCCGAGAACTATGCCGGCGTGGCGTTGGAATTCGAATTCGGCTGGGACAAGTCCAAGATCATGGCCGATGTGCGCGATTCGATGAATGCGGCCGAGGCCAAGTTCCCGGAAGGCGCCGAGAAATATTCGATCAACGAAATCAATTTCAGTGAATTCCCGATCATTATCGTCAATCTGAGCGGCGACGTACCCGAACGCACGATGGCGCGGCTGGCCAAGGATCTTCAGGACCGCCTGGAAGGCCTGGAGCCGGTGCTCGAGGCGGGGATTGCGGGCAACCGCGACGAGATGGTCGAGGTCGTGATCGACCCCTTGCGGCTCGAAGCCTATAACGTCACGGCGAATGAATTGATCAACGTTGTGCGCAACAACAACCTGTTGATCGCCGCCGGCGAGATCGAGACAGCGTCCGGGGCATTCTCGGTCAAGATTCCATCCTCGTTCGAAGATACGCGCGACATCTACCGACTGCCGGTCAAGATCAACGGCGACCGGGTCGTCACGCTGGGTGACCTGGCCGAGATCAACCTTACTTTCGAGGATCGCCTCGGAACAGCGCGGTTCAATGGCGAAAAGACCGTGGCCTTGCAGGTGGTCAAGCGCAAGGGATTCAATATCATCGACACCGCCGACCTGGTGCGCGAGACGGTCGATGAGGCCAGCGCGGAATGGCCCGAAGAATTGCATTCGGCGGTGAATGTCGGCACATCGAATGACCAGTCGCGCACGGTTGAATCCATGGTCAAGCAACTGGAAGGCTCAGTGCTGACCGCCATCGCGCTGGTAATGATCGTCACACTTGCCGCACTCGGACTGCGGCCAGCGCTTCTGGTCGGCTTCGCCATTCCCACCTCGTTCCTTCTGTGCTTCGCGATACTTGCCGTGATGGGCGTCACGATCTCGAATATCGTGATGTTCGGGCTCATTCTTTCGGTCGGGATGCTGGTGGATGGGGCCATCGTGGTGGTCGAATACGCCGATAAGCGCATCAGCGAGGGCGAAGGCCCGATGCATGCCTATGTCGCTTCGGCCAAGCGGATGTTCTGGCCGGTGGTCAGTTCCACCGCAACGACGCTCTGCGCCTTTCTTCCGATGCTGTTCTGGCCGGGTGTTCCGGGTGAATTCATGGGGATGCTGCCGGTCACGCTGATCTTCGTGCTCTCCGCCTCGCTCTTGGTAGCACTTGTCTACCTGCCCGTGATGGGGGGCGTGACCGGGCGGACGGAGCGGTGGTTCAACACGAGGATCGACCAGATAGCGGGGGGATACTGGCTTTGGCATGTGCTGCTTTTCCCGGCGTCGATCGGTGCGGTCATACTGGCGGGCTGGCTGATGCCGGTCATTCTGAACGCTGTGACGGCGACCTTCAACGTTATGGATTCATCACGTATCCTCGGCTCGGTCGTGCCGGTTCTGGGCATGGTATTCGCGCTTTTGGTAGGGGCGGTCGCATTACTGGCGACAGGGGTGTCAGGCGTCGTCGCGACCCTTCTGGGCCTGATGGCAGCCATCCGTCGCATTCGCAACACTGCCGGGGATCTTGGTCGCCGCGTGTTCCCGCTGGGCGAGAAGCGCATCGATGCCGGCTATCGGCGTTCGCCATTCGGGCGGGTAATCCATTTCATCGCCGGCAACCCGGTGATGCCTCTCGTCGCTTTCGGCATGGTGTTCGTGCTGGTGGGCACGGTTCTGATTTTCTACATGAACAACAACCGCGGCACCGAGTTCTTCGTGGAATCCGAGCCCGAACAGGCCATCGTCTATGTGCGCGCTCGGGGCAACCTTTCGATCCAGCAGAAAGACAGCCTTGTGGCCGAGGCCGAGCGCCTCGTCGCGCAACATCCCGGCGTCGAGACGGTCTTCGCGTTTGCTGGCGAAGGCGGGTTGACCAACAATACCGGCGGCGCCGAGGCACCGTTGGACACGATCGGGCAGGTTCAGCTTGAAACGATCCCCTGGGAGGAGCGTCCACAATCGCGCGAAACCTGGTTCACCATTCCGGTGCTGGGCTACGAGGTGACGCGCGCCGTCAGTGCCGAGGCCTATGACGGCGACACGATCATCAACGAGCTCACCTCCACCCTGGAACAGATCCCAGGCATCAAGATCGAGATCCTTGCGCAGGCGCGCGGTCCGGCTTCGGCAAAGCCGGTGCATCTGCGCCTCAAGGGCGACGACTGGGAGGCCCTGCAACAGGCAACCCGGATGGCGCGCGCGAAATTCGACCACACAACCGGCCTGCGCCAAATCGAGGATACCCTGCCCCTTCCCGGCATTGACTGGCAGATCGATGTGGACGTGGAAAAGGCCGGCCGTTTCGGCGCCGACGTGGCCACCGTGGGTGCGATGGTGCAGCTTGTGACGCGTGGCATCCTTCTCGACACTATGCGCGTTCCCTCTTCCGATGAGGAGATCGACATCCGCGTGCGCCTGCCCAAGGAGGATCGCGTGCTCAGCACCCTCGACTCTCTCAAGGTGCGCACCTCGGACGGGCTTGTGCCGCTGTCGAATTTCATCACCCGCAAGCCGGTTCAGAAGCTGGCCCAGATCGACCGCGTCGACCAGACCCGGTATTTCGACATCAAGGCCGCAGTAGCGCCCGGCCTGACCCGGACCGCGGGTGGTGATGACGAAAGCGAGGTTCCGATCACCGCCAACGAACGCATCGCGCAATTGACCGGATGGCTGGACAGCGGCGTGCTGCCGGCGGGGGTCAGCTATGAATGGACGGGCGATCAGGAGGATCAGGCCGAATCCGGTGCCTTCCTGCAAAAGGCTTTCGCCGGCGCGCTCGGGCTGATGTTCATCATCCTGCTGGCGCAGTTCAACAGCATTTACAACGCGGTTCTCGTGTTGCTCGCGGTGGTATTGTCCACGACCGGCGTGCTGATCGGGATGCTGCTGATGAACCAGCCCTTCTCGATCATCATGACGGGTACGGGTATCGTGGCGCTGGCCGGGATCGTGGTGAACAACAATATCGTGCTGATCGACACATATCAGGAATACAGCCGCTACATGCCCCGGATCGAGGCGATCACCCGCACCGCCGAGGCACGCATCCGCCCGGTTCTGTTGACCACCATCACGACGATGGCGGGGCTTGCGCCGATGGTGATCGGGCTCAGCCTCGATTTCGTGAATGGCGGCTACTCGTTCAACTCGCCCACTGCCCTCTGGTGGAAACAGCTGGCCACGGCGGTGGTCTTCGGGCTTGGCATCGCGACGATGCTCACGCTGGTCTTTACCCCGTCGATGCTGGCGCTCAGAATATGGGCCAGCACCTATGTCGGTTGGGGCGCGCGGGCGCTGGCGGCTATGTCGATGGGCCGCGCCAGCCGTGCCGCGCGCGACTGGTCGCTGAATTCCGCTGCGCGCCGGGTGCGCGCACCCGAACTGCTCTGGCCCGAGGAGCGCCCCGGAGATTGCGTCGACGAAGACGCCGAACAGCCGGGAGCAGATGACATCAAGCGCGTGCTCGGCCCACGCGATGCCAATGGCAAGCCGCTGCGCGCCGCCGAATAGCGCCCTGATTGAACTGCCCCGGCCTAGCGCCGCTTGGCGCGCTTGTCCGCCTTGCCTTCGCCCACAGCGCGCTCTTCAGGCGACAATTCGGCCCACCAATCTCCGTAGCTACTGTTCGCAGGGTGTCTTGCGCCTTCATCGGGGGCACCATCGTCCCACCAGACAGGGCCACGCTCTCCAAGGCGGCGCTTGGCCGCGTCCACCGCGTCACGCGCAGCGCGTTCCTCTTCAGGTGTGGTGGCCTGCTGCACGGCGCGGCGCGCCTGCATCAAAGCCTTTACGGCTGCGCGCCGATCACTTTCGTCCACGCGGGATCGGTCTTGCGCCACAGCCGTCCCTTGGCGACGAAATAGCGCCCGTCCGGCGTTTGTGGATAGGCCTTGTCACGGCGGGTCATGCAGCCTCTTCAGCCTGCTGGCGCTGCCAGAGGCTGGCATAGCGGCCCTGACGCGCCAAAAGGTCGGCATGGCTGCCCTCTTCGGCGATCTCGCCATCCTCCAGCACCACGATCCGGTCGGCATCGGCGACGGTGGACAGGCGATGCGCGATAGTAATCACCGTGCGCCCCTGCCCCGCGCGCTTGAGCGCGCCCTGGATGTCGCGCTCGGTTTCGGTGTCAAGCGCGCTCGTGGCCTCGTCCAGCAACAGGATGGGCGGGTCCTTCAGCAAAGTGCGGGCAATGCCGACGCGTTGCTTCTCGCCGCCCGAAAGCTTCAGCCCCCTTTCGCCGACCTGCGTGTCATAGCCATCAGGCAAACCGATGATGAAATCGTGGATTTGCGCCGCCTTGGCCGCCTCTTCAACATCGGACTGGGTCGCCCCGGCGCGGCCATAGGCAATGTTGTAGCCGATCGTGTCGTTGAAAAGCACCGTATCCTGCGGCACCACCCCGATCGCCTGATGCACGCTGTCCAGCGTCAGGTCGCGAAGGTCCTGCCCGTCGATCGTGACCGCCCCCTGCTGCACATCGTAAAAGCGGAACAATAGCCGTCCGATGGTGGATTTGCCCGAGCCCGACGGGCCGACAACCGCCACGGTGCGTCCCGCAGGCACGTCGAGCGTGATCCCCTTGAGGATCGGGCGCGCCGGGTCATAACCAAAGACGACATCTCGGAACAGAACTGACGCTCCGCCCACCTTAAGATCGCTGGCGCCCGGTTTCTCGCGGATATCGGGCTCCTGTTCCAAAAGGCCGAACATTTCCGCCATGTCCACCAACGCCTGCCGGATCTCGCGATAGACTGTGCCAAGGAAATTGAGCGGCATGGTGATCTGGATCATGTAGGCGTTGACCATGACGAAATCGCCCACCGACATGCTTCCGCCCTGCACACCGATGGCAGCCATCACCATCACCACGACCAGCCCGCCCGTAATCAGCACGGACTGCCCGAAATTCAGGAAGGCCAGCGAATAGGATGTCTGCAAGGCCGCCCGCTCATAGCCCTGCATGGCTGCGTCATAGCGTTCCGCCTCGCGCATCTCGGCGCCGAAATACTTGACCGTCTCGAAATTCAGCAGGCTGTCGATCGCCTTCTGGTTGGCGTCGGTATCCTGGTCGTTCATCTCCTTGCGCTGCTTGACGCGCCATTCGGTGACCTTGAAGGTAAAGGCTACATAGGCCGCAATTACCACCACGACAACGGCCAGATACCAGAAGTCAAAAAGCGTCCAGAGCACTACACCGATCATCAGAAGTTCCAGCACCAGCGGCCCGATCGAGAACAGCAGGAAGCGCAACAGAAACTCGACGCCCTTGACCCCGCGCTCGATGATCCGGCTCAGTCCGCCGGTCTTGCGGGTGATGTGATAGCGCAGCGACATCTGGTGGATATGGGTGAACGTCTCCAGCGCCAGACGCCGCAGCGCGCGCTGCGCCACCGGCGCGAACAGCACGTCGCGCAGCTGTTGGAAGCCGACATTCATCAGCCGCGCACCGCCATAGGCCACCGTCAGCCCCACCGCACCAAAGGCCAGCATCCAGGCATCGCCGCTCCTTTCACCCGCCAGCGCATCGACTGCCGCCTTGTAAAAGAACGGCGTGCCCACGGCGATCAGCTTGGCCAGCACCAGCGCAATCAGCGCCAGCACTACGCGCCGCTTGACCCATGTCTGACCCTCGGGCCAGAGATAGGGCGAAACGCGCCGGATCGTGGTCCAGCCGTCGGCTGGCATTTCGGTTGTCGTCAGGGTGGTTCGGCGCATCGGCTTGCCTGTTCGATCTGTGCCGCGCGACCCTAAGCGCAGGGGCGGCGAATGGCCAGCCCCGCCGCATTGCGGCAATGCGCGATTGAATTGGAATTGGGACGCGCGCCATCGCGCGCGCAGCAGAGTCAGTCCTCGGCGGCGGGCGGCACGGTAAAGACCTGTCCGGGATAGATCAGGTCCGGGTCGCGGATGCGGTCGCGATTGGCCTCGAAGATGCGCACATACATCAGCCCTTCACCGTAGTTGCGCCGCGAGATCGCCCAGAGCGTATTGCCCGGTTGCACTGTCACCGCGCGCACCTGCGTCGCGCTGCCTTCGCTTTGGGCCTCCTGCGCAGCCAGAACCGCCTGATCCTCCCGCTTGAACGGAGTCTCGACCCGCGACGTCACATTGCCATTGTCATCGAGCTCGTCGACCCGCAGCGTATAGACGCCACTCGCCACATCCGGCAGATTCATGCGCCACTGCCCGTCCTGTGCGATGGAGGCGCCGCCCTGCGCGCGATTGTCCAGATATGCGCGCACGAAGCCAAGCTCCTTGCCACGCCCCGATAAAACCACGTTACCTTGGTCCGAATAGGTGATCGCATCGATCGCCACACTCGTCATCGCCTCGGGCGGTGCACCCTGTGGTTCGGACGCCTGAAGCACGCGCACGCCACTTTCGTCCGACAACAGCACCGCCTGTCCGGTGGCAGCCTGCGACGCGGGCTCGGGTGCGACTGGTTCGGATATGTCCCGGGTCTGCGGTGCCTCGGGCGCTTCGGGTGACGCCGGCGCATCGAGGGCAGCCACCTCTGGCGCGGCATCCTGCGTGGTTGCAGGCGCGGGATCCTGCGCCAGAACTGCGGAACCCTGCGCCTCGGCTGTCTCGCTGGTCGCGTTTGTTTCAGTGCTCTGGACAGACTTCGTGCTTTCCTGTGATTCCCCGGCCTC
>Ga0102940_1002341_pt1 | contig 11463 bp, 11 predicted proteins | sample SalPonR2_C_D1_MG_FD_78215 | JGI IMG/M metagenome (GOLD analysis project Ga0102940, IMG submission 78215) | Salt pond soil microbial communities from South San Francisco under conditions of wetland restoration - Salt Pond MetaG R2_C_D1_MG | ecosystem: Environmental > Aquatic > Marine > Intertidal...
AAAAGCGGGCGATCTCACTTTCCAGCAGCAGCTGGTCCGCATCGAAGACCGGCTGCAGCTGGAGGACCAATACCAGTACGAATACCAGAATCAACCCCTCTGCGATACCCAAGAAGAACCCAAGCGCGCGATCGAGACTCTCCAGATTGATGCGCTCTATCAGTCGATTTAATGCGTTCTCAAACAGCCGAACGATCACATACACAATCAGAAACAGACCCAAAAAGGCCACAACCTGGGACCAAGTTCCCGCCCCCAAGTACGGCTGAACCAATTGGGCCGCGATACCGGAGAACAGGACCGCAGTGGCGATTCCCAAGAGAACCGCCGCCATAGAAAGAAACTCATGCACGAATCCGCGAATACCCGCCCGGAGTGCCGCAAACGCGATCAGAATGAGAAAGACGATGTCTAAACCGCTCAGTGAAATATTCATACCGTGTTACACCTTATCCTAACGTATCGCGCACGGTTCTGGGGGACCAGCACTCAATGCTCCGCGGCGTTACAGATCTCGTGGGCAATGCGCTCCGCCGCATCCCCCGGCGCCCACGCCCCCGCGGCACGTCCCATCCGATCCCGCCGCGCGCGATCACGAATAAGCACCTGAATCTCCTGGAGCATACTCTCGCCGTCGAGATCCGGATCGTCCAGTACGATCGCCGCACCGGATGCGGCGTACCGCGCTGCGTTTCGCACCTGATCGCCGCGGGAGGCTCCCTGCGATAGGGGAATGAGTACCGCTGGACGCCGACACACGGCGATCTCCCAGATCGTTCCCGCCCCGGCCCGCGCAATCACCACATCAGCCCGCCGCATGAGTGCCGGAAAGATCGCTGCGAATCCGGGAGCCCCAAAATACCGGTCTTGCTTTGCCCGAGCTGCGATATCGGGAATCATATCGGCGCTATGGTCTCCGGTCTGGTGAATGACCACCGCCTCGCGGGTGAGCTCGCTGATCGTCTCCCGCACAAGGAGGTTCACTTGCCGTGCTCCAAGCGATCCACCGGTAATAAGAATCACTGGAAGCTCGGATTCTGGCAAACCAAGTTGTTGAAGCACCCCCGCTACCACCGCAGTTCGAAACTCCCGACGTACCGGGTTTCCCGAGACGACACTCTTCGTGCGCCACCGCTCCGGAAATACTCGGCGCGTTTCCTCATAGGGAAGAAGAATTCGGGACGCCAGGGGAGCGGTAATGCGTGTCGCAAGGCCTGGATCAGCGTCTGACTCGTGAATAACCACCGGGACACGCCGCAGGTAGGCCGCAGCCACGACGGGGACCGCCACATATCCGCCTTTGGAAAAGACCACCGCAGGAGACAGACGCCGCAGGAGCCGGTAAGCTGCGAAAACCCCAGCCAGAACCCGAAATGCGTCCAGGATGTTCTCCAGGTCAAAATAGCGGCGGAGCTTACCCGCCGGTATCGCGTGATATGGAACTCCCGCCTCAGTCACGATGCTCCGTTCTACACCACGGCGCGATCCGATCCACACCACCCTGGACCGGTTTTCCGGTGTGAGTGCAGCGAGAACGGCGAGTCCCGGATATACATGGCCCCCGGTGCCCCCACCGGTGAAAACAATTGTGCTCATAGTGTTGTTTTGCGACCTGCAGCGTAGTACGGTACGGTACCATGCGATTCTGGTCACCTGCAATTCTGGTAGTAATCTTTTTCGGTATTGGCGGAGCGATTGCCGCTCAGGACGGAGAACGTCCCCGGGAACTGACGAACGATGAGAGCAATTTCTACGAGGACCGCGTTCAAATGGACCTCGCCCCGCAGTCTCCGTTTACGGAGGAGATCCGGGAGGGACTTCAGGCGCTCAACCCACGGATCGGCATCGAGATTTCCCTCACGATCCCCGTGACGGAGGATGCGTTTACCGAAGCGGGCCGCCTCCAGATCTACAACATCCTCCGCAGCGTCAGTACGATGGAAGGGTTAGAGTACTACTCCGCCAGTGACGAAGAGATGCAGGTGTTCTACCACGAGAGCTATGCGGTAGACGGACCCGATGGCGATAGCCGCATCCCAGACCCCGTGATCGACGCGATACCGGAGGAGTCCGAGCTGTGGGCGTTCCAACGGGACGGCTCGTTTGGACGAAACGTACAGCACCTGCAGTACACCGCCCGGGAGGATTCGTTTCTGGTTTCAATTGAGAACGAGACCACCATGGTGTACACGATCGTCCCCCTGGTGCGTCCGGGGAATCTTCGTACGTTTCTGTTAGTGCGTCCCGCGCCGGACCGGGGTGAGCTCACCTTCTACGGGAATCTTGCGGTACGAGTTCCGGCGATGTTTGGTATGCAAGAACGCGCCCGAAATAGCTTCTACAATCGCATTGTGGCGCTTCACAACTGGTTCAGTGGGGAGCTCCGGGCACACCAATTGCTCCGCTGATGCTCGCCAATTCACCGTATTAACACAATTCTCACACCATCCTAACAACCAACTCACGAGCGGCGTATGTGATGCCTCCTGAAAGCCGCACGGCTTATCACACTAATATTCCTCAAGGGGGGAACAGAGATGAAGCAGATCAGCACACTTATGGCGCTACTCCTGGTAGCCGGACTGGTATTTGCCGGAGGACAACAGGAAGCGACAACCGACACCGCCGCTGCAATGACCACCGGCTGGGAATGGGTAATCGATGAAGGCGACTTCCCGCAAGTGAACGCACTCGAGGTTGAAGGTCCCATTAATACCGCCGGCAGCTCTACGGTGTTTCCCGCTGCTGAGTATCTGGCGGCGATGTTCCAGGATGAAGGGTACAGCGGAAACATTACGATCGATAGTATCGGCTCCGGTGGTGGATATGAGCGGTTTGCCGCGGGTGAAAGCGATGTATCTAATGCGAGTCGCGCGATTCGTGACAGCGAGATCGAAGCCGCTCAAGAGATTGGCCGTGATCCAATCGAGTTCCGCATCGGAACGGACGCCCTGGCCGTGGTAACGAACCCCGAAAATGACTGGGTCACCAACGCAAGTATCGAAGAACTCGCGCAAATCATGACCGCCGAGCGCTGGAGCGATGTGAACCCCGATTGGCCGGACGAAGCGATCCTGCGCTTTATTCCCGGCACCGACAGCGGCACGTTCGACTACTTCGTGGAGGCGGTATTTGACGAGGACGAGGAGCCGATTCTGGCTGCGTCCAATATCCAACTCTCCGAGGATGACAACATCCTGGTACAGGGTATCGAGGGCAGTCCCTACTCCATCGGGTTCTTCGGATACGCCTACTACGACGGTGAAGGTGATCGTCTGAACATTCTGAGCATCGACGGGGTTGAGGCCAACACGGAAAACGTAGACAACGGCACCTATCCGCTGGCTCGCCCGCTATTCATGTACAGCGATGCCGTGATCATGCGTGAGAAGCCCCAGGTTGCGGCTTGGTTGGCGTACGTACTCAACAACGCCGAAGAGGGAATGTTGGGAGTGGGCTACTTCAAAGCGCCCGAAGCAGCAATCGATAACGCTAAACAGAGCTGGCTTGATGCGGTGGGAGACATGTACTGAGCCGATCGGGTGATAATCCTAATACGTCCTAATACGTTTCTAACAGAAACGATCTAACCTTTCTGAGAGGAGTCCGTTGGGCTCCTCTCATTTTGTAATCGGAGGATCTATGTCGGATTCACGCGGGGAGACACCGAAACACTTCGATTTCTCTCGCAAGACACGACCCCATGAACAAGGTATCCAGTGGTTTCTGTTTCTCTGCGCGGCGTTATCGATTCTTGTGACGATCGGAATCGTCTATGAACTGCTCAAAGAATCGTGGCTTTTCTTCGGTGACCCAGAGGTGAGCCTCTGGGAGTTTGTCTCCGGAACTGAATGGCAGCCGGTGATCGGCCAATTGGGAATCTGGCCGTTACTTTCCGCCACGCTCATGACCAGCGTGATCGCCATGCTCGTAGCGTTTCCCCTGGGGATGATGGTGGCGGTTTACTTGAGTGAGTATGCATCTACGAAGGTACGGGGTACGCTCAAGCCGATCCTGGAGGTGCTCGCCGGGATTCCTACGGTGGTCTACGGCTACTTTGCCGTCACCTTCATGACGCCCCTCTTGCAGTCGATCTTCGGCAACGACATCGTCGACGTCTATAACACCGCCTCTGCAGGAATTGTCATGGGCATCCTGATACTTCCCTTGATCTCTTCCATGACTGAAGACGCTCTCAGCGCAGTACCGCGGAGCCTCCGGGAAGCATCGTTCGCACTCGGCTCCACCAAGATGGAAACCTCGATGCAGATCGTACTGCCGGCGGCGTTTTCGGGGATCGCCGCGGCGTTTATCGTTGCCCTGTCCCGCGCGGTTGGTGAGACGATGATTGTGGCCCTCGCCGCCGGTGCGGGACCCAATTTCACGCTTAACCCGTTTGAGGGGGCAGAGACGCTCACCGGCTATATTGTGCGCATCAGTGGAGGCGATATCAGCTATAACTCTATAGATTACAACAGCATCTTCGCCTTGGGCCTGGTCCTTTTTCTCATTACGCTGACCCTGAACATCATCAGCCGGCGGATCGTGGAAAAATATCGAGAGGTGTACGAATGAACTCGGCTCCGGAAGAACACATCACCCACCGCCATGAAGAGATTATGGCCAACATTCAACAGCGACGGATCCGCGGAAAGGTGTGGCAAGCCCTGTTCTACCTCGCAACCACGATCGCTGTCCTGGCCTTGGTCATTCTCATTCTCAACATCTTTAACAGCGTATTCGGGTACGTTTTGATAGAGAACGACGTGGAGCCGGAAACGCTGGTGGCGAGTGGAAATTTGGAGGACATGGAGAACCGGGAGCTGATTGCCCTCCTCGAAGAGAATCTATCAACCGGGCTCATTCGACGATTCAACTCTGAAGGACCTCTGGAAGAGCGCTCCACGGAAGATCTTGCACGCCTGGTGCAGCAGAGAATTATCAACCCCACGATCATCGAGTCATGGTCGTTGTGGGAATCGATCTTCGAACAGGATGAAATCCGGACGACTCGATCTGAAAACTCCGGCACAGTGCTTCAGTTTCGCAGCTGGCTCACGATCGATTTCCTCCGGTCGCCACAGAATCCGCGGCCTCAATTGGCCGGTATTCGCACGGCGTTCCTTGGTTCTCTGTGGATGATTCTGATCGTTATGGTCATTTCGTTTCCTATCGGCGTGGCATCGGCGATCTACCTCGAGGAGTACGCACGAGCGGACAAGTGGTACAATCGGATCATCGAGGTGAACATCTATAACCTGGCGGGGGTACCCTCTATCATTTTCGGCCTCCTGGGCCTCGCCATCTTCGTTCGCCTGCTTGGGGGGATAACCCAGGGGCGCACCATCGTCTCCGCCGGTATGACCCTCTCGCTGCTCATTCTGCCGATTATCATTATTAACTCCCGCGAGGCGATTAAGGCGGTTCCGGCGAGTCTGCGGGAGTCGAGTTACGGCGTCGGCGCCACCAAGTGGCAGACGATATGGCACCATATTCTGCCGGCATCCTTCGATCGCATCCTCACCGGCACCATATTAGCCATCTCTCGAGCGGTGGGTGAGACGGCACCGTTGGTGGTGGTTGGAGCCTCTACGTTTATCACCGTAGATCCAGATTCGATCTTTTCAAAGTTTACCACCCTTCCGATTCAGATCTATCAGTGGTCGGCGCGGCCACAGGAACAGTTTCGGAACGTGGCAGGGGCGGCGATTATCGTGCTGCTGGTGCTCATGCTGTCCATGAACGCTGCAGCCATTATCACTCGCAACCGAATAGCCAAAAATAGGAGAGTATGAACCGATGGAAGCAACGTTGGCGATGCAAACCAAAAACCTGGACTTCTACTACGGCACGTTTCAGGCGCTCCACGATGTAAGTCTTAACTTTATGCGGTCCCATGTAACCGCCTTGATCGGTCCTTCAGGATGTGGCAAGAGCACCCTTCTTCGTTGCCTCAACCGGATGAATGACTTGATCCCGGAGACGCGAGCCGACGGCGAGGTCTACTTCAACGATCAGAACATCTACACTGAGGACGTGGATCCGGTGGAAGTGCGGCGCCGGGTGGGAATGGTCTTTCAGAAGCCCAACCCCTTTCCCAAGAGCGTGTATGAAAACATCGCCTGGGGAGCCCGAATCAACGGATTTCGGGGCGATATGGATGAACTGGTCGAGACCAGCCTCAAGAAATGTGCCTTATGGGATGAAGTGAAGGATAAACTCAAGCAGAACGCGCTGGAGTTGTCGGGGGGGCAGCAACAACGACTGTGTATCGCCCGGGCGATCGCCGTAGAGCCTGATGTGATTCTGATGGATGAACCCACCAGCGCGCTGGATCCGATCTCTACCGCTAAGATTGAGGATCTGATTACCGAACTCAAGCAGCGCTACACGATTATTATCGTCACGCATAACATGCAGCAGGCGGGGCGCGTATCCGACCAGACCGCCTTCTTTCTGAACGGCTGGATCATCGAGGCTGGGGATACGAAAGACATCTTCTTTAACCCTCGCGAAGAGCGAACCGAAGCATATATATCGGGACGATTCGGTTGATCACGCCAATTCAGGTCATAAGACAAGGGAGAACGCTACATGGAAACGCGACAGCACTTTAGTAACGAACTACACATTATGTACCAGGATGTACTGCAGATGGGAACACTGGTAGAAGAGGCGCTCCGGAAGGCGCTCACCGCCGTAACCAATCAGGATTACGATCTGGCGGAACAGGTCAAGCAGAACGACCACCAGATCGATACCCTGCAATTTGCGCTGGATAAACGCTGCACGGAGATTATCGCCACCGAACAGCCGGTGGCCACCGATCTGCGGGAGATTCTGGTAGCGATGAAGATATCCTCGGATCTGGAACGAATCGGTGACCATGCACGACATGTAGTCCGAGTTATGGATCAGCTCACGGACTCGGTCTTTCGGGAAACGCTTCCGCGGTTCGCCGAGATGACCGAAAAGGGCATTTCCATGGTCCACGATTCAATCACGTCGTACGTGAACCATGATCCGGATCAGGCGCGCGAAGTGGCTCGCCGGGACGACGATATAGACGATATGCATCGCGCGCTCTATAAGGAGCTTCTGGCGATGATTGCGGCCAATCCCGATCGGGTCGAGACCGGCACCGCCCTCGTTTTTCTCAACCGGTTTCTGGAGCGCCTTGGGGATCATGTGACCAACATGTGCGAGTGGATCGTGTACGCCAAAACCGGCGAACACGTTGAGTTGAATAAGGCCTGACCATGGGGGACCAGACGATTTTGGTTGTAGACGATGAAGTCGATATCCAAGAGCTCGTCCGATACAACTTGCAAAAGGAAGGGTACACCGTCCATACGGTGGGCACGGGTGAAGCAGCCCTCACAGCTGTCGAGCAAATTCATCCAGCAGCGATCGTCCTCGATCTGATGCTTCCCGGAATTGACGGCATCCAGGTGTGTAATCGCCTCAAAAAGCAGGACCACACTCAGGAGATTCCGGTGATCATGCTTACCGCCAAAACGGAAGATGCGGACATGGTGGCCGGGCTTGAAATGGGCGCGGATGACTACATCACGAAACCCTTCAGTCCGAAGGTACTCATCGCCCGGCTCAGGGCGGTAATGCGCCGCACGGAAGCCGCTGACACGCCAGTATCGGGCACGCTTGCCGTTCATGGCGTCACGATCGACATCAGTCGCCACGAGGTGTATTGCGGCGATACGGAGACGGCGCTTTCCGCCACGGAGTTTGCGATCCTTGCCTTTCTCATGACCAATCCGGGATGGGTCTTTTCCCGGACGCAGATAATTGATGCAGTTCACGGCAAGGATTACCCCGTTACCGAGCGATCAGTGGATGTACAGATTCTTGGACTTCGGAAGAAGCTTGAGAGTTGCGGGAGTCTGGTGGAAACGGTCCGGGGTGTCGGCTACCGGTTTCGCGCCGGATAGGTACCCGCCGGATCTCGAGAGTTATGGCCCGTACCCTTATCCGACTGGTGTTTCCTCAGTTTGCCGTGCGCATGATTCTTATCGTGGTGGCCATGGCGGTCGTGATTTTTCTTGTGGCCCGCTCTTACCGTATCGAGATGATACTTGAATACTCAACGAGCCAGGCGAATGTACTCCAGGCTTCATTCGCTCACACCGAACCCAAGACGCATGGCGAGGCGGTTCAATGGATTCGGATGGTAGTCTCCGACACCGGCCCTGGTGTAATCCTTTTCACTTCGGATGGAGAGGCCATCCTCCGGCACAATGTTGAGATCTCCCCCGCATCTACCTCACAACTGGCTACGGCCGCGCTGCGGAGACACTCCCAGATAACACTCCGCGATACCGACGCGCTGGTAATTGGTGCGGTAGTCCCGCTCGCGATCGATCAAACGGAGGGGCAAGACACTTCCGCCTATCTCGCCGTTCTCAACGATGGACGAGAGCTGCAGCAGGAACTGGCTGCGTTGGCTCTCTGGCTATCACTCATGGTGGGTATAATTCTCTTAGCGGTATTGCTCATTAGCTACCGCGTTGTTCGCAATATCCAGAGCCCCCTGAGGCACCTCCAAACCACCGCTGCCAGTTTTGCAGAGGGGAACCTCCAGTCGCGTTCCGTCCTCGCGGAACCGATCGAGTTTTACCGGTTGGGAGAGGCGATGAACAGTATGGCGGCACAGCTGTCTACACGAATCGACGCGATTCGTAATCAGCGGCAGCAGTTGGAGGCAATTCTGGAGGCGATGGTCGAGGGGGTTCTCCTTGTCGATGGGTACCACCGCATCACGTCTATGAATCCTGCTGCGCGGAGATTGTTCCACACCAGTGAACTAACCAACCGTCGGGGCGAGTATCGCACGCTCTTAGAGGTGATCCGAAACAGCGAGCTTTTCGATCTGGTGCGTAGTACCTTCGAGAAGGCGAGTCAACAGGAGCGGCGGATCGTAATCTACTCCAATCCGCCGCGACACATGCAGGTTCACGGCACGTCCTTGGAAATTGGGGGCGCCCCCCACGTATTGGTAGTCTTGAATGACATCACTCGACTACACGAATTGGAGCAGATTCGAACGGAGTTTGTCGCCAACGTATCGCATGAATTAAAGACACCCATAACCTCGATCCTGGGTTTCGTGGAGACGTTGAGCGAGGGTGCGTTGGAAGAAACCGATCAGGCGCACCGGTTTCTTGATATAATCGCGAATCAAACCCATCGGTTGAATGCAATCATTGAAGACCTTCTGCAGTTATCGCGTCTCGAACAGAACCACGAGCAAATCACCACCGAAGAGATTCAGATTCAAACGCTTTGGGAGCGGATACGAGACAACGTAGCGTCTCGGGCCCATGAAAAACAGATAGTATTACGGGTGCATCCCGGGGTGCTCACAACCGCGCACGCCGCGAGCAGTCTTCTGGAGCAGGCGATAACAAACCTTGTGGACAACGCGATTACCTACTGTGAAGAGGGTGCTACCATAGATCTCTCCTTTGAACGTGACGCTGAAACCCTACGTATTATGGTAGCAGATAATGGCCCCGGCATACCGTACGCTGACCAGCCACGCCTTTTCGAGCGGTTCTACCGGGTGGATCGGGCGCGAAGTCGCGCCGTAGGGGGCACCGGATTAGGGCTCGCGATCGTCAAGCATATCGCCCACGCGCATGGGGGATCAGTTACGGTTGAAAGCGTGCCCGGCCAGGGAAGCACCTTTCGGCTATCTATCCCCCAAACGCAGCACTAGGCACCATTACGCAAGGCCGGCAAGGCGGAGCACAACTTGCACGCCTCCGATAAGCGCTCCCAGAAACGCCCCAAACACGTTAATCCATTTGAGGTGGCGCTGCATAATTCCCAGTAGAAGCCCCTCAACGCGCTCGATGTCGAGGCTTTCGATTCGATCAACCACCACATCGTGAATATCTATCTGCTCCAAGAAATCCGGCGTCAGTCGGTACAGCGTAGCCTGAATCCGCAGAGCGATGCAGCGCGCCAGTCCGGCTCTCCGCCGGCGAATGAGCGGAATCACGTCTGCCAAGGACTGGTGCTGGTGCCGCTCGAGCCACTGGAACGCTCCCTCCGAAAGGAGCGAGTTCTGATGGGAATCACCAAACTGCAGCACCCCTTTCACTCCTTCGATGATGTTCTCCACGCCGGAAGTACCCACCAAATCCCGCAGGGAACGATCTCGGTTGGTAGACACCCAGTGGTATATGCCGTTAACGACCCCTTCGCGCGTTGAGGGTGCGTCAACTGCGCTCAGGATCTCGGCAGTACTCCGCTGCACGATCGCAGGAATCCGAGATTCTAATTGTCGATCGTACTGTGCGGCGGATACGAACAACCGCTGCAAAGAGGTCAACTGGTCAAGAGAATAATGAAGGATCCGTCTCGCCCGGACATGCATCTCCGCCTGCACCGCCGACGACCGCAAAATCTCTTCTAAAGACTGCCGCGCCTCGGGCCACAAGTGGCGCACGAGTTGATCGACGCGATCCCGCGAGATGCTCTCGAGCACCGGGAGGCCCGCCACCGGTGAGGCAAACGCGTCGAATAGTTTCACTGCGTATCGGTCCAGATCGGAAACGATCGTATCCACCGGAAGCGTTTCTCTCAAGGCGCTCAGCTGCGTTGCTCCTAGACGGTCGATCGCTCGTACGATGAACGTCTGGAGGGACCGACCAAATCGGGAATCCTCGAAGCGGGTTGCGAATACCTCCGCAGTCAGAAGCTCCCTGGCAACCATAGTCCCAATGTTGTGCGCGAGCTCGCTTCGGCGGCGAGGAATAATGCCGGGAGTAAGAGGGATTGGGATTCCGAGAACTCTCCAGCGCTGGAGCGGCCGAAAGAGCATACGAATCGCCAACGCGTTGGTAAGGTATCCGATAAACGCGCCCAAGAGCGGCGGCAGCACCCACGGTACCAGTTCTATGATACCAGCTTCAGTTATCATCACTCTTCCAAAAGACGGCGGGCGTTTATGGCCTGGCGACGATTTGCGAAGCGGCGGATATGAATGCTTTGCACCCACCCCGATCCGTCGGAGAGTCGCACCTCCGTCCACTCCTCATTGGCAGTGGTGCCCACTACGGATAGCACGTCTCCTGCACGGCGATGAGCGATAACCGCCGCGACGTGCTCAGGAGACTCATGAAATCGAACGTACTGCTCGATGACCAAGGCATAACTTCTCTGCCCTACCAAAGCGGACGTCTCCGGCAAATCGAGCGGAGCGTCATCCGATCCGGAACAGGCGGTAAGGACTAACACGCTGATCACGAGGATGGCGCCTGAGGCTTTAGCGAGTCCACGTCTCATCACATAGCCTTGAGAGAGTCAATCTCGTCCCGCAGCACTGCAGCCTGCTCGAACTCCAGGTTCTTTGCGTGCTCGAGCATCTCTTTCTCAAGGACGGAGATGAGTTTCTTGCGCTCCGTGGGAACAACCACATTGTAGCTGTTCTTGAGTATT
>Ga0102940_1002348_pt1 | contig 11443 bp, 10 predicted proteins | sample SalPonR2_C_D1_MG_FD_78215 | JGI IMG/M metagenome (GOLD analysis project Ga0102940, IMG submission 78215) | Salt pond soil microbial communities from South San Francisco under conditions of wetland restoration - Salt Pond MetaG R2_C_D1_MG | ecosystem: Environmental > Aquatic > Marine > Intertidal...
ATTTCTACCGGAAACCCGGGAGAGTCGCCGCTGAAGCACCCGGCCGGGACGCAGGCCTGGTTGATTTCGATTGATCCGTCGGCCTGGGCGAGGCTCGATGCAAGCAGGACGAGCAATGCGATGGTGGTTGATCTCATGCGCTGATTTCTCCGTAGCAGTGGATTTGTTCGTTCAGAGTCGAAGTCCACGGCAGCCGCAGAAATCCGGTCGATAAACTGGCTACGCACGGTTGTATTGTTTCGCGCCAGATTGGTATTCGGATCACCGACGGCGACGGTTGTTTTTCGGCGCAGGATGCGCCTCCGAGAGCGGCTGCAGCGGTTGGGATGCCGTTCGGATTTTTTCGGGCGCGGTGCCGGCGGCGGGTTGTTGGTCGGGTTGTGAAAAAACGCGCCAGGTTGTCCGAAAACACGATCCGGGGCTCGGCAGGTCGGCGCCTGGAGACGCCTCCTACGCGAATGATCCTGCACGAAGGGTCGGCGCCTGGAGACGCCTCCTACGCGAATGATCCTGCACGAAGGGTCGGCGCCTGGAGACGCCTTCTACGGCGGGTTGCGGTGCGGTATTACGGCACGTCGGCCGGGGGCACGTCCGGGGCGAAGTCGAAGGAGTCGTAGTGCAGGTGCTGCTCGGTGCCGCCGTGGGCGAGGAATTCCTTTCTGGCGGCGTGGACCATGGCCGGCGGGCCGGACATGTAGATTTCGAACGCCGACAGGTTCGAGTAATCTTCCAGCAGCGCACTGTGAACGAAGCCGGTGCGGCCGGTCCAGTCGGGCTCGGGTTCGGACAGCACCGGTACGAAACGGAAGTCGGGGTGCCGGTCGGCGAATTCGTCGATCAGGCTCTGTGCGTAGAGGTCCTTTTCGGTTCTGACCCCCCAGTACAGCGTGATCGGCCGATCGTCGCCGGCGTGGATCAGGTCTTCGATCATGGCCTTGAGCGGCGCGAAGCCGGTGCCGCCGCCCATCATCAGAATGGGGCGCGGACTGCCCAGGCGCACGAAGAACATGCCCAGCGGGCCTTCCAGGCGCAGGATTTCGCCCGGCTGCATGCCGTCGAACACGTGCCCGGTGAAGCCGCCGCCTTCCACATAACGAACATGCAGTTCGATGAAGTCTTCCTGGCTGGGGCTGGAGGCGATCGAGAACGCGCGGCGCTTGCCGCCGGGCAGCAGGATGTCCATGTACTGGCCGGCCAGGAACTGCATGCGCTTGCCCCGGGGCAGTTTCAGCCTCAGCCGGCGCACGTCGGGGGTGAGTTCGTCGATCTGCTCGACCTTGGCCGGCAGCACGCGCACCGGGATATCGGCCACCTGCTCGATCTCGGTGGCCTGGATTTCCAGGTCGCCGGTGGCCACGGCCTGGCAGGCCAGGATTCGGCCTTCGGCAAGATCGTCTTGTTCCAGCGCGGCCGGCGGATTGAACGGGTATTCGACGCTGCCCGAGACGAGCCGGCACTTGCAGCTGGCGCAGGTGCCGTTGCGGCAGCTGTAGGGCAGCATGATGCCCTGGCGCAGCGCCGCGGCCAGCACGGTCTCGTCCGGCCGGGCCTGGAACGCCTTGCCGCTGGCCGCATTCGTGATCGTGTGGGTATTCTTGTAGTTCGAGGCGGGATTCAAGGCTTTGCGTTCCGTTTGCGGGGTCTCGGCACGATAAAATGCGCGGTTCTGGTCAAACGGGTAGTTTAAAGAATTCATCGTGATGGGACTTGCCGCGTTGCAATGCCGGGAAATTTTATGTCCGGCAGCCTAGGCCTGGAAGACGACGCGCCGGACAGTATGGCCGCGCCGGTGGGGCCGTTCCAGGCGTGGCGCTATCTGTACCGGCTGCCCGTGCTGCTGGCGATGTGCGTGATCGGCCTGCCGTTGCTGATGCTGGCGCTGGCGCCGGGCATTCGCAACATCCCGGCGGCCGGCAAGCCGCTGTGGTGGCGGGTTCAGCGGCGTTACGCGCGCATGCTGGTCGCCGTGCTCGGCATGCGGCTGCGGGTGATCGGCGAACTGCCGAAGTCGCCGTATCTGGTCGTGAGCAATCACATCAGCTGGTTCGACATTCCCTTGCTGCACGCGCTGGAGCCGATGTGGCTGGTATCCAAGGAGAGCATCCGCGATTGGCCGGTTATCGGTGCGGTTGCGCGCGCGGTGGGTACCATCTTCATCACGCGCGGCAACGAGCCCTCCAGGCGGCGGGCCGCTCGACGCATGACCGCGTTGCTCAAGCGCGGCAGCATCGTGGGCGTTTTCCCCGAAGGCGGGATCCAGCCCGAACGGGGCGTTGGACGCTTTCATGCCCGCCTGATGGCGCCGGCGATGCGCGCCGCGGTGCCGGTGCTGCCGGTGGCCATTCGCTACTGGCGCGCCGGCGACGTCCACGACGAACGGGTCTTCGGGCCGGGCACCAGTTTCGGTGGCCTGCTGTTTTCGATGCTTGCGCGACCGTCCTGCGAAGGGCAGGTCATCATCGGCAAGCCGATCTCGACGCTGGGCGCCGCTCGGAGCGAACTGGCCCGCCTGTCGCAGGTCCAGGTTACGGAGATGTACGGCCATGCCGCGATCCGCTGAAATGTCGTCGAAGCCGGCGTCCTCCAGACCCGGCCCGGCGCCGTTCGCGCCCACCGGCCTGATGGCGAACGCGCATCTGCAGTCCATTCTCACGTCAAGTCCGTGGCGCAAGCGAAGCGTTCAGAAACGTTCGCAAGCCTATCGTGAAAACGCCGAACGCCAGGTGATCTCGACCCCCCACGGCGTGAACCTGCTGGGCTATGCGAGCCGCGCCGACCAGCCCAACGGCGCGCTGGTCATCCTGCTGCACGGCTGGGAGGGCAGCGTCGATTCCAACTACCTTCTCGACACGGCGCTGGCGCTGGACGCGGCGGGGTTCGATACCTTCCGGCTGAATTTTCGCGACCATGGCGATTCGCATCACCTCAACCCGGGGCTGTTCCATTCGTGCCGGCTCGAGGAAGTGGTGGAGGCGGTCGGGCAGGTGGCGACGGAACATCAAAATGGCCCGGTATTCCTGGCCGGGTTCTCGCTGGGCGGAAATTTCGCGCTGCGGGTTGCGCGCAACGCGCCGGCTGCCGGCTACCGGCTGGACCGGGTGGTTGCCGTCAGTCCCGTGATTCGGCCGAAGAACGTTCTGGCCGCGCTGGCCGACGGGTTTCCGATTTACGAACAATATTTCGTGCGCAAGTGGCGCAGGTCGCTGAAGCGCAAGCAAAGGCTGTACCCGGAGCGGTACAATCTCGACGCCTGGTTCAAGCATCGCAACCTGGCCGATCAGACCAGCCACCTGGTGGCCGATTACACCGAGTTCCCGAATCTGGATGCGTATCTGGAGGGCTATTCGATTGCCGGCGACTACCTGGCGGGACTGGAGATTCCGAGCCTGGTGATTACCGCGGCCGATGATCCGATCATCCCGATCTCCGATTTCGAGGCGCTGTCCCGGCCCGAAGCGCTGGAGCTGGAAATCTGGCCGCACGGTGGCCATTGCGGGTTCCTCGCCAACTGGCGGCTGGAATCATGGATTGAACAACGAATTGTGAGTGATTTATGTCAGCACCTGACGCCGGCCTGAGCCGGCAGGCGATGAAGCTTTACCAGTCCGGCCACTTCCGCGAGGCCGAGCAGCTGTTCCGGCGCCTGCAGCAGCAGGATCCGGAAAACTGGCAGTTCGCGCTGATGCTGGGGCTCAGTCGCGTCTCGCAGGGCGACCGTGACGATGGCGTCAAGTGGGTCGAGCGATCGGTTGAACTGGGCGACGGCCAGCCGTCCACGCATTACTACTATGGCCGACTGCTGACCGATGCGGGCAAGCCCTCGGCCGCCCGCGAGCAGTTCGCCCAGGCCACCGCGCTGGACCCCAACCATGTCGAGGCGCGCACCGGCATGGGGCTGGTGTCGCTGATGTCGGGTGATTACAAGCGGGCGGTCGGCGAGTTCAAGACCGCGCTCAGGGCCAACGCAAATTTCATTCCGGCGCTGGCGGCGCTGGCGCGTTCGCTGGTGGAGCTGGGGCAGTTCGACGAGGCATACCCGCATGCCAACAAGGCGCTGCAGGCCGACCCGGAAAGCCCGGTTTCGCTCGAGATGATGGGCCGCGTGCTGTTCGGCCAGGGTCAGCTCGACATGGCCGAAAAGTGCTTCCGAAAAGCGCTTGAATTGCGTCCCGGCCACGGCGAGCTGCATGCCCGCCTGGCCGACGTCCTGCGGGTTCGGCACCGCGACCAGGAGGCGCTTGAGCACTACGTCAAGGCGATGGAGAACCAGTTCGGCGGGGCGGAGGTGGTCATCAATACCTCGGTGTGTCTCGAGCGTATCGGCGACGTGCCCCAGGCGCGCATGCTGCTGCAGAAGGCGACGAGACGCTGGCCCGAAGACCGCAGCATTGCGCTGCGCCAGGCCGAGCTGGCCATGGTCGGCGGCGATCCCGATGCGGCCGGCGAGCTGCTGTCGAAGCTCGATCAGGCCGATCCGGAGGTGGTCATGATGCGGGCGCGCCTGGCCGACGCAACGGGTGATTCGGCGGCCGCGCGCGACATGCTCGAGCCGCTGGTGGAAGCCGACACCGAAGGCGAGCATCGCCAGGCCCGTCTGCTGCTGGCCCGGATGCGCTCCAACGTCGAACCGAAAAACACCGAATCCGCGCGGGAACCCATTGCGGCCCTGCTCAAGCGCAAGCCCCCGGTGCCCGATGCGGTGCTGGTCTGGGCCATGATCTGCGAAAACGCCGGCGACTTCGGCGCGGCCTGCCAGGCGCTGGAAGACCTGCTGGCAAGCGAGGCGATCAGCGACCAGGACCGCCGGATCCTGCACAACCGTCTGGCCAACTGCTACGACCAGGCCGACGAGAAGGCGCTGGCCTGGGCCAACTGGCAAAAGGGCGGCTGGCGCATCGCGCCGCACGCGCAGCGGATGGAGGCCCAGCGCGGTTCCGGCGTGCTCGACGCCTGGCTGGCGCACGAGTTGAACGATCTCGATACCCGCGCGTTCGACGACGGATTTCCCGAGCCGGTGATTGTCGCCGGATGGCCGGGCAGCGGCCGCGAAATTCTGCTGACGCCGCTGGCCGGGCATCCGCAGGTGGCCGTGCTGGACCCGGAAGGCGAAACCCGGCGGCTCGAGGCGCTGGGCCTGCCGGCCGGGCCGGACGCAGTGCTCGGGGCCGGGCGCGAAACCATGCAACTGGCGCGCAAGCGTTTCATGCGCGGGGCTGGCCGCGACAAGCTTCCTCCCGCGACGCTGGAGCCGGGCTGGTGGGAGGCTGCGGCCATTCCGGCACTGGTGCGTCATTTCCCGGGCGCCACCATCGTGCTGCCGGTCGTCGACCCGGCCGATCTTGCGCTGCAGTGGCGAATCGACGGCTACGCCGACGTCGAGGGCATGATCGGCGAATACCGCAAGGAGCTGGAACTGTGGCGCCGGATGCGCGACAGGCTGGATCTGAACGTCATCGAGATCGGACGCGCCGAACTGCTCGAGGACCCGGCCGCAGCCTTCGATCGCCTGTGCAGCGAACTCGGCCTCGAGCCCGCCCCGGATGCGCGAAAGCTGGCCGTTCGAATTTGCGAAACGCAGCGATTCGTGCCGGCGGGCCGCGGTTCGCGCTACCAGCCCATGGCCGACAAGGACAAGGGCTGAGCACGTGCCGGATCCGTCGATCAACGTCCTGGGCAGTAAGCTGGAGACCTGCTCGAACGCGCCGCTGACCGGTTTTTTCCGGGACGGCTGCTGCAATACCTCGGACCAGGACGCGGGCTGCCACACGGTGTGCGCGGTGATGACCCGCGCGTTCCTGGATTTCAGCCGCAGCCGCGGCAACGACCTGACTACGCCCAACCCGGCCTTCGGATTCCCGGGGCTCAAGGTCGGCGACCGCTGGTGCCTGTGCGCTGCGCGCTGGCTGGAGGCCTACCGCAACGACTGCGCGCCGCGGGTTGTGCTGGCGGCGACCCACATGAAGACGCTGGAGCTGGTGCCGCTGGAGGCGCTCAAATCGCACGCCCAGGGCACCGAGCATTGATGTCGACCGGCCGCGCTGAAACAAATCTGCAACGGGCCGTGGGTTATTCTGCAGCCATGAAAGGAGGGAAGCCCGTTCTGCGCTTGATCCTCGTCGTGCTTGCGGCGCTTGTCGTGGCGTCGTGTTGCCCGGTCGACCAGACCGACGAGCGCGGCTGGCCGAAGGAACTGGTGCTGGGCCTGGTGCCGGCGCTGGAAGCCGACGCGCTGGTCGACAACCTGGATCCGCTGGCCGACTACCTGTCGGCCGAACTTGGCGTGCCGGTGCGCTCGTTCGTGCCGCAGGACTATACCGGGCTGGTCGAGGCGCTGGGCTCCGGGCGCGCCGACATCGGCATGCTGCCGCCGTTTGCCGCGATGCTGGGCCAGCGCCGTTACGACCTCGAACCGATCCTGATCTCCACCCGCAAGGGCGAAACCGGCTACCGCACCCAGTGGATGACCAATGATCCCTCGGTCTGCGATTCGCCGCCGATTGTCGAAGAGCGGGTGTGCGAAACCCGGGTCAAGGGCCGCGAAACCGTGGTTCGAAAGTTCCTGAGCTGCAACGGCGACATCCAGCAGGTGGTGGGCGAGACGATTGCATTCGTCGACCCGAACAGCACCTCGGGCTATTTGTTTCCGGCCGTCCAGCTGATGGACAACGGCATCGATCCGCAGGAAGACGTCAACGGCCTGTTCGTCGGCGGGCACGACGCCGCCGCGCTGGCCGTCTACGCCGGCGATACGCGCTTCGGCGTGGCCTACGAGGACGCGCGCATGATGATCTGCGATCAGTACCACGACATCGGCGAGAAGGCGATCGTATTCAACTATGCGCCGATGATTCCCAATGACGGCGTCCAGCTACGGCCGGGCCTGCCGGACGATCTCAAGAAGGCGATTGTCGATGCGTTCATCGGCCTGGCCGAGTCGCAGGCGCACCTGCCCGACGACCAGAAGATTCTCTGGATTCTCTACGAGATCGATGGATTCAAGCGCTTCGAACCCGGCGTCTATGATCCGGTGAGGACGGCGTACGAAATCGTGCGTCGGTAGGAGAAAGGCTAAAGGTGAAAGGTGAAAGGTGAAAGGTGAAAGTCCTAAACCTTAAACCTTAAACCTTAAACCTAAAACCTTAAACCTAAAACCTAAAACCTAAAACCTAAAACCTTAGAAGCGTTACACGAAGGGCACGCAGAAAAACCGGAAAACCGACGAAAGGCCGTTCGCGCAACAAGGAAAACAATGAGTCAAATCGACCCGAACAAAGCAACCGGCGCCATCCGGTTCGACAAGGCCGGCATCGTCTATCCCAACGGCGCGGTCGGGATGAAGGATCTGGACCTGGAGATCGAGCCCGGCGAGTTCGTGGTTATCGTCGGCTCCAGCGGGGCCGGGAAGTCGACCCTGCTGCGCGCGGTCAACGGGCTGAACGCGCTGACCAGCGGCAGCGTCGAGATCGACGGGGAGCGCGTATCCACCCACTCGAATCGGGAGCTGCGCAGGATGCGCAAGCGCATCGGCATGATCTTCCAGGATTTCAGGCTGGTCAAGCGCCTCACGGTGATGTCCAACGTGCTGATCGGACGCCTGGCGCACGTGCCGGGGTGGCGCGCCATGCTCAATCTCTGGCCGGCGGCCGATCGGGAAATCGCAATCGACGCACTCAAGCGGGTCGGCATTGCCGACAAGGCATGGGTCAAGGCCAGCCAGCTTTCCGGCGGCCAGCAGCAGCGCGTCGGCATCGCGCGGGCGCTGGCCCAGCAACCGGCGATTATCCTGGCCGATGAACCGGTCGCGTCGCTGGACCCGGTCACCACCCACCAGATCATGCGCGACCTGGTGCGCATCAACCGCGAACTGGGCATTACCACGCTGGTCAACCTGCATTTCCTGGATCTGGCGCGCGAGTACGGCGATCGGATTATCGGGTTGAGGTTCGGTGAACTGGTCTACGACGGCTCGGCCAAGACCGTCACCGACGAGGATTTCCGCAACATCTACGGGCGCGATTTCACCGAGGACGACCTGCTGGAGGAAGAGGGGTGAATCCGAACACCGGTCGGCGCCTGGAGACGCCTCCTGCGAACCCGTTACAGGTTTTCGTAGGAGCGGTCTCCCGGCCGCGATTGTCTCGATCCGCGGGTCGGCGCCTGGAGACGCCTCCTACGGGGGCGTTGCGATGAACATTCCCGCCCGCCCGCCGCGCAACTGGATGCTGCTGGCCGGCGTCACCGGGTTGCTGGTCGCGATGACGGTCTGGTCGGCCTACGGCATCGGGTTTTCGCTGACCGAGATCCTGTGCAACATCGCCGGCGGCACGCGCCTGATCACCGAATCCTGGCCGCCCGATTTCGGCTTCCTTCCGCGCCTGGCCGAGCCGATGCTGGAGACCGTGTTCATCGCCATCATCGGCACCGTGGTCGGCGGCATCCTGGCCATCCCGGTGGCGGTGCTGGCCGCGCGCAACATCACGCCGAACAGGCTGACCTGGTTCGCCGATCGCAACTTCATGAACATCCTCAGGACGCTGCCCGACCTGTTCTGGGCCATGCTGTTCGCCACCGCCGTGGGCTTCGGTCCGGTGGCCGGCGCGCTGGCGTTGACCGTGTTCACCGTCGCGGTGATTTCCAAGCTGTGGTCGGAATCGCTGGAATCCATCGACATGGGGCTGCCCGAGACGATTCGCGCGGTCGGCGGCACCTGGTTCCAGATGATCCAGTTCGGCGCCATTCCGCAGGCGTTGCAGCACTACGTCAGCTACGCGCTGTACGCCTTCGAACTCAATATCCGGGCCTCGGTCGTGCTGGGCCTGGTCGGCGCCGGCGGCATCGGCATGATTCTCGAGACCCAGCGCGCGAATTTCGAGTATGAGCGTGTGACCATGATCATCCTGGCGGTGCTGGTTGCGGTGCTGATCATCGAGGAAATTTCCGAATCCATCCGGAAGCGGCTGACGTGAGCAACGTTCCTTCGCACGCCGACCTGCTCAAGCGGCCCGGAAACCGGATTGGTTTCGGCACGATCACGACGTTTGTCATTGCCGGCCTGTTCTTCGTCTCGCTCTACGCGATCGGCTTCACCCCCGAGCGCATGCTGGAAGTGCCTTCAGGCGTTGCGCGCGTGCTTTCGTTCTTCTGGCCGGCCGACATGGCCTACGGCTGGGACCGGGTGCTGCCGGCGATCGTCGAATCGATCCAGATTGCCTGGATCGGTACCATTATCGCCGCCATTCTCTCACTGCCGCTGGCGCTGTTCGGCGCGCGCACGCTGTTCCCGCGCCTGGCGCGCGGGGTCAAGCTGATCTCGGCCACGGCGCGCGCCTTTCCAGAAATTCTGCTGGCCATCTACTTCGTGCCCATTGTCGGCCTGGGTGCGTTCGCCGGCGCGCTGGCGATCGGTATTTCATCGGTCGGCATGCTGACCAAGCTCGGCGCCGAAGTGGTCGACTCGCTTGATTTCGGCACCGTCGAGGCGGTCGAAGCCGCCGGAGGTTCGCGCATCCAGGCGCTGCGCTGGGCCGTGCTTCCGGCAGTGTTGCCGGAGATCATCGCGCACTGGCTGTTCCGGTTCGAACTCAACATCCGCGCCTCGGCCGTGCTCGGCGTTGTCGGCGCCGGCGGCGTTGGCGGTGTGCTGCTCAATACGCTGCGCTATCGTCACTTCGACAAGGCTGCCGCGGTGCTGATTCTGACCATCCTGGTGGTGCTGGCCATCGACACGATTTCGGGTGAGATTCGGCGCAAGATCATTCGCGGCTGAGCAGGCTTCGCACTGCCCGCATGCCGGCGGTTCCGAACCTCGGAGTCGCACAATCGCAGTTTCTATCCGCGCCGCTCCGGCAGCGCCAGCGCATGCTTGACCACGCCGTAGGCGAAGCTTGTATCGATCGAAGCGATTCCCGGAATGGTGTGAATGACTTCGCGTATGAAGCGTTCGTAGCCCTCCAGGCTCGAGGCGACCACGCGCAGCAGGTAGTCGCGCTGCCCGGTCATGAGAAAGCAGTCCATGATTTCGTCGATGGCGCGAACCCGGCGCTCGAACTCGCCGACCGTGGCGGTATCGTGCCGCTCAAGTGCAATCCGGATGAACACGGTGATCGGCAGACCGAGCGCCTGCTGGTCGACGATGGCCGTGTAGCCGCGGATCACGCCGCTTTGTTCGAGCTGACGCACGCGGCGCAGGCACGGCGACGGCGACAGGTTCACGCGCTGGGCCAGTTCGTGATTGCTGAGCCGGGCATCGAGTTGCAGCTGATGCAGAATCTGGAAATCTTTCTTGTCCATGATCGATAAAAATTAGCAGAATATGCCATTATTATGGCTTTTCGAGCGATATATTGAAAGCACATTGCTGGATGAAAGGCATAGTATTTCGGCAGGTTCCCGCAGAGTCTTCGCCATGCAGCATTTCACCCCGCCCGGTTTTGCAACCCGATCCATCCATGCCGGCTACGATGGCGACTCGACCGGCGCGCTGACCCCGCCGGTGCACATGACTTCGACCTACGTATTCGATGACGTGCAGCAGGGTGCCGAGCGTTTTTCGGGCGACTCGGCGGGACACGTCTATTCGCGCATCTCGAACCCGACCGTGGATGTACTGGAGAAGCGCCTGGCCAGCCTCGAAGGCGCCGAAAAGGCGCTGGCGACGGCCTCCGGGATGGGCGCCATTACCTCATTGCTGTGGACGCTCCTGAAGCCCGGCGACGAGATCATCGCCGACAAGACGCTTTATGGCTGCACCTGGTCGTTCCTGCACCACGGCCTGGCCCGTTTCGGTATCGGCGTACGCCACGTCGATCTTTCGCATCCCGAGCGGCTGGCGGCGGTGATCGGGCCGCGCACCCGGGTGGTCTATTTTGAAACGCCGGCCAACCCGACCAACCGGCTGGTCGATATCGCGGCCGTTTCGGCCATTGCGCGTGCGACCGGGGCACGGGTGGTGGTCGACAATACCTACGCCACGCCAGTCCTGACGCGCCCGCTGGCGCGCGGCGCCGATTTCGTGGTGCATTCGGCCACCAAGTACCTGGGCGGCCACGGCGACCTGATTGCGGGCATGGTCGCCGGTGGCGCCGAAGATATCGACGAAGTGCGCATGCTGGGGATCAAGGATCTGACCGGCGCGGTGATGTCGCCGTGGACGGCCCACCTGGTGATGCGCGGCATCAAGACGCTCGAGCTTCGGATGCAGCGGCACTGTGAATCCGCGCGGGAAATCGCGCGCTGGCTGGAGTCGGTTGCGTCGGTCGAGCGCGTGCACTATCCGGGGCTTCAATCGAGCCCGCAACATGAACTGGCAAAGTGCCAGATGGACGATTTCGGCGGGATGATCGCGTTCGAACTGCGCGGCGGCCTGCGGGCCGGGACGGAAATGATGAATGCGCTGGGGTTGATCAAGCGCGCCGTCTCGCTTGGCGACGCCGAGACCTTGATC
>Ga0102940_1002349_pt1 | contig 11442 bp, 11 predicted proteins | sample SalPonR2_C_D1_MG_FD_78215 | JGI IMG/M metagenome (GOLD analysis project Ga0102940, IMG submission 78215) | Salt pond soil microbial communities from South San Francisco under conditions of wetland restoration - Salt Pond MetaG R2_C_D1_MG | ecosystem: Environmental > Aquatic > Marine > Intertidal...
TGCTCGGCCTATTGCGTGAATTGGCGGCGACGGATGATCCCCGCCAAACGACACTGCTCTATGGCAACCGGGTGGAAGAACAGATCGTCGCCGAAGATGAGTTAAACGACCTCGCCCAAACCCACGGCACGCACATCACCCATGTCTTGTCCGACCCTCCCGACGGCTGGACCGGCCCCACCGGCCAGATCGACGCGCCCCTCCTGTGCGCCCATTTCGGCACGCCCGAGCATCGCGATTGGCTCTATGTCCTGTGCGGCCCGCCCGCGATGATCAAGGCCGTCGAATCCAGCCTCATCGAAATGGGCATCCCCGCCTCCAACATCCTGTCCGAGTTGTTCCGCTATGATTAGATTCTTGGAAAAGACCCCAAGCGCACCGCGCGTTAAACTTACGGTCATCTTTTTGATCGTGGTGTTAACGCTCGTGCTTATGGGGTTTGCCTTGCGCACCTAGTTTCGGGATTTCTGTACAATTTGTACGTTTCTCCAAACCGTCCCCCGAGTTTCGTACAAAACACGCGTATAAAACGTACAAACCGTACAAAACTTAGGCCTGTGCCGCTTGGCGCTGTGGCCTGCGCCGAAAAATTCCGCCAAAAGCCGCCAACAAACCGGCTAAAACGCCGTATCCTGCCACGAATCCAACCCCGGCAAAGCCAGCGCCTTCCAGCGTGACTGGCACCGCTGGCTTGAAATCTGCCCATGCGGCCCGCGCCACGTCAGAGTCGGAAAAATGCATTGGTTTCAATGCCTTTTGGATCACAATTGAGTCACGCAACACTGTCAAATCCGCGCTCAACCGCGCATGCCGTTCCAGCACCTGCCCCATGGACTGCGCCCGCGCTTGGCCCATGCTATTGCCAAGTGCCAGTTCCACCAAGGCCTCGTCACGGCTCAGGCCAAGGCTTTCGGCGTCTGCATCGAACTGCATCACGACCGAAGAAAGCTCATCCACAGCACCTGAAAGACGCTGTGTATATTGTTGAGAATACTCAGGAAATTGCGACAGGCCAGCCGCACAAGCCAGCCCGCCGGTCACGGCGATCACCCTGAAAATCATCTGCTCTGCCTCTTCTTTTTTTCCGGCAGTATACAGCATTTACATCCAAGTGTGGAACGACCGTTTCGCCATCGGCTCCACCATGTCCGAGCCATGGTGGATGTGATAGATTCTCGCAATCTTTTCAACGGCTTGCTCGGGTGGCAATTCTTCGCTTGCGCCGGTCCGGCGGCAGGTCAGTTCCACCACGCCGTTTTTCAACCCACGCGGCCCTACCGTGATCCGCCACGGCAAGCCGATCAGGTCCATGGTGGCAAACTTGCCCCCAGCCCGTTCATCGCGGTCATCATAAAGCGGCTCCAGCCCAAGCGCCTCAACCGATTTGTAAAGGGCATCACAGGCCGCGTCCGCCTCGCTATCCCCTTGTTTTAGATTGATAATTCCCACGTGAAAGGGTGTCACACCCTCGGGCCAGATAATGCCCTTGTCGTCATGGCTGGCCTCGATGATCGCCCCCACAAGGCGGCTCACGCCAATCCCGTGGCTGCCCATATGCACCGGTACCGGCTTGCCATCCTTGCCCTGCACCGTCGCACCCATCGGCTCGGAATACTTGGTGCCGAAATAGAAGATCTGCCCAACCTCGATCCCCCGCGCAGAACGCTGCCGTTCTTGCGGAATCTCGTTGAACAGGGCCTCGTCGTGGGTTTCGTCCGTCCGCGCATAACGAGAAGTGAATTCTTCAAGAATTTCTTGGCATTGCGCGACATTGTTATAGTCGATTTCACGCTCACCAAAACGCAAATCGGTGATCTCGCTGTCGTAGAAAACTTCCGATTCACCGGTCTCGGCCAGCACCAGAAACTCATGCGTGTAGTCCCCGCCGATCGGCCCACCGTCGGCGCGCATGGGGATCGCCTGTAGGCCCATCCGCTCATAGGTGCGCAGGTAGCTCACCAAGTGGCGGTTATAGGCGTGAAGCGCATCTTCTTTCGTCAAATCAAAGGTATAGCCGTCCTTCATAAAGAATTCACGGCCCCGCATCACCCCGAACCGGGGCCGGATTTCATCGCGGAATTTCCATTGCACGTGATACAGCGTCAGCGGCAAATCCTTGTAACTGCCCACATGCGACCGAAAAATGTCGGTGATCAGTTCCTCGTTGGTCGGCCCATAGAGCATATCGCGCCCATGGCGGTCGGTGATGCGCAGCATCTCCTCGCCATAGTCATCATAACGCTCGCTCTCGCGCCACAGGTCCGCCGATTGCAGCGTCGGCATCAGCATCGGGATGTGGCCTGCGCGCACCTGTTCTTCGTGAACGATATTTTCCAGCTTTCTCAACACCTTGAAGCCCAAAGGCAGCCACGAATATATTCCCGCGCTGGCCTGCTTGATCATCCCTGCCCGCAACATCAGGCGGTGGCTGGCGATCTGCGCCTCGGAAGGTGTTTCTTTCAGAACGGGCAAAAAATAGCGGCTCAGGCGCATCGGGCAGACCTCACGGCAATTGCGTTTTTTCCGGTTTATGGCCTATGGCTTGCACACACAAGCCGCAGAAGCACCCTTTCGCTCGCTCCACCCTTGAAAGCGCGGCCCCCATAGGCGATGTACATCGAAAGATCAGGCCCGGGGGGGCATCATGGCGTTACCAGTTGGAACACAAATGAAATATTGGGGCATCGCATCCGCGATGTTCCTTGTCGTTCTGTGGTTTCTTGGCGACGTGATCCTGCCATTTGTACTTGGCGGCGCGATTGCCTATTTTCTTGATCCGGTCGCGGACCGCCTTGAGAAAACCGGCGCCTCCCGCGCTTTGGCGGTCAGCATCATCACCTTGTTTGCTTTACTGACTTTCGTGGTCATGGCACTTCTGGTGATCCCGACATTGATCGAACAGACACTCTCTTTGATCAATATAGCGCCACAGCTATTCAACGACCTCCAAGGCTTTCTGACTGAACGGTTCCCGCAGCTTGTCGATGAAGATTCCACCCTGCGCAAATCACTGATCGCTGTGGGCGAAACGATCCGCGATCGTGGCGGGCAGGTGCTTGATACCGTTGTCGGATCGGCGGCTTCTTTGATCAACATCATCGTCTTGTTCGTCATCGTCCCCGTCGTTGCCTTCTACCTGCTTTACGACTGGGACCGGATGATCTCGAATATCGACGGCATGCTGCCGCGCGACCATGCGCCTGTCATTCGTGATCTGGCGGGGCAAATCGACGACACCCTGGCCAGTTTTATCCGTGGCATGGGGACAGTCTGCTTGATCCTTGGCACCTACTACGCCGTGGCTTTGATGCTTGTTGGGCTGCAATTCGGCCTTGTCGTGGGCTTCATCGCAGGCCTTATCACTTTCATTCCCTATGTGGGCGCCGTGGTGGGCGGCGCACTGGCCATTGGTCTTGCCCTGTTCCAGTTCTGGGGCGATTGGGTATCCATCGGACTCGTGGCCGGCATTTTCGTGCTGGGGCAAGTCGCCGAAGGCAATTTCCTCACACCCAAACTTGTCGGAAGCTCTGTCGGTCTGCACCCTGTCTGGTTGATTTTCGCGCTTGCGGTCTTTGGCGCACTCTTTGGCTTTGTCGGGATGCTGGTCGCCGTGCCCGTGGCCGCCGCTATTGGCGTGCTGGCGCGTTTCGCCATCGCCCAATACAAGGACAGCCGCCTTTACCGTGGGCTGGATCGCCGGGACACAGAATAATGCCTGAGCAACTAAGCTTTGACCTCCCCGTGCGTGAGGCATTGGGGCGCGATGATTTCTTCGTCTCGCCCGCCAATGCCGAAGCGGTCGCAATGATTGAAGGCTGGCAGGGGTGGCCCTCGCGAAAGCTGGTGCTTGTCGGCCCGCATGGCGCGGGCAAAACGCACCTGACGCATGTTTGGGCCACGCAATCCGGCGCCACTATCCTGAAGGCCGCAGACCTTTCCGAGACGGACATTCCCAAGTTGGCCTCAGGCCATGTCGCGATTGAGGACGCCGATACCATCGCCGGCACCCCTACGCTTGAGGATGCGCTTTTCCATCTGCACAATCTGGTTCTAGCCGAAGGCAACAGCCTGCTTTTGACGGCGTCTCGGCCGGCCAGCCTTTGGAACCTGACCCTCCCGGACCTGAAAAGTCGAATGCAGGGAACCACCTATACCAATCTGCAGGAACCGGACGACTCCCTGCTGGCGGCTGTTTTGATGAAACTCATGGCGGACCGGCAGCTTTCCCCGTCTCCAAGCGTTTTGTCCTACCTCACACGCCGGATCGACCGCTCATTCGCTGCCGCCCGCGACGTGGTCGAACGCCTTGATTCCACCGCCTTGTCCACTGGGCGTCCGATAAACCGCGCGCTCGCGGCAAAGGTGCTGGACAACCCGGACACGTGACGGCAGACTCGTCACCTTCCCGTTACACGCCAAAGCCATAAGGCCCGCATGACACACGCTGATTTCCTCAAATCCCCTTTCCCCGAAGCCGTCGACATGCCCGAGGTCACCGCAGATGCTCCTGGGCGCTTCTACAATCGCGAACTGAGCTGGCTGGGCTTCAACTGGCGTGTTCTTGAAGAAGCCCGCGATGGCCGCATACCGCTATTGGAACGCCTGCGCTTCTTGTCGATATCCGCCACTAATCTGGATGAGTTCTACAACGTACGGGTTGCGGGCCTGCGTGAACTTGCCCACGCGGGGAACACGACACCCGCCGCTGATGGTCTTACCCCGGCAGAACAACTGGTCCTGATCAACGACGATGCGCGCAAGCTGCTCAAATCACAGCAGGAAACATACGAGATCCTCCGTGGTGAAATGGAGGCCAACGACATCGAGATTCTTGATCTCGAACGCCTCACCGAAGCAGACCGCGCCTATTTGGCAGATGTATTCCTGAACCAGGTGTTCCCGGTTCTTTCGCCACTCGCCATTGATCCGGCACACCCTTTCCCGTTCATCCCGAATCTTGGCTATTCGCTTGCTCTGCAATTCGAACGCAAGTCTGACAAGCGTCCGCTTCAGGCCCTGTTGCCGATCCCACAGCAAATCGACCGTTTCGTCATCCTGCCCGTCTCCGAGGGCAAGCATCGCTTTTTGCCGCTCGAAGAACTGCTTTTGCTGCACCTCGATAGCCTGTTTCCGGGTTACAAATACAAAGGACACTGTTCGTTCCGTGTATTACGGGACAGCGATCTTGAAGTCGAAGAAGAGGCCGAAGATCTCGTGCGCGAATTCGAGGTGGCCTTGAAACGTCGACGCCGTGGTGAAGTCGTGCGCATGAAAATCTCTTCTGGCGCGCCCGAAGCCCTGCGCCGCGTCATCATGGACGAATTGCACGTCACCCCCGACGAGGTGGTCGAGGTGGATGGCATGATCGGTCTGGCCGACCTCAAGGAATTGGTTCTCGACGCCCGCCCCGATCTTCTTTGGACCTCTTTCACGCCGCGCGTCCCCGAGCGTGTGCAAGACCACGATGGAGATATGTTCGCGGCCATCCGTCAAAAGGACATGCTGCTGCACCATCCCTATGAAACCTTCGACATGGTGGTTCGCTTCTTGGCCCAGGCGGCGCGGGACCCCAACGTCGTGGCGATCAAGCAGACGCTATACAGGACGTCAAAAGACAGCCCTATCGTCGAGGCCCTCTGCGAAGCCGCCGAAGATGGCAAATCCGTGACCGCCCTTGTGGAACTCAAAGCAAGGTTCGACGAAGCCGCCAACATCCGTCAGTCTCGCCGCTTGGAACGCGCCGGCGCGCATGTTGTTTACGGCTTTCTCGACCTCAAGACCCACGCCAAGATCTCAACCGTCGTAAGGCGCGAGGGCGATCAGCTTGTCACGTACACGCACTACGGTACCGGCAACTATCACCCGATCACGGCCAAGATTTACACGGACCTGAGCTTTTTCACCTGTGACGCCAAACTGGGTCGCGATGCGACAAAGGTCATGAACTACCTTTCCGGATACGCGCAGCCTGAAAAACTCGAAAATCTCGCGATCTCGCCAATCTCGCTCAAGCCCCGTTTGCTTGAATTGATCGATAAGGAAATCCAACACGCGCAATCCGGCAAACCTGCCGCGATCTGGGCAAAAATGAACGCCTTGATCGAGCCAAACGTGATCGACGCTCTTTACAAGGCAAGCCAAGCCGGCGTGCAAATCAGTCTTGTCGTCAGGGGTATTTGCGGCCTGCGTCCCGGCATCAAGGGGTTGTCGGAAAATATTCGTGTCAAATCCATCATTGGCCGGTTTCTTGAGCATTCGCGCATCGTTTGCTTCGGCAACGGGGCGGGGTTGCCCTCAAAGAAGGCGCGGGTTTTCATCAGTTCCGCTGACTGGATGGGCCGCAACCTGAATCGGCGCGTCGAAACACTGGTCGAGATCGAGAACGCAACCGTCAAAGCCCAGATTGTCAGTCAGGTCATGGCCGCCAATATGGCCGATGTTGCGCAAAGCTGGATCATGGCCCCCGACGGCAGTTTCACACGTCTTGCCGTGCCCGAGGGCAGCTTTGCCTTCAATTGCCACCGGTTCTTCATGGAAAACCCCTCGCTATCCGGGCGCGGCTCGGCCGGTGCCTCGGATGTGCCAAAACTGACCCACACCGAGGATTGACGCCCTCGACCGCCTGTCGCATACAAAGACCAAACCGACCCGAGAGGCTCATGGACGGAAGTACGGACCCTGCCCAAGACGACAGCGGGCCTTTCGGCCGCCCCCTGTTCGACAAACCCTCGGCCCGTGCGCTTAGTCGCGTGGGTGTGGTCGACGTAGGGTCGAATTCCGTTCGACTTGTGGTCTTTGACGGCGCGGCACGAAGTCCTGCTTATTTCTACAACGAAAAGATCATGTGCGCCTTGGGCGCCGGCATGTCCGAAACCGGAAAACTGAACCCCGAGGGCCGCAGGCGCGCCCTTGACGCACTCAAGCGGTTCAAGCTTTTGGGGGACGGCATGGGGACCGGGCCGCTCGTCACGGTGGCAACCGCCGCCGTAAGAGATGCCGAAGACGGGCCGGATTTCCGCGCCGAAGTCGAGGCCAAAACCGGCATCCGCCTTTGGGTCATCGACGGGAAGGAAGAAGCGCGGCTTTCCGCGCAGGGCGTGCTTTTGGGATGGCCGGGTTCTTATGGTTTGGTCTGCGATATCGGCGGCTCATCCATGGAGCTTGCCGAAATCGACAATGGCGAGGTCGGCAAGCGGATGTCGTCCTCTCTCGGGCCGCTCAAGCTGCGTGACCTCAAAGGCGGCAAAAAGGCCCGCAAGGCGGTGATCCGCGAAACCGTCAGCCAAATGCGCAGCGCCCTGGGTGAGCAAAAGAACCGCCTGTTTCTGGTCGGCGGCTCATGGCGTGCCATTGCCAAGATCGACATGGAACGCAGGGGATACCCGCTTCAAGTCCTGCATGAATACCGGATGACCCCGAAGTCGGTACGAGAGACAGCCAAGTATATCCAGAAGAATGATCTGGATGAATTGCGCAACCGCGCCGGTGTGTCCTCGGCGCGAATGGCGCTCGTGCCTTACGCGGTGGAGGTGCTGCGCGAGGTCGTAAAGACAATCAAACCGCGCGACATCGCCATTTCAAGCTACGGAATTCGCGAAGGCCTGCTCTACGAACAGATGCCGCAACAACTACGTGATCGTGATCCGCTGATCGAAGCCTGTCGGTTTGCTGAATCCAAGGACGCGCGAATCCCCGGGTTCGGCAAGGTGGTTTACGAGTTCATTCAACCGATTTTCAAATCAACCAAGCCCGACCGACGCCGTATCATCAAAGCCGCTTGCCTGCTGCATGACGTCAGTTGGCGCGCGCATCCCGATTACCGTGCGGAAGACTGTTTTGACAACGCGACCCGGGCCAATCTGGGCGGCCTGAAACATTCCGAACGGGTCTATCTTGGCCTGGCTCTGCTGCACCGTTATTCGAACAAGCGCGAAGACACGCGTTTTGAAGACCTGACCAGCCTGATTGACGATAAGGATGCACACGAGGCCGAGGTTCTGGGCAAGGCCCTGCGCTTTGCCGCCATGCTCTGGCTCAAGGAGGACGCCAAGCTGGGTGAAATGCGGTGGTATCCAAAGAAAAAGAAATTGGAACTGCGCCTCTCAAAAGAGGCCGCGCCGCTTTTCGGTGAGGTCGCGGAAGCGCGGTTCATGTCCCTGGCCGTTACCCTCGGGGCAGAGGCGATCGTCAAAACAGCACGCGATTAACCGCGCATCAAATCTCGATTTCGCCGTCCTCAAGCGGTTCTTCCTGCATCTCGTCCGGCGTTTTCTTTCGCAGGATGATGTCGCCATTGGGCAAAAGCTCGGGCGGATGATAGGCGGAAAAATCGTCAATCTTTTCCATCAAATCGGCAAACGCCGGTCCCATTTCATCGACGAACCGTTTCACTTCGGGGCCCATCCGTTCGGCCAGTCCTTCGAGGTCCTTCATCGCGGGTTCCATTTCCCGCATGATGCCTTCGAAAAACATCTGCGCCCCGCGTTCCATGAGGGTCCGGCCATTATCCTCCCCCTCCTCCTGCGCAGCAAGCGGAGCGGCCAGACACATGGCAAAGGCGATGAACCCCAAGCGTTTCATATGACACATATAGGAACCCCTTTTCAGAGTTTTAAGCCGGTAGATCAATATCCATGGTCACCGGAAAATGATCCGAGGCCGCAATCAAGGCATCGCGCAACTCGGGCACTTTCCAGCATCGTGGATCATCGAATGGATGCCAAATACGCCAAGAGGGTCTCCTCGCGGCCAAGTCAGGCGAGACCATGATGTAGTCCAAAAGAGCCTGCAAATAGCGCTTCTCAGAGGACAGATAGAACCGTGCCGTCGTGTTCATCGCCCCGATCTTGCGTGTCAATGCGCGGCGGGCATGGGGATCGTAAAGAAGGTGGTCTTCATTGCCCCCTTCGCCCGTGATGATCTCGACCGACGACCGTCCGAACAGATGCTCATATTCATCCAGGCCGGGGCCATCGTTCAAATCTCCCATGACGATCAAGGGTTCCGACGCCTCGACATGTTGCTCAACCCGATGGCGCAGCCAAACCGCCTGCGCCTGTTGCTTGCGCCGGTTCGAGATGGCCATGCGCATGATCTCATCGCGCGTGCGCGCGCCATGCGGTGCCTTGGATTTCAGGTGCGCACCGATCATGCGAAAGCCAAAACCTCCCGCGGTGGTACAGGCCAATTCCAAGGGGGGTTTGGAAAACTCGACAAGATCGTGTGTGTCGTCGATATCCAGGTCGATCCGAAACACACCGTCAAAGCGTGGCGCATGCGTTGATCCCTTCTTGCCCGTCGCCTCCCCCTGCGGATCATGGACACAGGTCAGCACATCAGGATCGTACATCAACGCGATTTCCTGTTGGGTCTGGTTCTCGAACCCGACAACGGCACGCCTCACCCGCAGGTTCATGAACCTCGCGAAGTTTTCAAGTGCCGGCACCGTGGCGCGTTTGCCGTTGTGATCCGGCGCTTCGATCACCATGACGGCATCGGCATCCAAAGCGGTGAAAACAATCCCAAGCGCAGTGATCTGATCCTGCCGCGTGATGTTGTAACGGCTCGACCACTCGCCATCGACAAGCAGACTGCCGCTATCGTCAAACAGCGAATTGAACCACTCGACATTATAGGTGGCGATCCGCATCACCGCCCCCCTTGCTGATCTCTTCCCAAGCCCGATTAAGGTCAATGACCCTCTTTTCAGCCAGCTTTACGGCCTCTTGCGGAACGCCACGCGCCACCATGGCATCGGGGTGGCTATCGCGCACCTGTTTGCGCCATGCCTTGCGCACCTCGTCCAGTGGCGCGCCATGCGCCACCCCCAAAACCGCGTAGGGGTCAGGTTTGGCATCCGGAACGAACCGACTGCGCAACCTCTTGAATTCACCCTCGGGCAGGTCAAAAATCTCGCCCACACGCTGCAAGAATGCATCCTCATTGGGATGGTATTGGCCATCCGCCATCGCGATATGGAACAGCCCCTCCATAAGGTCGCACAGCGTGCCATTCTGCTCTCCGAACATGCGCTTGATACGCTCGGCATACTCCTCGAACCCGGCCACGTCCTGCCGCGCCAGGTTGAAAACACGTGCCGCCCCGGCCTCATCAGCTCGGGCAATCTGAAAGACTTCCCGAAACGCTGTCACTTCGTCACGGGTCACCAGACCATCGGCCTTGGCCATCTTGGCGCTCAGGGCGATAACCGCAATCGTAAAGGCGACACTGCGCTCGGGCGGTGTACGCAAGCGGTCAAATACCGCACTCAGCCCCTCCCCCTTGGTGAGGGCCGAAACGGCTTCGGTTATGCGGGTCCAAATCGACATTTTTCGAAACTATCCACTTTGCACAGGAAAGTCAGCGCGTGCTCAAAGAAGTTTTTGCAACAAGATCAAGTCCATCCAACGCTCGAACTTCCAGCCGACCTGCGGCAACACGGCCACCTGCGCATAGCCCATGCGCTCGTGAAAGGCGATGCCACCAGGGTTTTCACCGCTTACTCCGGCGATCAGCGAATGAAAGCCCGCATCGCGCGCATGATCCTCAAGCGCCTGCATCAAGGCGCGCCCGATACCACGACCGCGCGTATCGGGCGCCAAGGCAATCGTATGCTCCGCGGTCCGGGCATAACCAACCCCGCCCCGGAATTGGCCATAAGTGGCGAACCCCAGAAGCGCCTCGTCTTCCGCCAAGAGGAAGGCATGACGCGACGCGATTTCTTCGGTTATCGTCTCGATGGTCTTCTCGACACTGTTGAATGTAATCGCCGTATCCCGGATGACCGGATTCCAAAGCGCGGCAATCGCTTCGGCATCCTCGGATCGCGCCTGCCGGATGATCATCGCAGCACCCTTGACCCCGAGGGCGTCATCACCTCGGCCATCAGGGAAGGCGCACCAGCCTCGAAAACCACCCGCTTATCGGTCAAGACCGGGGCCAACCGCGTGGACAGGTCAGCCGCCTCCGGGTGGGCAACCACCAGTCGCTGCAACACACAGCCGGACGCGGTCAATCGCTCCGCCGGTTGCGCCGCGCAATCCCACTGCATGATCGCCGGAAAGAGGTTGTCAAATGGCAGGCGTCCCGCCTGAGGCACCGCCATACGCCATTTCAGGTCACCGCGAGCCAAAGGCACAGGCGTCCCCGCCTCGGGAAATCGCTCCATCTCTCCATCAAGATCATCACTGCGGCAAATCCAGTTTCCAAGCCGCGGGTCGCCCGCCATCCGGTCCAGATCGAACCAACGCGCGACCCCGGGATCAGTTGCATCCGGATCAACGGCAATAACCTCGAGATAAAGCCCATCCTCCAACCCCAGAAGCATATTGTGGGTCCCGAAATACGCATGCTGCCCACCCGGCTGCAACGCCACGCCAAGCGCCTCTTCGACCGCTGCGCGCCCGGCCTCCAAATCGCAGGCCACCACGGCGAGATGATCCA
>Ga0102940_1002351_pt1 | contig 11441 bp, 5 predicted proteins | sample SalPonR2_C_D1_MG_FD_78215 | JGI IMG/M metagenome (GOLD analysis project Ga0102940, IMG submission 78215) | Salt pond soil microbial communities from South San Francisco under conditions of wetland restoration - Salt Pond MetaG R2_C_D1_MG | ecosystem: Environmental > Aquatic > Marine > Intertidal...
CGTTCAGCAGGTATCAGCAAGACCGGTGTATCGCTAAGCCGGGTAACCTTATTGCTAACGCTCCCCAGGAACAGCTCCTCCATAAATCCTTTCCCCTGACTTCCCATCATTATCATGGTAGCTTTACGCTCCCTGGCTGCGTCAACGATCTCTTTCGCCGGGGTTCCAAACGTAATGATCAGCTCCGTATCTTCCCTGGTATTATCGGATAGTTTGTTTCGTATACGGTCGAGTTGTTCGCGATTTTTCTCCGTCAGCCTTTCACGGCTTACAGGGTCTTTAATTGCAATTGCGTGATGTCCCTGCACATGAATCATAGAAATTTTTTCCACAATACCGGCTCCCTCCATATCCCTTAGGACTTTGTAGGTTCTATATGCTCCATCTGAGAAGTCAGTTGCGTACAGAACATGTTTTGTTGCCTCGCTGCAGGGGCTTAGGAGCTTCAGTGATCGTTTATCTTCATTTTCAGGGTCTTTTTGCAGGGCGAGATTAATCAGGTAAACAGGAAGTTCAGATCGCTGCAGCAGTTCTGAAGCTGTACTGCCCGACAAAAGCTCAGCAACTTTGCTTTCACCTCTGTTACTGATTACAACAAAATCGGCATCAACCTCATCTGCTGCCGTCAGTATTTCAGTGGGCGGATAGTAGTGCAGACCTTTTCTGATTTGAATCTCAACTTCAAATCCGGCTTCAATCAGCTTCTTTTGATAATCCTCGAGTTGTTTTTGCTGTTGTACCGTATCAAACTCAGAGTCTAATTGTTCAAAAGGCACCGCCAACACGGTAACGAGCGTAATTTTTTCAGTGCCCAGATTTTGAAATGATGAGACACACTCAATAATCAAATCGCTCGCTTCAGAGAGATCAAGTGCAACACAGGCATGGCGAAAGAAAGAGATCATAAGCTTATCCTTTTATTTATGATTTTCATTTACGGCAGATACCTTAAACATATACTCAAAGGTAACAAATTCACCGGCCAAATTGTGTTTTATTGATAACCGAAGTGGTTATTTATGAACTGAGCACGACTATCTTTCAACACAGACATTCACATTATTTATCAAAAAAGTGCGGAAAGAGTTAACCCATTCTCAGCAATCATTTATCTGACACGGTCAGGCAGCTCATATTTTTCTAGTGCTGGTTAATCGTTCTGTATGGGCGAAATGACATTTTTTTCATTCTCTGCCATCCCTCCCTCTTTTTAAGTGTAAAGCTCAAGAGCGGACATCCATTTTTCTCGATCTAAATTTTGGCCATGTTGTATTGTCCTGGCTTCTGATAAGAGCAAACGAATTTGATAAGGCTTTTCAATTACCTGGCCTGCGAATTTTGCAGGTGGTGATGGATAGGGCTTTTTACGACACCACTGCTAAAAGTGTAGATCTGGATACTTTAACCTTTTAATCCTGCTTTAAAAGAGAGACTGTTTACTTGTCCCTTGGGGGAAAGTATCAGTGAAAATAGAAAGGGGCTTAGTTTCTTTGCCGAATCTACTGAGTGAATACGCAATTGTCTCGCTCTATTTGGCTCAGTTTGTTACATGGTGAATTTATAAACGGGTCCATGAGAACCCGTTTACTCGTACACCAGCAGCGATTCTACTCGTTTTTATCTCTTCCCGCCTGTTCAGGATTTTGCCCTTCTTGAGGCTGATCCACAATCTGAAGCTGATTACTCAGCGATGTCTGCAGTTCGTCTACGTCATCGTCACTTACCAATTCACTGATATCTTCCACTCCAGCTTTGACTGCAAGATTATACACCATTCTGTTGAACAACATTTGATGTGCGGCAGATGAGAGCTGCATAAGCTGCTGCTGGGGTACCTGTCCGCCGGCCAGTTTAATTTTATTCATGATAGGCTCAAGCAACTTCTCAATTCTCTGATTTAATTGCTTTTCCAGCTGCCCTGCTTCTTTATTTTCTTTACTTGTCACTTCTTTTCCGCTTGGGTCTACTAACTTCATTGTGTGCGTGGTTAAGTTGTGTTTATCTTGTTCTGTTACAATAAATTATAAAATAGGTGTTAGCATTCCGCTTTGAAAATATATCCCTTCTGAAAGCAACTGAACGTCAAAGAATGTAATCTGCTCAGCATTGTTTCATAATCTTTTAGATATTGACCCAATTTTTAACCCTTGCTACATTTTATTTATGAACTTACTACGTTTAATCTTATCGCTTCTTATAACAATCCTCATTTTAACGGCTCCATCAAGCCTCTTCGCACAAGAGGCAAACTTTGAACTTGCGGAACAATTCACATCAGACCGCATGCAAAACCTGACCGGCGACACCTTTTTACGCGCAAACTGGATCGAAGATGAAGACCGGTTTTGGTACGAATGGGAATCTAACGACGGAAAACGATGGGAGTTTATTGATGCTGACGCAAAATCAAGGCGCCCGCTCTTCGATCGCCGAAACATGGCTGCTCAGCTTTCAGAAGAGTTCAATCGCGGTTTTAATGCAGATGATCTCGACCTGAACGGCTTTGACTACGACACCGATCGCGACAGGTTTACGTTTCATGTTGATAGCATAGAGTTCACCTATAACCTCGATGGTAATGTACTTATGCGAGGCGATTCGCTTAAACCTGACGAGGATGAGCCCTGGCAAACATACTCGCCCGACAGCACCTGGATTGCTTTTGCGCGGGAGCACGATCTGTACGTGATGCGGGCAGATGATGCTGACAGCACTGAAATAAGACTTACTGAAGATGGCGAGCGCTGGTACAGCTACCAGGCGGATGAGGGAGATACTACATCGACTGAACGCCTCCGTGCCGACGTCGACTGGTTTGAAGATTCAGAAAAACTGTATGTAAAGCGTCAGGATTGGCGTGATGTAGACGAGCTCTGGGTGATTGATACGCTCGAAGAACGACCTGAACTTGAAACCTATAAATACTCTATGCCAGGTGAGGAGAACATTTACAAGGATGAAATTATGATTTTTGATATGGAATCTCATGAAGGCGTCCGGTTAGATACCGACAAATGGCCCGATCAATCACTTGGCGGTGCTTATTTCAGCAACGGCGGCATCTACATGTCTGATGAGTCTGACTATCTCTGGATTTTACGGCGCACACGTACCTGGGATGAGATTGATGTCGTAAAAGCGAACACCGAAACCGGTAAAACCGAAGTTCTGTGGACGGAAAAGAGTGAGCCTTACTTTAACGTGATGAACTCATTCCTCGGCATTATTAACAATGGTGAGGAGTATATCTGGCAGAGTGAACGGACCGGATGGGGACAGCTCTACCGATACGACAGCGAAGGTGACCTCATAAACCGAATCACCAACGGGTATTTTATGGTGAGTGATGTGGCAGCAATAGACACATCTGCCGCAACCATCTATTTTGAAGGATATGGCAAAGAGGATGGGCGAAATCCATTTCACGCTCACTACTACAAAGTTGAATTTGATGGTGACAATCAGCAGCTGATCACGCCAGAAAACGCGAATCATAGCATAAGCATGAGTGACTCGCGAGACTACTTCGTGGATAATTTCTCCCGGCCCGATCAGCCAACCCGAACGGTACTCAGGGACAATCGCGGTCGTGAGCTGATGATTCTGGAAGAAGTCGACATCAGCGCGCTTGTGGAGACCGGCTATACACTTCCGGAACAATTTAGCGTGAAGGCAGCCGATGGCGTTACCGATCTCTATGGGGTAATGTGGAAACCCACCAACTTTGACTCTGAAATTGAGTATCCAATCATTTCTTATGTATATCCGGGACCGCAAGTTGAGCCTTACCCCCGGAGCTTTTCAATTGGTGGAACTGCTGCACGGGCACAGGCGCTGTCCCAGGTTGGGTTTGTGGTAGTTGCAATGGGTAACCGTGGCGGCAGTCCGCTTCGCGAGAAATGGTACCATCAGTACGGCCACAACAATCTGCGCGATTATGCCCTTGCCGATAACCGTTATGGAATCGAGCAGCTTGCGGCTACACGATCCTATATCGACATCGACAGGGTTGGAATTTACGGCCACTCCGGCGGTGGATTTATGAGTACAGCCGCACTGCTTACGTACCCTGATTTTTATAAGGTGGCGGTCTCTTCAGCAGGAAATCATGATAACAACGTATATAATATTTACTGGAGTGAAATACACCACGGCGTAACTGCTACAACCGACTCTGTAACAGTTGAGAATGAAAATGGTGAAGAAGTAAAAGAGGAACGAACCACATTCAGTTCTGAAATTCCTTCAAATGCAGACCTGGCTGATAACCTGCAGGGACGGCTTTTGCTTGTACACGGCGCTATCGACAATAACGTCCACCCTGCAAACACCTACCGAATGGCAGATGCACTCGTTCGGGCGGGTAAACGATTTGATATGATGATCTTTCCGGGAGCACGCCACGGCTTTGGCCGCTACAGTGACTACTTCGAACGGATGCTTTGGGATTACTTTGCTGAGCACCTGCTGGATTATGAAATCGAAGATGTGGATTACAATATTCCTGACCACGTGGATTAGAATCCGTAGGCTAAACATGGCATGCCTGGAAAAAGCACTGAACTAAAACTCCTCAAAAGTTTTCGATTGCAATTCGGAGTCAATAACCAGCATCAGACATGTCATGTTTTGCAAGCTTCCTCGTCTGACGATTGTCTTTTTCGTCTGACGAGTTGTGGGGCCTAAGATTAGCTTTTCATAGAACAATTGCTGCCAAGAAACGCAAATTAACTTTTTTCGTCCTTCGCCAAACGAATGCCGGGTTGAGACGAATTCAGCTCGCGGGTCAGCGACACCGCGGTACATTTTCACCTAAACATGGCATGTCTGGAAAAAGCACTGAACTCAAATTCCTCAAAAGTTTTTGATTGCAATTCGGAGTTAATAGCCAGCATCAGACATGCCATGTTTTGCAAGCTCCCTCGTCTGACGATTGTTTTTTCATCCGACGAATAGATAGGGTCAGAGCTAATTCACAGAGTTCCCTTGACGGAGTTTTGATGTATATCCACTCGGCAGCCTGCAAAAATAGCATACAGACGAGTACTTACTTCGACAGATATAAATTCTTGAACTCATAGGGTTTTCTAAACCGCTCATCGTCAAAATTATCCATAAAATAGATACTCTCACCCGTAGATTTCATTTCAGGCCCGAGTTCTTTCTTTACTTCAGGGAATTTATCGAACGGGAATACCGGCTCCTTGATCGCCCAATTCTTGAGTTTTGACTCCAGGTCGAATTCACTCAATTTGGCACCCAGCATCACTTTCACGCCGATGGCTGCCTCCGGTCGCTGTGTCGCTTTCGCGAGAAACGGGATAGTTCGTGTTGAACGCGGATTAGCTTCAAGCACGTACACTTTTTCCTCCTTTACCGCATACTGAACATTCAGAAATCCAACGATTCCCATTTCCTTCGCAATTTTAAGCTGATACTCTTCAATCGTTTTGATGACTTCATCACTTAGAGAGTAGGGCGGCAGCACAGCTGTTGAATCTCCGGAGTGAACTCCTGCCGGCTCAATGTGTTGCATGATACCTGCAATATGGAGCTGTTCGCCATCGTAAACCGAATCAACGTCTACTTCTACAGCTTTATCCAGATACTTATCGATTAGAAAATCATTTTCAGGATGCGTCTTCAGAATGTTTGCGACATATTTGCCCAGCTCATTTTCCCGAACGGCAATCCGCATCCCCTGTCCGCCCAGAACATAACTCGGGCGAATCAGTACCGGGTATCCGATGCGCCGGGCAATATCCAGTGCATCGGAGTCATTCCGGGCTGTTCCATATTCAGGAAACGGAATATCAAGGCGTTTCAAAAATTCTGAAAACTCACCCCTGTCCTCAGCAAAGTCGATCATCTCAAACTCAGTGCCAAAAATATGAATTCCTTCTTCGACAAACCGTTTTCCAAGTTTCAGGGCTGTTTGCCCGCCCACCTGAAGAATTACGCCTTCAGGTTTCTCATGCTCAAAAATATCGAGTACGCGTTCCCAAAATACCGGTTCAAAATATAGTTTATCCGCAATATCAAAGTCCGTTGAGACTGTTTCAGGATTACAGTTCACCATAATTGCCTCATATCCCATTTCCTGCACCGCAGTTACGGCATGAACGCACGAATAATCGAACTCAATACCCTGACCAATGCGGTTCGGTCCGCTGCCCAGGATCATGACTTTCTTTCGGTCGGAAACCTCGCTCTCATTTTCTCGTTCGTAGCTGGAATAGTAGTAGGGTGTTTCGGCGGGAAATTCACCTGCGCACGTATCTACCATCTTAAAAACCGGCTTCAGTGATAGCTCTTCGCGCTTACTTCTAACATCCGCTTCTGTCACTTTATCACCGCTTTTACTCAGAAGCCAGGAAATCTGAACATCTGAAAATCCTGCTTGTTTAACTTCAAAGAGCTCATCGCGGGTAATGCTGTTTAATGTCTGCCCTTCCACCCTGTTTTCGAGCGAAACCATATACCTGATCTGCTGCAAAAACCATGGATCCACCTTGGTGATATCTGCAATCTCTTCAACAGAAGCACCCATTTTGAACGCATTCCTGATCTGAAGTGTGCGGTCCCAGTAGGGCTTGAGAAGCCGTTCACGGACGTATTTTCTGTCTGGCTCATCATAGCCATCGGCTCCAAGACCTGAGCGTCCAATCTCGAGAGACTGCCACGCTTTGTTCATTGCCTCTGGAAACGTTCGTCCAATTGACATCACTTCGCCGACCGCCTTCATTTGCGTTGTTAGCTCTTCATCAACGGCAGAAAATTTGTCGAAGTTAAACCGTGGTATTTTCACAACCACATAATCGATCGATGGCTCAAAACAGGCTGATGACACCTGAGTAATGGGGTTTGGGAGTTCATCGAGTGAATAGCCGACTGCCAGCTTTGTTGCAATTTTTGCAATTGGATATCCTGTTGCTTTAGAGGCCAACGCTGATGACCGGCTCACTCTTGGATTAATTTCAATGGCTACAAGACGGTCACTCCCGGGTTCCATAGCAAACTGAACGTTACATCCGCCGGCGAAGTCACCAATCGAACGCATCATTTTAATGGCCGCATCCCTCAGGCTTTGGTATTGTTTATCAGTGAGGGTCTGGGTAGGTGCCACTGTTACGGAATCACCGGTATGCACCCCCATTGGATCTAAATTTTCAATAGAACAGATGATGACCACGTTATCATTTTTATCTCGCAACAGCTCAAGCTCGTACTCTTTCCAGCCGAATATACTCTCTTCAATCAATACCTGGTGAACCGGACTCATTTCCAGGCCACGAAGTACTTTCCGCTCGAGTTCATCTTCATTCCATACAATACCGCCACCGGAACCGCCCATAGTAAATGAAGGCCGGATAACAATCGGCAAGCCCCCTAATTCCTCAATAATTTCCTTGGCATCCAGCAGCGACTTTGCCGTTCGGCTTTCACATTGATCGATCCCGATCTTGTCCATCAGGTCTTTGAACAGCTGACGGTCTTCAGTAATATCTACTGCGTCCATATTTACGCCAATGATCTGTACGCCATGCTCTTTCCAATAGCCTTCGTGCTGCAGATCACGCGCAAGATTCAGCGCTGTCTGCCCCCCCATTGTTGGCAATACGGCATCAGGCTTTTCGGCTTCCACAATTTCTTTTATTGATTCGGCTGTAAGAGGCTTCAGATAGATCGCATCAGCCATCATGGGATCCGTCATAATGGTGGCCGGGTTCGAGTTAATAAGAACCACCTCGTAACCGTCTTCCATCAATGATTTACAGGCCTGGGTTCCTGAATAATCAAATTCACAGGCCTGGCCTATTACAATTGGACCTGAACCGATAATCAAAATCTTATGTATGTCGTCGCGACGTGGCATGTAGTTGTGTTGTTTTTTGTGGTTATTTTAAATGTGCTAATATCTGATCAACGAGTGTTTTTACAAGGTTCAAGGTGCAAGTGGCAAGATCTCCTGCCTCGAATTCTTAAACTTTCACCCTGAACCTTGAACCTTGTCCCCTGCACCCTGCTTCACCATCTCAACAAACTGATCGAACAAGTACTGAGAATCGTGAGGGCCCGGAGAAGCTTCAGGGTGATACTGAACCGACATGCCCGGAAAGTTTTTAAATTTCAGTCCTTCAATGGTTTGATCATTCAGGTTGATGTGGGTCACCATTACTTTCGAATCATCCAGTTTGCTTTCATCAACAGCAAAGCCGTGATTCTGGGTTGAAATCTCTACAAGCCCTGTCTCTTTATTCATTACCGGCTGATTGGCTCCCCGATGGCCTACAAACATTTTTTTAACGGCGATACCTTCAGAGAGTGCCATCAGCTGATGTCCCAGGCAGATTCCAAAAAGCGGCTTACCGGTAGATTTGGCATATTCGATCATTGGAAGGCCATAGTCGGATGATGCGTTTGGATCCCCGGGGCCATTGCTAAAGAAAAACCCATCGGCGTCCCAGGCTTTCACCTCCTCCAGATCTGCTTCCGCCGGAAACACACGCAGCGTACACCCTCGCTTCACAAAATTGTCGAGGATACTTTTCTTGACTCCATAATCAAAAACAGCCAGTTTAAAATTTCCGTCAGACGGTATTGTTTGTGCCTCTTTCCGGGTCACTTTTGTTGCAAGTTCAAGCCCGACCATTGAAGGCCACCCTTTAGCTTTTTTTACCAGCTCGTCTTCATCCAGAATTTCTGAGCTAATCACAGCATTCATCACACCTTCATCTCGAATATGATGGACCAGTTTACGGGTATCCACCCCCGAGATGCCAATCACGTTATTTTGTTCAAGATAGTCCTGAAGGCTTCCATCTGCCATTGGATTACTAAACTCCTCCGAAAAGGATCTGACAATCAGGCCTGAAATCATAACAGTTCTTGCTTCATCATCGCGGCTCATTGTGCCGTAATTTCCAATATGCGGATAGGTCATCATCATCATTTGACCGTAATAACTCGGATCGGTAAAAATTTCCTGGTAGCCGGTCATACTGGTATTGAAACAAAGTTCTCCGCCGGTTGTACCGATCTTACCAATAGCTTTTCCATGAGCAATCGTACCGTCGGAAAGGGCCAGTATACAAGGCTTAAGGTCGTGTGAATTCATGAGTTCTGAGATAGGCTATTAAGATGAGGATACGAATTAAAGGCCAAAAAAAATCCGACAGCGGAACCCGCGTCGGATTTTGAGAAAAGGTTTTTAAGTAAATCGGTTTTTTGGTCCTGCACCCGTATATCGATTTTAAGGTTTGAGAAAGTTACGGAGTGATCAACTGATTTAAAAATTCAATTTCTAAAAATTTCATTCAGCAACTTTTATTAATATGAAGTGATACATAGCTATGAATAATTCACAACATTTTTCATTTGCTGTTCATAGTTTAACAGAACACTCATTTTTAATGAATCGTAAATGGTTTACGTTAAATAACCATTACTGAATTTACTTTAACCCTACCCCTTATCTTTATGAAAACTACTATTTCAGCCGCTTTTGCCCTTCTTTTTTCATTGGTTATGACGGCAGGTGCATTTGGTCAGGACGATATGTCTCTCAATTACTACCTCCCGGATGATGTTTCCTACAACCCATCCATACCGACCCCAGAAGAAATCATCGGCCATCAGGTTGGTCAGTGGCATATTACCCACGACAAGCTTGTGTATTATATGAGAGCACTTGCAGACGCATCAGATCGTGTTACCTACATGGAATATGCAAAAACGTATGAAGATCGTCCGCTTGTAATGTTAACGATCACCTCTCCTGACAATCACTCGTCTATTGAGCGAATCAAAGAGAATCATCATCTGCTGAAAGATCCGTCTCAATCAGGAAATCTTGATCTCAGCACAATGCCGGTCATTATTAATATGGGGTACAGTGTTCACGGTAATGAACCCAGCGGCTCAAATGCATCACCGCTTGTAGCTTATTATTTTGCTGCTGCCCAGGGCGAAGAGATAGAGCAGATGTTAAACAACGCGGTTATTCTTCTGGATCCCAGCCTGAACCCTGACGGTCTTCAGCGTTTCTCAACCTGGGCAAATATGCACAAAAGCATCAAAGCAAGCGTTACCGACCCTGAGGACCGCGAACATAATGAGGTATGGCCCGGCGGACGAACCAACCACTACTGGTTTGATCTTAACCGAGACTGGATGCCTGTTCAACATCCATCAAGCAGAGGCCGCATTCAGATGTTCCGGGAATGGCATCCAAATGTGCTCACCGACCATCATGAAATGGGCACGAATTCAACTTACTTTTTCCAGCCGGGAGTTCCCTCAAGAACAAACCCGATCACGCCACAAAGGAACCAGGACCTGACGATGGCAATTGCTGAGTATCATGCCGACGCACTTGACGAGCGTCAGGAGCTCTATTACTCGCGTGAAAGTTTCGACGATTTTTACTATGGAAAGGGCTCAACCTATCCTGACGTATTTGGCACTATTGGCATATTGTTTGAACAAGCGTCTTCAAGGGGGCATGCTCAGGAAAGTGTTCACGGAGTTTTAACCTTTCCCGAAACAATTTTAAATCAGGTAACCACGTCATTTTCCACATTTGAAGCCTCGATTGAACTTCGGGTGGATCTGCTCGACCACATGCGCACATTTTACCGTGAAGCAGAACAAGAAGCATCCAACTCTGCTATAAAAGCATACGTTGTGGGCGACTCGAATGACAGGGCCCGTACCTGGCATCTGGCCGACCTCTTTTCATTTCACGATATCGACATGTACACGCTTGCTGAGGATGCTGAATTTAATGGTCAGGAATTCAAAAGTGGTGAAGCAATTGTGATACCTGCAGAACAGACTCAGCACCTGTTCATAAAAGCGTTATTCGAGCGCAGAACCGAATTCTCTGACAGCCTCTTTTATGACGTCTCTGCATGGACAATGCCCTATGCATTCAACCTGCCGTTTGCTGAACTAACCCAGCGCGATTTCAGTAACTCTTTGATGGGGGATCAAATAATGGAACCGGATTTTCCGGAAGGACAAGTGATTGGAGGGAGAAGCCAGTATGCCTATTTATTTGAGTGGGACGAATACTATACGCCAAGAACACTTTACCGTTTACAGGAAGCCGGATTACGCACTAAAGTTGCCTCCAAGCCATTTCGGGCCGTCACAAGCGGCGGTGTCAAGGATTTCGACTATGGAACCATACTTGTATCTCTTGGCATCCAGGATATAGATGGACTGGAGGTTTACCGGCTGATTCAGCAGGCGGCATCAGAAGATGGCGTAGACATATATAGTGTTCGCAGCGGACTTAATCCATCAGGAATCGATCTTGGAAGCCCCAGTTTTGAAGATCTTGAAATGCCAAGTACAGCTATTGTTGGTGGTGAGGGTACCCGAAGCAACGATGTTGGTGAAATACGGCATTTGTTCGATCAACGCTATCATATGCC
>Ga0102940_1002352_pt1 | contig 11440 bp, 10 predicted proteins | sample SalPonR2_C_D1_MG_FD_78215 | JGI IMG/M metagenome (GOLD analysis project Ga0102940, IMG submission 78215) | Salt pond soil microbial communities from South San Francisco under conditions of wetland restoration - Salt Pond MetaG R2_C_D1_MG | ecosystem: Environmental > Aquatic > Marine > Intertidal...
AATAGCCAAGATCAATATGACAATAATCAATGCTATCCATAGGCCCGACCTGTTAGTAATGCCATTAAATTGTGACCAAATATGCTGATCTAATTGCGCTTTGAGAATATCAAATTCGAAAATGAGTGCTAAAAGAAACATAATACCAAAGCTGAGTAAGTCAATAATGCGATCAGTAACAATCGTGCCCATACTTTTTTCAATAGGCACCCGCTCGTATCGACTCAAACTACCACCGCGAATAACCTCTCCAATACGAGGGAATCCCAGGTTAGCAAAATATCCCAGCATAATAGACCAAAAAGCAACGCGACGAGAAACATCATAACCCAGCGGAAGAAGCAACTGGCGCCAACGGATGGCTCGACTTACATTGCTCAGCAAAAAAGCCAGGCAAGCCAAACCCAACCAAAAAGGATTTACCGAAAGAAAATCAGCCCATAATTTATCTAAGAGCGAGCAATCGGCTATCTCATTACCTTGAGCCAAGCAGTTTTCAGTATACTGGCGGTCAAACTTAATATACACCCAAGTAAGTATAGCAATACCTGTCCCTATAAATAAAACTGATTTTAGGCCTTGCTTGATTCTTTTATTCACATGTACCATTTTCCAGGATTTACAGACAATCTGAGCTATCAGGGTAAAGCATCCTACTCAGAAAAGCTTTTTTATCCCCTCGCTACCCAGTAATTATCAATTAAACGCACGGGGCCTACCCAAGCTGCGGTGCAAATTACGAATTCTTGCCCATCCTGCACTTCCTCCAGCGGTTTTAAACTGTCCGGCTCGATAAAGTCAAAATACTCCGGACGGAAGTTCACTGCTTTCATCTCCTCCATTGCCCAGTCCTGAATGGCAGATATTGGTATACCTGACTTAGCTTTTTGGGCTCCCTCTTTCAAGATGGAAAATATCTTGCCCGCTGATTCCTTTTCGCCATCTGAAAGGCGAAGGTTGCGACTGCTCATCGCAAGGCCATTATCTTCCCGTATAATTGGACATGCGACGACCTCTGCTCCCAAATCCATTTTGCGAGTCATTTGATCTACAATTTTAAATTGCTGAAAATCTTTTTGTCCCATAAATACCTTATCAGGCTGTAAAAGGCTAATAATTCGATACATTACTCTAGCCATTCCATCAAAATGCCCCGGCCGATACGTCCCCTCCATATCCTTGGCCCATGGTGAAATATCCATAGGTGCCGAATGATCTAAACCGTCAGGATACATTTCCTTATCCGAAGGCAAAAACAGAATATCGCATCCTGCCTTTTCGAGTTTAATGACATCGGAAGACAGCGTCCTGGGATAATTTTGTAAATCTTCTTTTTGATTAAATTGTGTGGGATTCACATACACACTAACTATGACAATGTCGGTTTGCTTTCGAGCTTCTTTTATGAGCGACAAGTGGCCTTCATGCAGTGCCCCCATCGTTGGTACAAAGCCTTTGCGTTGTCTTTCATTCCAAGATAAGTACCGTTGAATAGATGAAACTTTAGTTATGGATATCACTTGTGTTAAAATGTAAGTTGAATAATAGGGCCTTAAGCCGCAAAAGTACTAATCTAGTCAATAGTTTATGCAAGCATCGAAGCTTTTGTCATTAGATATGAAAGAAATAGACATGAATTAGAGCAGCCAAGGGCTCGGATCCGGACAGTTTTCTTTGAAATACCCGAGCTGACTCTGGGCAGCAACTCCGGGATAATCACCCTTATAATCTCTAATGTCGCGAATAAGCTGAAAATGCAAATGAGGTACCCAGCCTCCATTATCCTGCAAATCACCCATATGGCATAATTTCTGGCCTTTCTCTACCGGACCACCTGCTTCTATTCCTTCTAAATCCGATTTTTGAAGGTGACCGTATAGCGCGAAACATACCTGCCCTTCCCAAATATGCTTTACGATTATTGTTGCACCATAATCAAAGGGTTTATCATTGAAAGCAAAACTATGAATGTACCCCTCTAATGGCGAAAAGATCGCTTGACCTGCCGACCCCCAAATATCGCACCCCAAGTGAATCTCCCTCAATTCTTCTCCGCTTGTAAAATGGTTGGACCGGCGATATATGGAGCGTTTTTCCAAATAGCCACCATATCCTATAGAGGCGTCTGCAATGCTTATTTGCGAATCCACACAATGCGCTAAACCTCGGTGTGTAATCAAATCATCATCTGGGCATGCATTTAAATCAATTGAGGCCCAACCGGCCTTTCGCTCGTCGATTCCTAGAAGCGGGAATAATAGATCACTAGATGGAGGATGGTAAGCCATATATTTCTTGTTTAAAATGCGATTACCAAAATCGCAATAAGATCAGATCCCTAATGTAAGAAAGAAGTATTAATAATAAAACCATTCCAAAAGCTAGACCTAAACTTATAAATTGTGCTATAGGCACCAAAGGGATCACCCATGAATTTCATTCTAAGATCGAAAAATGCATTACCCAGCCCATCCCGAGCGATCCAAATTGCGATATTGAATAGCTTCGGCGATATGTGCACTCTCAATGTCTTTTTCGCCAGCTAAATCGGCAATGGTGCGACCCACTTTTACAATCCGGTCGTAGGCGCGCGCTGAAAGCTGCAGTTGTTCCATCGCTCGCTTTAATAATGCAGAACTTTCAGGCTTAAGCTGACAACTTTGGCGGACAATGTGACTTGGCATTTGAGCATTACTGTAGATCGACATTCCGTCGAAGCGGCCGCATTGTTTTTTACGGGCGCATTCTACCCGTTGTCGAATATCCGCTGATTTTTCCTTAGCCGGTTTAAAGTCGGATAGCTCGTCATATGAAACGGGTGTTACCTCGACGTGCAGATCAATGCGGTCCAATAGTGGTCCGGAAATCTTATTTAAATATCGTTTTACTTCTCCAGGGCCGCACATACACTCCTTCTCCGGGTGATTGTAGAATCCACACGGACAGGGATTCATAGAAGCAATAAGCATGAAACTGGCGGGATAGTCTACCGTAATTCTCGCTCTTGAAATGGTAACCCGCCGCTCTTCCATGGGTTGCCGCAGCACCTCTAATACTTGCCGTTGGAATTCGGGCAATTCATCCAAAAATAGTACTCCATTATGAGCCAGCGAGATTTCGCCAGGCATGGGGTTTGATCCTCCCCCAACCAGAGCTACATTGCTTATGGTATGATGTGGAGACCGAAAAGGACGCTGAGGCATAAGCGCCGTATCTTCTGGCAACAAGCCAGAAACAGAGTGAATTTTGGTTGTTTCCAGGGCTTCAACTAAACTCAGGGGAGGTAATATGGTCGGTAGACGGCGAGCCAACATCGTTTTGCCAGCACCCGGCGGACCAATTAGAATAACATTGTGTCCACCGGCTGCGGCTATTTCCATGGCGCGTTTAATTTTCTCCTGACCTTTGACATCACAAAAGTCAAAATCACTTTCCTTTTTTTGTTGTTGAAATATAGCCCGCGTTTCTACCCGTGTGGCTGTGTGCTCCTCAGGCGCTTGAACAACAGCTACTGCCTCTTGTAAGTCCTGGACACCATAAACCTCTAATCCATCTACGATAGCCGCTTCCTTAGCATTAGAACAGGGAAGAATCATTCCTTTGAACCCTTCTTTACGGGCCTGAATAGCTATAGGTAAAGCCCCCCGAATCGGTCGCAATGAGCCATCGAGTGATAGTTCTCCCATAATGACAAAATCTGATAATTCTGCAGGTGCAATAAGTTGACTCGCTGAGAGTACGCCGAGTGCGATAGGGAGATCAAATGCTGAACCCTCTTTGCGAATATCAGCAGGGGCTAAATTTACCACCACTTTACGCCGAGGAAACTTGTACCCTATATTGGCTACGGCCGATTCCATGCGCTGGTAGCCTTCCTTTACTGCATTATCTGGAAGACCAACGAGCGTGTATGCATTTTGATTGGGAGACAAGAGGCCGCCGACATTAACTTCAACAGTGATGGTTCTGGCATCAACTCCAAAGACTGCGCTGGCATAAGTTTTAACTAGCATATAAATAGTATTAAGTAGTTAGTATTTATTATTGAGTGTAGGTGAAAGCCTACATTGTTCCCACGCTACCGATATTATTATAAAGAACTACATATTGTAAGGATACTCACTGCCAAGATAATATGGTGTAAGGCCTGATTTTCAATAAAAATGCAAACGATTGTTGATTAACGCTTCTCCGCGATAGCGATGCGCAGGGGACCGACTGAAAGGAGGTGATCCGGCCTTGTGCCGAGCTGGTGGCGCGGATTAAGGCCGGAGCCGAATGAATAATGAGCCCCGAAGCGTAGCGCCCCCCAGCGACTTTGAGTAGCTCTGTACTATATGTCAAATTGGGGATAAGGGAGAAAGAATAATAGCTGGGGGGATCGCCCAAAAAAGTAAAAAAAAAGGATAGTTATATGGAGGTCTTGGCCATTTTCATGGGAACTCCTACGCATTTGCGTTCCATGTAGTCCATCATCTCCATAATCAAGGCACGGGAGTCGGCATCCAATGCGCTGAGGTCCTTACTAAACACCTCATTGATGGCTCGCTGCTTGACCTCACTGATGGCATCGGGAAGCGAGCTCAGGGATTTCTCGATCTGCCGCTGTTGAAAGGCTTTCATAAATTCACGGCCATACGAATGGATGATCTTAATAGCCTCCGAAACCTCCTGTTGGCGGAATGCTAAATGTTCCTCCGCTTTGGAGCGAACACCTTCGATTTCTATATAGGTCAAATCTTTTTGTTCTATGACCTCTGGCGCTACGTTTTTCGGAATCCCCAAGTCCAATACAAATTTGTGTTGGTATGCATCATTTTGTTGGGCTAAAGTCGAATAAATCTCATCTGTGATAATAGCGTTTTGGGCAGCTGTACAAACGATCAGGGCTTTCCAAGGGCGCGTGTGCGCAGACAATTGATCTAAGGGATAAGCCTGTCCACCAACCAATGTGGCTAAAAACTTAGCCTTGGGCAGTGAGCGATTGAAGACGGTGACGTCCTGATAACCTTTTTTCTTTAGCACCTTTGCGATAATGGTGTTGGTCTCTCCGGCACCTACAAGAATTACGGGGTCGGCAGGCGTCAGGCCCTTTTCAAAAAGCATACTCGAGGCTAATGAAGCCACGGAAACAGATTTTTCTCCGATGCGCGTATGATTATAAACTTTTTTGGCAGACTCAATAGCATATTTCATCAAGAGTCTTATAGAGTCACCTGTAAGACCGGCTCCATGGCACTCTTCATAAGATGTCCGGAGCTGTCGGAGGATTTCTCTCTCGCCAACGACCAGAGAATCGACAGAAGCTGCCACGCTAAATACGTGTTCGACCGCTTCCAGGTCTGTAAATTCTTTATAGGCTGTGTTTAACTGCTTGTAGAACGACTGGTCTTTTTCAGGGTGAAAATATGAGAATATATCTCTGGCTTCGGGCAGACGAAATATGTTTTTGTCGAACAAAACAAACATAATTCGGTTACAGGTTTGTACATACATTAATTCTTGCACGCCGAAGTGTTGCTTTGCCTTTTCTAAATAAGGTAAAACATCACCATCCGGTGCTGGGACGACGTAGGAGCCTAGATCTCCAACATCGATGGATTTGTGTGTGACTGTTATTACTTTGTATCCGCGTAACATATTTCTATTAGTAGAACACAAAAATAGGAAAACGATAATTTTTTGCTGTCATTCTTTTGTAATGAGGTGAAACCGCTACTTAGGCCCAATTTACAAGATTTCCAGTGATCGGGCTATATGCTCGATTTCTTGCAGGTATTCGCGCTTTTCTTCTCCCGGTGCATAGACAAATAGATCGACTATATAGATATATTCTAAATTATCTGACAAGATAAAATAGCTAATAAAGGGTCCTCCCATAAAGTCATTCGACATTTCCCACACCCCACGAATTTCATAGGCATTATATCCATTTAACTCTACATTGCGGTAGGTTAGGGGAAGGTCATCGCTATTGACCACCATATCAGAACCCGGCGTTCCCGATCGCAGATGTTTAGCCATAAGTTCATTCCGCTTTTCGATCATAGAATCACGCGTCAATTGCTTCGGATCTCTATAGGGCATGGAAGTTATGAAAATGGATGAAGAGCTTTTGTCAGTTTCCATTCGCACCCATGCTACCTCGTTCGTAACCCGGGCTGCTTGGGCGGACTTTGGCCACTTCATACCCACGCCCAGACTATCTACAATCATACGTGATAGGGACTTGTTCTGACCTGCCATATACACTTGCGCGCCCCGCGGCTTCGATTCAAATTCACGGATACGATCGATAATGCGTTCATGATTTCGGGCCAGAGCTGACTCTATTCGATTCATGTCCTCTCCTACCACGTAAATCAAAAGTTGGTTTTTTGCCCATTTATCTCGGGCTATTTTGATCATAGCGGGCTTTTCTACACCTTCAGCACGTACTTCTTTTAAGTCGGCTCGCGCCATTTTGTAATTGCGGCTTGTCGTGTCTGACCCATCAACTAAAATGAGGTAGGTTCTAAGATGTCGACGTGCCGACTTTTCGGCGATATCGGCCGGACTGAAATGCACCATATCGAAGAGAGGCTCGGGTTGCGGTAGAATGGGGTATGGCGCAGCAAACATGTAATAAACCGTATCGCGCAATTCAGACCACACATTAGGATCCGCCACTACGACCATTTGGTTTAAAGGACCAAAAGAGGTCTTTTTAGGTTGCAACCGCTCTGTAAAATCACCGCCACAAGCAGTAAGAAACAGCAGCGCGCACCCTAGCCAAAATCCACGTGCACTATTCATAATAAGCCCCATTTGTCAGTAGATGCCTCGCGACTCTGTTTTGTTGTATGGCCATCCAAAAAAAATTACAATAGCTCCCGTATCAGTTGTTCTTCAGAAATTCCCTCAGCATCCGCTTTATAATTTCGGACGATTCGATGACGGAGCACATAAGAGGCTACGGCTTTCACATTCTCAATATCCGGGGCATAACTTCCGTGAATCGCTGCGTGACATTTAGCGCCTAGCACTAAATATTGGGATGCTCTAGGTCCCGCACCCCAAGACAAGTATTCTGTAATGCGATCCGGTGCCAGTTCGGCGCCTGGTCGCGTTTGCGAAGCCAGTTTGACAGCATATTCCAGCACGTTATCCGAAATCGGAATTTGTCTGACCAGCTGTTGGAAATCTAGAATTTCCTTAGCCGTCAGCACTTGATTGACCTGTGCCTTGACATCTGTAGTCGTTGACCGCACCACATCCAGTTCTTGCTGGTAAGATGGGTAATCCAATGGAATATTAAACATGAACCTATCCAGTTGGGCTTCCGGCAAGGGGTATGTGCCTTCCTGTTCAATCGGGTTTTGGGTTGCCAATACAAAGAAAGGCTTTGGCATAACATATTGATGACCGGCCACTGTAGCTGCTCGCTCTTGCATCGCCTCTAGAAGAGCTGCTTGCGTTTTCGGAGGTGTTCTATTGATCTCATCTGCGAGGACAATATTGGCAAACAAGGGGCCTTTATTGAATGTAAATTTTCTTGAATCATCAAGAATTTCCGCTCCCGTTATATCGGAAGGCATCAAGTCAGGCGTAAACTGTATGCGCTTAAAATCAAGGTCTAAGACCTCAGCTATTGTGCTCACCAATAGCGTTTTTGCGAGTCCGGGCACACCTACAAGCAAGCTATGCCCATTACTAAATAAAGAAATAATAACCGCTTCTACCACCTCTTCCTGGCCAATGATGACCTTTCCGATTTCCTTTCGCAATTCCTTGTATTTCGCCGCCAGTTGATCTACCTGAGCTACCTTATCCGTTCCTGATTGAGTCATATAATTATTCTATTTTTCGTCCTGCAAATGTAGCAAGAATAAACAAAGTTATAAACGTCGCTAAGCCGCTAATTGTTATAGCACCTTCCATATCTTCATTCTCGTGTATCATTTCTTTGCGATCTTTTTTTCTTTTTTTGCCGGCCGCCCCCATGAAGGTCTAGGCTTAGGGCACTTAAATTTGCTGGGGGCGCCGGGCTATCCGCTTGTAGTGCCAGGCCGCCCGGTAGGCATCCGTTGGACTGCGTGGGGTTTCCGTCCGGTCACCTCCTCGCCTTACGGCTGCATCTCCCGCGCGGCCCGTCCCTATCGCTACTATCCCTGCCGGGGGGATCACTCACAGAAAGAACGAAATTGAGTTTTATAATATTAAAAAAATTGTTTGATTGTAAAGCGTTTATAAACAGGGTTTTGTGATATATAGTGGTTTTTAACGGTTATAAACGACTACAACGGTTATAGTCGTTTATAACCGTTAGTTTGTTTTATCGCCGGGGTTTTCTTAATTTAATACTTTATTTATTTTTTATAATTAAATTATTAATTATGTCAAATCGAAGATGTAAATTATGTGATACGCCTTACACAGGTCGCAGAGACAAAATTTTTTGTTCTATTGGTTGCAAATCAGATTACCATCAGCATTTAAGAGCCGTCTCTAATCGAATTGCGCTTCCTACAAACAAAATTCTTCAAAGAAACCGGTCCATCCTATTTGAATTAATGGGTACTAATATTCACCAGAAAACGGTAGTTAGAGATGCTCTGGCGAAAAAGAATTTTAGGTTTGAATACATGACGGGCTTCTATGAAAATGCGAAAGGGAAGCGTTATCATTTATTATATGACTTTGCCTGGATGGAGTTTAAAACAGGAAAAGTCTTAGTGGTGAGGAGAAAGAGGATGGAACAATAGCGTTTCCAAACCGAGTTGAGAGGTATTTCTTTGATAGCATTCCGCCCGGAACTACAGCCTTTATTGAAGAGGCCAGAACGCGACAGCAAAACTACTTGCTTCTTAATCCCTAATTTTTCAAGCTAGAAATACACCTTAGCATAACAAGCTCAAAATATAAAAAGATATATTAGCTCAGGCAGACCCCTGAAAGAAAAAGGCCAGCACCGCAACGGGTGCCGACCTTTCTAAGTTCAATACTTTCATTCTACTCGCGGTAACGCTCGAAATACATAGTGATCTCATCGTCGAGATAAACCCCTCCTGCCTCCCTAGAGGTAGAGTAAACCTCTACACCTAAGGTTGCAGATTCCGATTTATATTCAATTTCCCACACGAATATATGACCATAATAAAAATTACTATCAATATCATGGTAATCCCCTCTAGGACGATAACCTGATGGATTCTGGGTTGATTTTCCAGAAATTGGATACATTTCGTTTTCTGACATATCGTTATCAAAAACCAAAGCAAAATAAGGAGAATAATGTTTATAATAATCGATAGAATCTGATCTCGAACTGAAAGCCTCTACAATAAATTGCTGAGGATAGTCTTCTGATATCGAGATGTTAGAGTTTGGCCTTAAGGCTTTACTTGTTGGTATTCTCAATATATCAATTGCTTCAAAAAAATCTATGTTACCTTCATGTCCCACTCGTACATAAAAAGAGTCTGTTAAGTCATTGCACAAATTCCCGTTATATCTCCATGTAGTAAAAAACATCTCCTCCTCGCAAAGACATTGCCCCTGCTTGCATATCATTTCAGATGAATCCTCGCAATATGACGACCGGCAAGGCTCTGATTCTTCAACGATCGGCTGCTCATCCTTATCTTCACATCCTATGAAAATAAGAAAGAGAAAACTGAGTACTAATATATTATTCAAAGGATACATAAATTTCATTTTTGTGGTGATTGGATGTGACGAAAAACTTGGAAGAAACAAATGACCCGTCAGATAAATGTGCTACAGCAACGTACATACCGGAATGATTCGGCTTTTGAACACTAATAACCCTTTCACTAATCTTTCTAAAATTTGAATCTGAAAAAACAAGCCTTCCGCTAAGGTCAAAGACCTGATAGAAATCTATAGATGCGGTGTTAGAATTATCTTGTGCTTGAAAGGTTCCCCTGCTTTCAGATTCAGTCTCATTACGATCCGGACAGTTAAACAAAGTCGTAGCTGAACCTAAATCATTTTGATTATAAGCTAGGTTCAAAGTGGCAAAAAAGGCATTAACTGAGTTAAACAAAGGAGGGTAATTCACTGGAGCACCAAAAATAGTTGCTAGGCTCCATGAACTAAACCCATCCGAACAGCAATATTCAGAAGGTGCGTTTGCTACACCGCCCGGCACAGCTACAGCAAGCCTGTAATTGCTATTTATTCGAGAAGTGGCTTTCCAACCTGTATAACCTGCACTTTCGGTTATTCCTGAAGAAATGAGCATCAATTCGGTTAAAACATTCGGCTTTAAGGTAAAGCTTCCAGTATTATTATTTATCAAACCGAAATGCTCATCTTGATCTTCTTCTCCATCTTTGACAACATAAGAATTTGTTAGTAAACCTTCAATGAACTCCACAGTTGGGTCAACTAAATCCACCCAAGCTGATTGGTCTCCCAATGCTATCCGCAAAATAGACTGCGTAAATTCTAGAGTAGTTAAAAACCAATCTGTAGAATATGATTTACTAGCTTCTGAGGCCACTCCAGCTCTATCTGCTTCAAGTACTTCGAAATTACCATCAGAATCCTTTAAAATTAGAGCTGCATAATCTTCAGCCCGAGATCTCGCTCCCTTACTCGTTCCGCAAAACCAGGACACATTCCTTAGCTGTGTAAAGGCCTGTAGCCTAGTATCGTATTTGACGGAATAGTAAGCTACTTTTTCACATTGATCATCTTCATCACTACACCATTCTCCATAAGGCCCCTGAACACACGCCCAATTTATTAATAATGAAGTGAAATTTGGTGAATTATTCCCATCATCTGTTCCCAAATAGGAATACTTGCTTCCCGTACATTTTCCTTGATTGTGATTATTGATATATTTTGCTGGGCCCGTATTAAGGTAAGACTGGGTGGTTGACCAATCGTTGTATTGAGTATGTTCATTTTGCATAAGCACAAAAGGGAAGTGTTCCCTTTATAGGACCCATGAATCTCTAAATCCTTTACAAATGGCTCTAAAAGTGGCTCCCCATTAATCATTTTACAATAACATGGAAGTACACCACTATGGTTAACAGGAAGTGTATCTAATAATCCTGTACCCATAGATGTAAGTGAAAATAATGAATCATCAAAAAAGTATTTTTGAACAAAGCTAAGTTTTTCTTCAAAAATAACAGAGCTATCGTTCTCTAAAACCTGGTAAAGACTTGTATCTCCAATTTTCCTTTCTAAGGCGTAGAATAAATCATGAGAAACCATGACGGAAGAAGTATTGCTAGGAGCGGTACTTACTTGTTTCAAAAGCAACGGATCTCCACAACTATTTACGACAGTAAGTTGAAAAACTTTATCCAAGGCTGCTTGATCTACCTTTAAAAGTAATTCAGCAGATTCAGTCTCTCCATAATGGAGTGTGTCAATATCAAAATTAAGACTAGGGTTCACATTAGAGGAGATGACAAAA
>Ga0102940_1002354_pt1 | contig 11431 bp, 6 predicted proteins | sample SalPonR2_C_D1_MG_FD_78215 | JGI IMG/M metagenome (GOLD analysis project Ga0102940, IMG submission 78215) | Salt pond soil microbial communities from South San Francisco under conditions of wetland restoration - Salt Pond MetaG R2_C_D1_MG | ecosystem: Environmental > Aquatic > Marine > Intertidal...
GAGATTCAGGTCGTTCGCGTCCGCGAGCCCGAACAGGCCCCCCGATTCGACGAATATCGCGCCGACATGGGGGTCGCCCGCCCCCGAAAGTCCCGGCTCAGCCGAGATCGAGAGCCGGAAGGCGCTCGCGTCGATCGGCTCGAAGCGGGCCAGGAAGTCGCCCGCGAACGGGTCGACGGCGATCTCGGAGCCCGTGCCCGAGGAGGCGATGTTGGTGAACGGCAGCTCGAAGGGCATATCCGTCGGAATCGCATGAGCGGCGGATGCGAAGAGGCTCGCCGCCGCGACGGCGGACAGCAGGGGAATGCAGCGCATGTGGAATCTCCTGGCGCGGCCTCTCAATCACCGGGGGCCGCAGGCTGACGCATCAAGAGACGCAAATCAGACGGAAAGACACGAACGCACTGAATTGCGCGTCCTCTAACATGCTGCCGTCCCTCGACAAACTTGATGTTGCTGGAAGCTCGCGCCGCCGCGAGGTCCGATCGCCCCGGAACGGCGCAGGCCGTCACGCCGGAACCGACCTCGCACACGAAAACGCCGGGGGCGCGATGCGCCCCCGGCGTTCGGCAGGGCTTCGTCTCGATCGAGGGTCGGTCAGGCCGGCTTGCGCCGACGCCGCGCGAACCAGCCGAGCCCGAACATCGCCGTCGCCGCCAGCGGAAGCGCCGCCGGCACGGGAACGGGGGTTTCGGTGATCGGCGGCGGAGGCGGCACCTGCGTGTCGAAGAAGGTGATGTGCGAGAGCCCCTGTCCATTCGTGAACCATTCGGCGGAATCGCCGACACCCGCAAATGCGGGCCCGTCCTTGATGAACAAGGTGAAGCCGGAACCCGCCTTGGTGGCGAAGGCCGTCACCCCGGGATCCACGTCGTCGTCCGGCGTATATTGCCAAGTGCCCAAGAGGCCTTCGCCGTCGTCGCTGAACACGTCGAAGAAGACCTCGAATTCATCACCGGTAATGGTGGTGAAGCTCGAATTGATCTCGGTGGACGTGATGACGAAGCTCCCTTCAACCACCCCGTAATTAAATTTCACGATCCCCGGCGACCCGTTGATGGAGCAGGTCTCGAGCGAGTTGATGTCTCTGCAGTCGTTGCCCTCCCCATCGAAAGCGTCGTAGGTCGACAGGGCCCACGCTGGCGCAGCCATCGCGCCGAACCCCATGGCCATCATGATCAATCTCATGCCGCGCATGCCGTCATCCCCCAGATTTCCGCTTCGTCGGCGGACCTGCCCGGCCGACCGAAGCACGCAGCGCCAAGACGCAAATCGGGATGAACACGCTACGAGGAAGAGGCCACGAAACACGGCCTCTGCACCAGTCTAGCTTTATCTATATCGTCATTTCCGTGAGGTCAACAATCCCCGCGGCATCACCCAGCGTCGCCCGAGAGCCCCGCCGCCGCGATGCCGGCCAGCGCCGCCGCCTCGTCGGCGTCCGAGGCGTCGCCCGAGACGCCGACCGCGCCGATCACCGCGCCGGCCTCGCCCTTCACCAGCACGCCCCCCGGCACCGGCACCAGCGCGCCTCCGAAGGCCGCGCCGGCGGCGGCGACGAAATAGGCCTGCGCCTCCGCCCGCGCCATCAGCGCCCGGCTGCCCGTGCCGAGCATCACCGCGCCATGCGCCTTGCCGTGCGCGATCTCGAAGCGCCCCGGGCTCGCGCCGTCCTCGCGCGAGAAGGCGACCAGCCGACCGCCCGCGTCCAGCACGCAGACCGCGAGCGGCTTCAGTCCCGCCTCGCGCCCCTTCGCGAACGCCCCCTCCAGGATCGCCGTCGCCTGCGCCTGCGTCACCATCACGCCGCCTCCCCGTCCATCTTCTTGCGCTCGAGGCGCCATTCGTGCAGCGCCGGCTCGGTGTAGCCCGACGGCGCCTCGCAGCCCTTGAACACCAGATCGCAGGCCGCCTTGAAGGCCGGCCCGTCGAAGGCCGGCGCCATCGGGCGGTAGGCCGGATCGTCGGCGTTCTGGCGGTCCACCACCTCGGCCATCCGCTTCAGCGTCGCCATGACCTCGTCCTCGCTCACCACGCCGTGGCGCAGCCAGTTGGCGATGTGCTGGGAGCTGATCCGGCAGGTGGCGCGGTCCTCCATCAGCCCGACGTCGTGGATGTCCGGCACCTTGGAGCAGCCGACCCCCTGATCGACCCAGCGCACCACGTAACCGAGGATGCCCTGCGCGTTGTTCTCGATCTCGGCGCGGACCTCGTCCTCGGACCAGTTCGGCCGGTCGGCGAGCGGGATCGTCAGCAGATCGCCCAGCGTGCCGCGCACCTTGCCGCGCAGCCCCTCCTGCACCGCATGCACGTCGACCTCGTGATAATGCGTCGCGTGCAGCACCGCGGCCGTCGGGCTCGGCACCCAGGCGCAGGTCGCGCCCGCCTTCGGATGGCCGATCTTCTCCTCCAGCATCGCCGCCATGCGGTCCGGCATGGCCCACATGCCCTTGCCGATCTGCGCCCGGCCCTTCAGCCCGCAGGCGAGGCCGACGTCGACGTTGCGCGCCTCGTAGGCGGCGATCCAGGGCTGCGACTTCATCTCCGCCTTGCGGACCATCGCCCCGGCTTCCATCGAGGTGTGGATCTCGTCGCCGGTGCGGTCGAGGAAGCCGGTGTTGATGAACGCCACCCGCGACTTAGCGGCCCGGATGCAGGCCTTGAGGTTGACCGAGGTGCGCCGCTCCTCGTCCATGATCCCCATCTTCACCGTGTTCCGCGGCAGGCCGAGCGCGTCCTCGACCCGGTCGAACACCTCGGCGACGTAGGCGACCTCCTCCGGACCGTGCATCTTCGGGCAGACCACGTAGATCGAGCCCGCGGGCGAATTGGCGCGCGGCCCGTTCAGGTCGTGCATGGCGCAGAGCACCGTGCAGAAGGCGTCGAGCGCCTGCTCCTGGATCTCGGCGCCGTCGCGGTCCAGCACCGCCGGCGTCTCCATCAGCAGGCCCACGTTGCGCACCAGCATCAGGCTGCGGCCCTTCAGCGTCAGGCTCGAGCCGTCGGGGGCCGAATACTCCCGGTCCGGGTTCATCGCCCGCGTGAAGCTCTCGCCGCCCTTGGTCACCGTCTCCGTCAGATCGCCCCGGCAGAGCCCGAGCCAGTTGCGGTAGGCGAGCGTCTTGTCGACCGCGTCCACCGCCGCGATCGAATCCTCGCAGTCCATGATGGTGGAGACCGCGGCCTCCATCAGCACGTCCGCGAGGCCCATCGGATCGTCCCGGCCGATGGCGTGGGCGCGGTCGAGCCGCAGTTCCGCATGCAGCCCGTGCCGGCGCAGCAGCACCCCCTCCGGGGCCGCCGCATCGCCGCGCCAGCCCGCCAGGGCGCCCGCGTCGCGCAGCGTCGCCGTCGCCGTCTCCGCCCCCGGCGCCTCTGCGTCGGAGAGGAACGAGCCCTCCACCAGCGTCGCCGTCAGGCGGCCCTCGATCACCGCCAGCTCGACCACCTCGGTCCAGCTCCCCTCGCTCAGCGGAAAGCGCTCGTCGAGGAACCCCTTGGCCCAGGCGATCACCCGCTCGCCCCGCGCCGGGTCGTAGCCGCCGCCCTCCGGCAGGTCGCCCATCGCGTCGGTGCCGTAGAGCGCGTCGTAGAGCGAGCCCCAGCGCGCGTTCGCGGCGTTCAGCGCGTAGCGGGCGTTGGTCACCGGAACCACCAGCTGCGGACCGGGAACCTCGGCGATCTCAGGATCGACATGCGCCGTCGACACCTCGAAGTCGGGCCCCTCCGGCACGAGATAGCCGATCTCCTGAAGAAAGGCGCGATGGTCGTCGGCGCTCGAGGCCGCGCCGCGCCGGCGCTCGTGCCACTCGTCGATGCGACGCTGCATCTCCTCGCGCGCCGCCAGCAGCGCCCGATGCCGCGGACCCATTTCGTGCACGACCCCGGCGAGGCAGCGCCAGAAGGCGTCCCGGTCCGCGCCGGAAGCCGGCAGGGCCTCGCGCTCGATGAATTCGTGAAGCGTCTCGGAGACCTGCAGGCCCTCGACCTCGATCCGACGTTCCATGCCGCGCGACTCCCCTTGAATGACGTTTCCGCGAACATACGGACGCCGTGGCGCGGCGCCATCGAATTCGGATGCGCTTTTCGCTTGACGGAACGCGGCCCGCATCACGCGCCGCTGACGCCGACGTCACCGGTGGCGAGCGGACGCGAGGGAATGCGCCCCCTTTCCGCCGCGTTCTCCGTCCATCTCCGCTCATGCGAGCGGCTCGCAACAGGGAGAATGAAGGGATGCGCGACATCGAAGGCACGCGGCGCGGCGAGGGTCTGAGAGGCGACGACCGCGACGAGGACATCCATGGCAGGGGCGGCGCCGACCGCCTCCTGGGGCGCGGCGGCGACGACGAGCTGAGCGGCGGGCGCGGGCGCGACACGCTCGACGGCGGCCCGGGCGACGACGAGCTGGACGGCGGCGGCGGGCGCGACCGCTACGTCTGGGGCGCCGGTCACGACGAGATCCACTGGCGACCGAACGACGCGAGCGTCACGGTCGGGCCGGAGATCGGCATCGACGACTTCGCGACGCTGCGGTCCCTCGCCCGCTCCGCGGACGACGGCGACGACGTGCTGATCGAGGTCTCGGACGACCACTCCCTCCGCCTCGAGGACGTCCCGCTGTCCGCCTTCTCGGAAGACATGTTCCGCTTCGAGGCGTCCGGCACGGACGCCGCCCGGTGGCGCCGCTGGGACGAGGGGCGCAGCGGCGACGACGACCACGGACACGACGACGACGCATATGACGACCATGACGATGACGGATACGGCGACCACGACGACGACGACGACCGCGGCGGCGGCGGCGGTCGCCGGCGCGGCGACGACGACGGCCGCGACATCGAGGGGTCGAACCGCGACGAGCGGCTCGTCGGCGGCCGCCGCGACGACGACGTCGACGGCGGGGGCGGCGACGACGCGATCCGCGGCCGGCGCGGCGACGACGACCTCGACGGCGGATCGGGCGCCGACACGATCCGCGGCGGCCCCGGCCGCGACGACATCGACGGAGAGGAAGGCGACGACCTGCTCGACGGCGGCGGCGGACGCGACGACATCGACGGCGGCGAGGGCGACGACGAGATCCGCGGCGGCGGCGGGCGCGACGACCTCGACGGCGAGGAGGGAGACGACGTGCTCGACGGCGGCGGCGGACGCGACGACATCGAAGGCGGCGAGGGCGACGACGTCTTCGTGGTCTCCCGTGGTCGCGACGTGATCGGCGACTTCGACGAAGACGGCGACGACCTCCTCAGGCTCGACGCCGCGCTCACCGGCTTCGACACGGCGCGCGAGGCGTTCGAGGCGTTGCGCTTCCGGGACGACGACGCCGTCCTGCGCCATGACGCCGGCCGCGTGGTGCTGGAGGACGTGGACCGGGGCGACATCGACCTCGGCGACTTCGACATGGTGTGACGCCGAGCGTCCGGCCCGCCCGCCGCCCGGCGCGGCGGGCCCGCACGGCGCGCCCCTCGGAGTCCGCACGCGCCTGCCGGGGCGAAGGCGACCCGCGCGTCGTCGCCTCTGCCGAGCGCCCTTGCCTCTCCCGCCGGCCCGGCCGATCTTCCCCGGCGCGCACCCGCGCCGCGCCCGCTCATCCGCCGGAGGTTCCCATGCGCCCCGAAGACGCCGCGCCGTCCCCCGTCCGCCTCGCCGACTACGCGCCCCCGGCCTGGCGGGCCGAGACCGTGCGCCTCGTCTTCGACCTCGCCCCCCGCGCCGCCCGCGTCCGCGCGCGCATCCGCTTCGTGAAGGGCGAGGGCGGGCCGCTCCGCCTGGACGGCGAATCCTTGCGTCTGCTCTCCGCCGCCGTCGACGGGCGCGACGCCATGCCCGACCTGACGCTCGACGCCGAGGGCCTGACGCTCGAGCGCCTCGGCGGCGCGCCCCTGCCCGACGTCTTCGTCTGGGAGGCGGAGGTCGAGCTCGACCCCGCCGACAACACCCGCCTCGAGGGGCTCTACCTCTCGAACGGCGTCTACTGCACCCAGTGCGAGGCCGAGGGCTTCCGCCGCATCACCTACTTCCCGGACCGTCCCGACGTGATGGCGACCTACTCGGTCCGCATCGAGGCGCCGGGCGACCTCCCCGTCCTCCTCTCCAACGGCGAGCCCGGCGAGACCGGCGCCCTGCCGGACGGCCGCCGCTTCGCCGAATGGACCGACCCCTGGCCGAAGCCCTCCTACCTCTTCGCCCTCGTCGCCGGCGACCTCGTCGCGCATTCGGACGGCTTCGTCACGGCCTCCGGCCGCGAAGTGGCGCTCAACGTCTGGGTGCGTCCCGGCGACGAGGACCGCTGCGCCTACGCGATGGACGCCCTCAAGCGCTCGATGAAATGGGACGAGGACGAATATGGCCGGGAATACGACCTCTCCGTTTTCAACATCGTCGCGATCGACGACTTCAACATGGGGGCGATGGAGAACAAGGGCCTCAACGTATTCAACTCCAAATACGTCCTCGCCAGCCCCGAGACCGCGACCGACCGTGATTACGAGTTCATCGAATCCATCGTCGCGCACGAGTACTTCCACAACTGGACCGGCAACCGCATCACCTGCCGCGACTGGTTCCAGCTCTGCCTCAAGGAGGGGCTGACCGTCTTCCGCGACCAGCAGTTCTCCGCGGACATGCGCTCGCCCTCCGTCAAGCGCATCGAGGACGTGCGCACGCTCCGCGCCCGCCAGTTCCGCGAGGACCAAGGCCCCCTCGCGCACCCGGTCCGCCCCGAGGAATATCTGGAGATCAACAACTTCTACACGGCGACCGTCTACGAGAAGGGCGCCGAGATCATCGGCGTCCTGCGCCGGCTCGTCGGCGCCCAGGGCTACCGCAAGGCGCTGGACCTCTACTTCGACCGCCACGACGGGCAGGCCTGCACCATCGAGGACTGGCTGCGCGTGTTCGAGGACGCCACCGGCCGCGACCTCTCGCAGTTCGCCCGCTGGTATTCGCAGGCCGGCGCCCCGCGCCTGCATGTCGCGGAAAGCTGGGACGGCGCCGAATACGCCCTCACCTTCCGCCAGGAGACGCCCCCCACCCCCGGCCAGCCCGAGAAGGCGCCCCTCGTCCTGCCGGTCGAGATCGGCCTTCTCGCCGCCGACGGGCGCGAGCTGGTGCGAGAGACGCTCGAGCTGACCGACACCGCCCACACCTGGACCTGGAGCCTGCCCGAGCGGCCGGTCCCCAGCCTCAACCGCGGCTTCTCCGCCCCGGTCGTGCTGGTGCGCGAGACCCCGGCCGAGCAGCGCGCCTTCCTCCTCGCCCACGACACCGACCCCTTCAACCGGGCCGAGGCCGCACGCGGCATGGCCCTCGACGCCCTCGTCGAGGACGGCGACCCCGCGCCCTTCGCCGAAGCCCTCGGCGCCGCCCTCGGGGACGACGCGCTCGACCCCGCCTTCCGCGCGCTCCTGCTGTCGCTGCCGGGCGAGGAGGAGGTCGCGCGCGAGACCGCCGCCGCCGGGCGCGTCGCCGACCCCGACGCCATCCACGCCCGGGCCGAGACGGTGCGCAACGCCCTCGCCGCGGCGCTGGAGCCCGCGCTCGCCCGCCTGCACGAGGCGATGGCGGTGCCCGGCCCCTACTCGCCCGACGCCGCCTCCGCCGGGCGCCGGGCGCTGCGCAACGCCTGCCTCGCCCTCCTCGTCCGCCGCCCCGGCGGTCCGGAGCGCGCCGTGGCGCAGGCCGCGGCGCCCTCGATGTCCGAGCGTCTGCCCGCCCTCGCCGCCCTCGTCCATTCCGGCGCGCCCGAGGGCGAGGCCGAACTCGCGCGCTTCGCCGAGGACTGGGGCCGCGACCCCCTCGTCATGGACAAGTGGCGCACCCTGCAGGCCACCGCGCCGCTCCCCGGCACGCTCGCGCGCGTCCGCGCGCTGGCCGAGGCCGAGGACTTTCCCTGGAAGAACCCCAACCGCTTCCGCAGCCTCATCGGCGCCTTCGCCGCCAATCCCTGGCGCTTCCACGACGCCTCGGGCGAGGGCTACCGCTTCCTCGCCGACTGGCTGCTCAGGCTGGATCCGATCAATCCGCAGACCGCCGCCCGAACCGCCGGCGCCTTCGAGACCTGGCGGCGCTACGACGAGACCCGCCGCCGCATGATCCGCGACGAACTCGGCCGCATCGCGGAGACCGACGGCCTCTCCAAGGACCTCCGCGAGATCGCCGAGCGCATCCTCGGGACCTGAGACCGCGATCCGAGGCTCGTCACGCATGGCGCCCGCCGCGACCGCGCGGTCGCGCGCGGGGCGTTCGGCCGAGGCCGGGCTGCCCCGAGGGCCGCTCGTGCAGCCCCTGCGGCGGCCGGCGCCGTCGCCGCCCGCCGCCGCACCCGGCGTTCCGGCCGGCCGACCGCGATCGGGTGCGTCCGCGTCGGACGGGGCGCGCGGAGGCGCACCCGGGCCGACGCGGCACGGCGCCGTCCCGTTCTTCGGCGGGCGGGCGCGCTTCGCGGCGCCGGAGCGCGGCGGCGTCAGCCCTTGAACACGTTCCGCCGATGCCGGCGCAGATAGGTGGGATGCGGCCGCGCCCAGCCCTCGGACGGCATCAGCAGCCGGCGCTCGCTGCGCAGCAGCGCCGCCGCCCCCGGCGGCAAGCGATCGCCCGCCGTCAGGATCGCGCCGTCGTCGTCGACCGAGACCAGCCCGCGGTCGAACATCCAGTGCGCCGTGCCCGACAGCGCCAGCCCGTTGCGCAGCGCGTCCGGACCGTCCCGCTCCACCGGGCGGATATGCGCCGCCTGGACCTCCGGCCGCCCGCCTCCGTTCAGGATTCGCAGGCCGGTCATCGCGCAGGTCTCGCGGTAGGCGGCCTTCACCTGCCGGGCGAAGGCCGCGTCGCGGAGGCGGCGCGCCGTCAGCCGTTCGACCAGCGGCCGGCGAGGGGCCTGGCCCGGCGGTTCCTGAGCATGAACCGGATCGTCCGGCCGGAACGCGCCCCAAGGGCGTGGAGGCTCCGCGCTCGCCGGCGCCTCGGCCGGCGCCCAGTCCTCGGCGCCGAGCTCGTCCCGCACGCCCGCCAGACCCGCCGCGACGATCGCCTCGAACTCCGCATCCGGCAGGATCCTGACCGCCCGGCCGAACGCGCCCTTGTTGGTCGAGCCGTCCGGCTTGCGCAGTCCGCCCTCCATGAACAGGCCGTCCATCCGGAACGCCACGGGCGACGGGAAGGGAACATAGGTCCCCGGCGTCATGTAGGCGTAGAACATCCCCGCGCGCCGGGGATCGGGACGGATCCGCGCGACCTCGGCCGCCGCGAAACAGACCTGCCGCCCCCCGGTCCGCTCGCTTCCGGCCTCGACCCGCCGAGGCTCGTAGAACAGCACCCAGTCGCCGACGGCCCGCTCGGCCTGCCGCAGATAGGTCCGCGGAAAGTGGTAGCGCGATTCCGGCAGATCGTCGTAGATCGAGCCGTCCGCATGGGTGAACACGGCCTTGGCCATTGCGCGAGGATGCCCCGCGCCGGCACGCCGCGCCAGGCCCCGCCCGAACGCCGCGCATCCCCGCGAGGACCGCGAGCGCCGCGAGAAGAAGCCCCGCCACCGGACCGCAGACGGATCGCACCGCGCCGAACCCTCCGGCGCCCCGTGCGCCTCGGGACCATAAGAGGAACGAATCGCAAAGGAAGCGTTACCGCGGCCCCGGTCGCGGCGATTAACCGGGCGGCAAGGAGGAGGCGCTACCCCGACGCCCGTCGGACTGCCGTCGCGAGACCCGGATCCACGCCGAAACCGGTTCCCCCGTCCGACGACGTGCGCACCAAGTCGGCGCCATGTGCAGACGAATGGCCGACGTTTGGCATGCATCGTCTGCACGAAGGTCCGACATCCGCCGCATGGGGGGCCGACACGCGCGGCGCCGGTGGCCGACACGATCCGCACCGGGGCGGCGCCTCGGCCGCACGCCTGCGGCACGCGTTTCGGCGCTCGGCACGCCCAAGCGTCCGGCGCAGCCGCCCGAAGGCCGGCGCCGGGCGCGGCGAGAGGCCCGTTGACGGGAGAACGAAACCGGAACTAACTCGCGCCCATGCCCTTCGCCGAACTCTGCGCCGTCTCCAACTTCACGTTCCTCGCCGGCGCCGCGCATCCGGAGGAATACGCGCGCGAGGCCGCCGCCCTCGGCCTCGAGGCCATCGCCATCGCCGACGCCAACTCGGTCGCCGGCGTGGTCCGCGCCCACCAGGCGCTGAAGGAGCTCGCGCGGGAGGGCGTCGCCGCGATCCGCGAATCGGAGAGCGTCGGTCCTGCCGACGTGGTGGCCCGCGCCGCCGCCCTCGGCCGGCGCCGCGCCGGGAACCGCGACGCCCATGACGACACGGCCGAGGACCGCGCCGCGCTCTCCGCCGCCGCCCGCGGAGAGCCTTCCGCGTCGCCCAAGGGCTCCGGCTGGCGCGGCGCCGGCCCCGCCATGCGCCCCGGCCGCGACGGGCCCGAGCCGGTGGAGGACGGCCCCACGAAGCCCGCCCTCGCCGCCTTCGAGGACCGACCGATCCGCGCGATTCCGCGCCTGATCCCCGCCGCCCGCCTCGTCCTCGAGGACGCGCAGGAACTCGTCGCCCTGCCCACCGACCGCGCCGCCTGGGGCCGCCTCACGCGCCTGCTCACCCTCGGCAAGCGCCGGGCGCAAAAGGGCGAATGCCGGCTGACCGAGGCGGACGTGCTCGCCCATGCCGAGGGGATGATCCTGCTCTGGCGCGCCCCCCTCGCGCCGGGCGCCGATCTCCGCCCCCTCGCGCGCTGGGCGAAGGCGCGCCCGGGCGCCGTCCACCTCCTCGCCAGCCCCGGATACGACGGGCTCGACGGGCCCCGCCTCGACCGCCTCGCCGAGGCCGCCGAGGCCGCCGGCGCCCCGATGGTCGCCTCCGCCGCGCCACTCTACCACCGCGCCTTCCGCCGCCGCCTCGCCGACGTGCTGACCTGCATCCGCGAGGGGACGACCATCGACGCCCTCGGCCGCCGCGCCCAGCCCAACGCCGAGCGGCGCCTTAGGCCGGAGGCGGAGCTCCGCCGCCTCTTCGGCCCGCACGCCCACGCCGTCGACCGCGCCGCCGGGATCGCCCGCCGCTGCCGCTTCGCCCTCGACGAGCTGCGCTACGAATACCCCGACGAGGTCGCGGACGGCGAGGACCCCCAGGCCCGGCTCGAGCGCCTGACCCGAGAGGGCCTCGCCGAGCGCTATCCGGACGGCGTGCCCGACACGGTCGCGAAGATGGCCGCCCGCGAACTCGCGCTGATCGGCAAGCTGGACTACGCGCCCTACTTCCTCACCGTCCGCGACCTGGTCGCCTTCGCCGAAAGCCGCGGCATCCTCTGCCAGGGCCGCGGCAGCGCCGCCAACTCGGTCGTCTGCTACGCGCTGCGCGTCACCGCCATCGGGCCCGAGATCGCGACGATGGTGTTCGAGCGTTTCGTCTCCGAGGCGCGGGACGAGCCCCCCGA
>Ga0102940_1002355_pt1 | contig 11431 bp, 8 predicted proteins | sample SalPonR2_C_D1_MG_FD_78215 | JGI IMG/M metagenome (GOLD analysis project Ga0102940, IMG submission 78215) | Salt pond soil microbial communities from South San Francisco under conditions of wetland restoration - Salt Pond MetaG R2_C_D1_MG | ecosystem: Environmental > Aquatic > Marine > Intertidal...
CAATCGGCAGGATGTTGCCGATGGTCACGGGGAAAGTGACTTACGGCTTTCTGGCGAATGAAGCGTTCTTCGCGTCGGAAGGCACCTACGACTTCGCGAGCGAGCAGTGGGGTCCGCAGGACATTCGAATTGTGATGGGCCGCGTTGCGTCGAACGGCATGGCGACCGCTGGCGATATTGGGGTCGAAATGGTCGCTGATCTCAAGGGCAAGCGCATCGGCTATGTCAAGGGCAATCCGTCGGTTAACGTCAAGACTGACGCTTATCTCGCCTTCGGTGGCTTGACCCGCGATGACGTCCAGCCGGTTTGGTTCGGCTCCTACAATGCCATGAAAACCGCTGTGCTCGCCGACCAGTTGGACTCGTTCAGCAGCGTGACAACCTCCGCCAATATGCGTGAGATCGAAGCGAGCCCTCGTGGCTTGACGTGGCCGCCGTTCCCGCCGGAGGACCGGGAAGGCTGGGAAGCCGTGACGGATGTCATCAGTTTCGCCTCTCCCTACTTGGAAACCCGTGGCGCGGCGATTTCCAATGAGAACCCCGTGCCGTTGATCGGATACCGGTATCCGATGATCACCGTTTATCAGGACGCTGCGACCGCGGATGAGGTCTACAATCTGGTGAAGGCGATTGACCTGACCTACGACGATTACAAGAATACCACGTCCAGTTCGTTCAATTGGGCGCTGGAAAAGGCTGCCCGTCCTCCTTACGACGCGCCTGCGCACGAAGGGACCATCCGTTATCTGAAGGAAAAGGGCCTGTGGCGCGACGAGGACCAGGCTTGGCAGGAAAAGCGACTCACCCGCCTGAAGGCCGTGCTGGCCGCTTGGGAAAACGCGCAGGCAACCTTTCACGACTGGCGCGCAGCGGAAGCGGCTAAAGGTAACAAGGTGGATGCCGGTCAGGCTTGGCCGGAATATTGGGCCGAATATCGCGAAAAGAACCTGTAAAAGAATCTAAGTCCTTCTGGCCGCTTGTTTTTGGAAGCCGCTGACCTTTGTCGGCGGCTTCTTCTGTGAGTGGTAGCCCGCTCCATCAATTTCCGTTTGACAGGTCTGCGGGAATAGGGTGCCTTGCCGCCGCCTTGCCCGAGGAACGGGCAGGGTCGATCAGAATGGAGGATGGCTATGAGAAAGCTTTTAGCGGCGATGGCCTTTGCAGGCCTGACGTCGGGGGCGCTGGCTGCCGAGCCGGAGCTTCCGCGTTCCATGGTCTGGAGCGCCTACGATCTCGGGTCTTCGGGTTATGCGGAGGCGACCGGTATCGCCAATGCCCTGAAAAAGAATTACGGCACGCGCATCCGCATCGTCCCCGCCGGCACTTCAATCGGCCGTATGCTGCCGATGGTAACCGGCAAGGTCACCTACGGCTTCCTGGCGAACGAAGCGTTCTTTGCCGCCGAGGGCACTTATGACTTCGCGACGGAGCAATGGGGACCGCAGGACATTCGTATCGTCATGGGCCGTCTATCTTCGAACGGGTTCGCGACAGCGGGGGATATCGGCGTCAAGTCGATTGCCGACCTGAAGGGGAAACGCCTTGGCTTCGTCAAGGGCAACCCCTCTGTTAACGTGAAGAATGATGCCTATCTGGCTTTTGGCGGCCTGACCCGCGACGATGTCGAGATGGTCTGGTTCGGCTCCTACAGTGCCATGAAGACCGCCGTGTTGGCCGACCAGCTCGATGCATTTGGCAGTGTTACAAGCTCCGCCAACGTGCGTGAGATCGAGGCAAGCCCGCGCGGTATCACTTGGCCACCGTTCCCGCCGGAAGATAAAGATGCCTGGGAGCGGATGAGTGAGGTGGTTAGCTTTCTGTCATCCTACCATGAGACCCGTGGTGCCGGGATTTCCGAGGAGGAGCCTGTTAACCTCGTCGGTTACCGCTATCCGATGATCACCGTTTATCAGAATGCCACCACTGCCGACGATGTCTACAATCTCGTAAAGGCTATCGATCTGTCTTACGACGACTTCAAGAATACCACGTCCAGTTCGTTCAACTGGAAGCTGGAGATTGCAGGGCGGCCCCCGTATGACGCGCCAGCGCACGAGGGCACGATCCGCTACCTGAAGGAAAAGGGCCTGTGGCGGGATCAGGACCAAGCTTGGCAGGAAAAGCGGCTTGCCCGGTTGAACTCAGTGCTCGCTGCCTGGGAAAAAGCGCAGGCTGACTTCCACGACTGGCGCGCGGCCGAGAAGGAAAAAGGCAATAAGGTGGACGCCGCGGAAGCGTGGCCGAGCTACTGGGCGGAATACCGCGAAAATAACCTGTAATCCTTTCCGGTCCGGATTTGGGAACCTGATAAGTCGCCGGCGAAAGACCGGCGGCTTTTTTTTATGGTCATTTGGTAAATTGCTTCTTTCGTCGGAATTGACATCGTCTTCCGAAACGCGTCCGCTCCTTGACCAACTGTCCGCTTGAACGGGCAGGCACAACAAGCGTGGAGGACGTTCATGAGACAAACCCTGTCAGTGCTGGCTATCGCCAGTCTTTTATCCGGCGGTGCGTTCGCTGCTGGCCGTGAATTGCCGAAAACCATGGTCTGGACAGCCTATGATCTAGGCTCAACCGGCTATGCCGAAGCAACCGCCATAGGGAATGCCTTCAAGAAAAACTACGGTAATCGCGTGCGGATCATTCCGGCAGGAACCTCTATTGGCCGAATTCTACCGTTAGTTACGGGCAAAGCCCGCTACGGCTATCTAGCAAACGGTGCCTATTTCGCGGCGGAAGGTACTTATGATTTCGCCACCCAGCAATGGGGCCCCCAGGATATTCGTATTATCGCTGGGCGCGTCGCCAGCGTCGGCTTGATCGTGGCAGGCGACATCGGCGTTAAGGAAATTTCGGACCTCAAAGGCAAGCGGATTGGCTACGTGAAGGGCAATCCATCCGTCAACGTCAAGAACAAGGCCTATCTGGCCTTCGGCGGCCTAACGGAGGATGACATCCAGCCCGTCTGGTTCGGCTCCTATAATGCTATGAAAACAGCAGTACTCGCGAACCAGCTCGACGCGTTCGGCAGCGCCACATCTTCAGCCTTAGCGCGCGAAATCGAGGCAAGCCCCCGCGGCGTTGCGTGGCCGCAATTCCATCCGGAAAACGAGGGAGGCTGGGAAAAATTGACTGACGTCCTCAACTTCATGGCGCCATACAAAGAAACCAAAGGGGCCGGTATCTCCGAGGAGAATCCACGTTGGCTGGTCGGTTTCCGCTACCCGATGGTCACTGTCTATCCAAGGCATGTGGGCGCTGACGAGGCCTATACCTTTATTAAGCGTCTCGATGAAAGTTTCGATGACTACAAAAATGTCAATGTGCTCGGTACGAACTGGGCAATAGACAAGGCTGGCCCGCCGCCGTACGACGCGCCGGCCCATGAAGGCACCGTCCGTTATTTGACGGAAAAGGGCCTGTGGACCGATGAACATCAGGCTTGGCAGGAGGCGCGTCTTGCCCGCCTGAACAAGGTCTTGGCGCTGTGGGACGAGGCGCAAGCTGACTTCCAGGAATGGCGCGCGGCAGAAGCAGCAAAGGGCGTCGATGTCGACCCGGAGGAAGCCTGGGCGGAACACTGGCAAGGGTACCGGGCAGAGCATCTCTAATGCCGCTGCTCTTACGACCATAATGCGCCGCCAGCCTGTCAGCTGGCGGTTTTTCCTTTGTATCCCGAAACTTCGCGTTTGACACGTTTGCCTGAGAAGGGTCCCATGGCGCCTTCCTGGGTAGGCCGATCAATGGCAGCCTGCCCAGAGCACCATAATGGAGGACGCCGATGCTACGATATCTCATTCCATTCGCGCTTGCTGGGGCTACCTCGGTGGCGGCCGCGGCGGAGCCCGAGTTGCCCCGGTCCATGGTTTGGACCGCTTACGACCTGGGTTCATCAGGCTATGCGGAAGCGACCGGCATGGCCAACGCGTTCAAGAAACGCTTCGGTACGCGGGTCCGTATTATCCCCGCCGGCACCTCGATTGGGCGGATGTTGCCGTTGGTGACCGGCAAGGCGTCCTTCGGGTTCTTGGCGAACGAGGCTTATTTCGCGGCCGAAGGCAGCTATGACTTTGCGGCGGAAACCTGGGGACCGCAGGACATTCGCATCGTGCTTGGCAAGCCGACCTCCAACGCGATTGCGGTCGCGGCCGATGCCGGAATCGACACGGTCTATGACTTGAAGGGTAAACGGCTAGGCTACGTGAAGGGCAATCCTTCAGTGAACGTCAAGCACGACGCTTACCTTGCCTTTGCTGGACTAAAACGGAACGACATCGAGGTCGTGTGGTTCGGTTCGTACAGCGCGATGAAGACTGCGGTCCTGGCGAACCAGATCGACGGTTTCAGCAGTGTCACGACCTCGGCCAATATGCGCGAAATCGAGGCTAGCCCTCGCGGTCTCTGGTATGCGCAGGTCCCGCCGGACGATGAGGAAGGCTGGAAAAAGCTGCGGGCTGTTATCGACTTCGTGAAGCCCTTCCGCGAAACGCAGGGCGCGGCATTGAGCGAGGACAAGCCAGCGGACATGGTACAGATCCGCTACCCGATGATCACGTCGTACACGAAGGACGTCTCAGCCGAAGATGCCTATCAGTTCGTGATGGCCGCGGATATGGCCTACGACGACTATAAAAACACGACTCCGACCAGCGAATTCTGGGCGCTCGAGCATTCCGGCCGTCCGCCGGCGGATGCCCCGATGCACGAAGGCACCATCCGCTATATGAAGGAAAAGGGCCTTTGGACGGAAGACGATCAAGCATGGCAGGATCAGCGACTCGCGCGTCTGAACAGGTACCTCGGGCTTTGGGAGGAAGCACAGGCGGAGTTCCACCAGATGCGGAAAGCCGAGGCCGCCAAGGGCAAAAAGATCGACGTCCAGGAAGCCTGGCCGGAATACTGGGAAAACTATCGGGCTGCGCACCAGGGTTAAGGGTTGGATCTAGGCCGCTTGCCTAGGTGCCCACGCCGGTAAGATGAGGAAGCCGCCAGCGAAATGCTGGCGGCTTTTTTTGGCGTCCCTAGTGGCCGTGGAAGATATGCCGAAGTACGGTTGCATCCCGACGCTGGCACGCGAGAATGGCGCTTTCCATGCGATCGTTTGCCCGATCCTCGTTAGCGTAAAGCATCGCCAGAACGCGGCGCGGGGTGCGCTGCAAAATGGAGGCGTCTTTCTTCTGGCAGGCAAGGATCGCCGTTTCATGGGGCCCGTGGTCGTCCCATGGCCTTTTTGCTGCCTCGCAGCATTGCCGAAGAAGTCGTTGGCGAATGAAAGAGTGCCCATTTTTCTCGCTCCGTTCACAGGGCTTTTCGGTTGCCCCGTCACAATCATGTTGCGCTTTGGATCGCTCGAAAGTGGCAGGATTTGGAGCGTTGTTTCGGCAGCGCAGCAATGCGAAGAATGGATGGCTTGCCGTTCCGGTATGTGAGCGCCATCAATAGCCTTCTGGGTTGGGGTGTTTAATCCGTTTCTTCGCTGCACCAGCCGTGTGGTGCCGATCTGCAGGGCCAACACGCAGCAGGCCTTGCGGGATCCCGAGGCCGTCTCCAAACATAGATGAACTGATGATTCGAGGGACCCTGGCCAATGACGACGATTGCGATCCCACCAGCCGTCCGGACGCGGTTGCAGCATGCTCTGGAGCGGGCCGGCAGTCCGGTTGATCTGGAGGAGGCCCTGGCGGTCCTGGACGGCCTGAATGGTGCCCCGCAGAAGGGGGCGGCCGCAGATCCGGGGGTCTGGCCGCGGATGATCGCGCCAGAGCCAGATGTAGAGTTGGTGGAGGCCCTGATAGAGACGCGCGCGGCCTTGGCCGCGGCTGTGCCGACGGATCCTCCTTTCTCCCAGCGGGTCGGTGTTTTGCGAGCAGAGTTGACGCAGATGGGGTTGGATGGGTTCGTCATTCCTCACGGAGACCAGCATCAAAGCGAATTCATCCCGGCCGCGAGCCAGCGGCTCGCCTGGTTGACGGGATTTACCGGCTCGGCCGGCGTCGCTGTCGTGTTGCAGGACCAGGCCGCGATTTTCGTCGACGGGCGCTACACGCTGCAGGTACGGGACCAGGTCGATACATCCGTGTTCGAAGCCCTGCACCTGACGGAAACGCCGCCGGCGGAATGGATCAGAAAGAATCTGCCAGCGGGCACGCCGCTCGGTCTTGATCCGTGGTTGCACAGCGCCGAGGCGGTCGAGCGCTTTCAGAGCGCTGCCGAGGAGGCAGGCGGGTGGCTGGTCTTGGCGGAAGCAAATCCCGTCGATGCTGTATGGGAAGATCAGCCGGCGGCCCCGCTTGCGCCGGTGTTGCCGCATCCCCTTGAATATGCCGGCGAAAGCGCCGAGGCCAAACGGCAGCGCCTTGCCCAAGAACTGACTGACGATGGCGTGGCGGCTGCGGTGCTCAGTCAGCCGGATTCCGTTGCTTGGCTTTTGAACATCCGCGGCGGCGATGTGGCTCACGCTCCGCTCCCGCTGAGCTTCGGCATTCTTTACAGTGATGGTCGCGTCGGCCTGTTCTGCGACCCTCGCAAACTTCTGCCCGAAACGCTGGTGCACCTCGGCAACGGCGTTTCGGTGGAGTCGCCGCTTGCGCTGGGTAAGGCCCTGGATGAACTCGGCAAGGCAAGAGCGGCCGTCCTGGCGGACCGTACCTCCACGCCGGCGTGGATCCTGAGCCGCTTGACTGAGGCCGGGGCGGAGCACCGGCAGGGCGCCGACCCGTGCGTGGCACCGCGTGCCGCCAAGAACGAGACCGAACTGCAGGGCGCGCGTGCCGCCCATGCGCGCGACGCCGTGGGGATGACGCGCTTTCTTGCCTGGATCGATCGACACGGCCCATCGGGCGAAATCGGGGAAATCCAGGCAGCCGAGCAACTCACAGCCTTCCGCCGGGAGCTGGATGGCTTCCGCGATGAGAGCTTCCCGACCATATCCGGCTTTGGGCCGAACGGCGCGATTGTACATTACCGGGCAACGCCAGAGACCGAACGCACGCTGGAACCAGGCTCGTTTTATCTGTGCGACTCTGGCGGGCAGTATCCGGACGGCACGACTGATATCACGCGAACCGTGGCCATCGGCGAGGCCACACCGGAAATGAAGCGGGCCTTCACCCGGGTGTTGCAGGGCCACATCGGATTGGCCACGGCCCGGTTCCCGAGCGGCACGACCGGGGCGCAGTTGGATGCGCTCGCCCGGCTGCCGCTGTGGCAAGAGGGAATGGACTTCGATCACGGCACGGGCCACGGCGTCGGCTCCTACCTGGGCGTGCACGAAGGGCCGCAAAGGATTGCTAAGACGGGGACGACGGCTCTTGTTCCCGGGATGATTGTCTCGAATGAACCCGGCTTTTACGAGGCGGGAGAGTTCGGCATTCGGACGGAAAACCTGCTGGCGGTGCGCGAGTGCGCTAACCAGCCGGAAGGTGGCAAGACATTCCTTGAATTCGAGATCCTGACGTTCGCCCCCATCGACCGGAAAGCCATCAACCCGGATCTGCTGTCGGAGAAGGAACGGGAATGGCTGAATGCCTATCATGCAAAGGTGAGGGAACTGGTGATATCCGGAGCAGATGAAGAAACCCGGCAATGGGTGGAGCAAGCGACCGCTCCTATTTGATTTACCTGCGCTCTCTGTGGCTTTCCATAAGATCAGCCTTCCGGCATCCTGATGCCGGAAGGGAAGGGAGGCGTATTAGTGAAGAATTTCGCGGTCGGTGCAGCCTTGGGCGTGTTGCTGGGCTTGTTGGTTGGCCTCTCCGCCTCGGAGGTGGTGGCCGGCGTCATTACCGGTCTGGTCGGCCTGCTGGGAACGGTGCTCGGCTTGCGCAGCGAGACAGCGGCGGGTCCGATCCCGGGGGGCAACGGCGCCCGGGTTGGCGGATTCGCTATCGCCATGGCGGCGGCCCTGCTCGCTGGCATTCTCGTTCGGACCCATGGCTTGCTTGAACCGTCCCCGGCCGATCGGGCCGCGTTATGGATCGACGCAGGCCTTAGTCCGGCTGACGCAGCCGCGTTGGTCGCTTTCAATCGCACCGGCCTGCTGCCCGAAAGCCGGGTTGCCGGAGTGATGAGCCAACAGAAGTCCGGGACCGGCGCGTTATTTTCCGATAGCGAAACGCTGCGATCGTGCGACATACTATTAACCCGGAGGTATGAAACCGTAGGGGCAATGGAGAGCGCCTTGCGGGTCGAAGGCGGAGACTGGGTGAAGTTGATCGCGCGGGTTCCCGTGAGTTTGCCGGAAGAGGAGCGTCTCAAGCAGCTTAAGGCGGTCGTGGAGGGAGCATGCGAGCAGCATTGACAGTACTCGTTGCCGGCGCGTTGGGCTTGGCTTTCCTGATGCCGCGACCGGCCCTCAGCGTCTTGGATGCGGATCTTCGGGAGCAGGTGGCTCGCAGTGTCGTTCAGGTGCAGGCCCGCGGTTGTGAGAGCGGCGACCGGGTTGGTACCGGATTTGCCTTTGGCTCAGAAGAATATGTCGTGACAGCGCTTCACGTGGTCGCCGATTGCGGACGTATTACCGTCTATTGGGAGAAGCATGGCGGCATTACCAGCACCGCCACTATCGCCCGCGTCTTGAACGGCGCGGATCTTGCGCTTCTCAGAATTGACAGTGGGCCGGGCCAGCCCTTGCGCGCGGAGCGTCGGCGGCCAAAGACGAACGACGAGTTGGAGGCGTTGGGCTATTACTTGGCTGTGCCGACGATGGACAACAAGCCCTTACGGGTGACATTCGGCTCCTCCCGGCTTGCTGACATGCTGCCGGCGCGGGTCCGCCGCGAACTCGCGGGCGCCGGCAGCATCGATCTTGGGATGGAAATCGTCCGCTTGGATGGGCATTTGCTTCCCGGCCTTTCGGGAGCGCCCATCGTTAACAAGGACGGTCGCGTCGTGGCAATCGGCTCCGGCGGGCTAAAGAGTGGCGCCGCCTCGGTCAGCTGGGGCGTTCCCGCAGCGCATTTGGAGGCACTGCTCCAGTCGGCAGAGCGGGAAATTGTGAGTATCCAGTCCCTGAGCCTCTTTGCGACGCCTCTGTTGGAGAACGGGAACGACTCCCGTGACGGCCGCGATCAGCCGGAGATGGTATCCTTCACCTGCGGTGGAGTGCGGTTCGTCTACACGGGAATGCGCACCTTCGAGGAACTGACATTCGGGCACGGCGATCTTGACACGATTGAATACCTGATTGACGAGGCGGCATTGACCGAGGCGGACTTGGCTGGTTTCGCCTATCATACCTTCCAGCCGGTGGAGGGCGGAGCGGCCGTAGCAGTACCCGAATGGGCTGTTGTTGAGTATGCCGACACGCAACACTGCCAGGCGGTCGGGATGGACCGCCGGATCAGCGTCACTTTTACCGGACAACCGGTCGCCAGTTTCGACCAAGCGCAAGCCGTATCCGTCCAGTTTGAAACCGATTACGCTGTATGGTCCGAGCGTGTTTGGCAGCCCTTTCCCGATTATTCCTATGCCGGACCGCTGCTCCGGGACGATGGCTTAGTCGTTAATCGCAAGGCCTTCCTGGCCATTGACCCCTCGGGCACTACCTCGCTCGCAGCCGTCTCTCATCTGATCCACCAGCCACCGCATTCGGAATATGCTAATTTCACCGGCGTCATTGGGGCCGCTTGGAATCTCTCGATCGACTGGTATGACTATTGCGACACTGCGCCGAGCCATCCGAACTGCGCCGCCTACCAAGCGGAGCAAAGGCTGGTGATCCAGATGGTCCTCGGCGTCTATCTCTCAACGGCGCCAATGATCTAAACGCTGAATTTGCAGAAGGATAACTTGCTGGTGCGATTGTTGGCGACGATCGTTCTTGCGGTCGCGTTGCTGTTGCGGTCCACTTCCGCTGGAGCGCAGGACGACGGCCCCGGCGAAACTGACTTGCTGCTTGAGCGTGCGCTCAGCCTATGGACCGGCGACTTCGGCGGGATGAAGGAACGCGGTTTCATTCGGATCGCCGTACCTCACAACCCGCTGTTTTTCGCTTTTGACGGCGAAAAGCGGGCCGGGCTCGCTGCCGAACGCGGCCGGGCGTTGGAGCAATTCCTGTTCAAGAAATACAAACGCCGGATCTACGTTGTGTTCATGCCAAAGGCGCGGGATGTCATGATCCCCGCATTGGTGGCGGGTCAGGTGGACATGATCGACGCCAACCTTACGATCACCGAAGCCCGCCGTAAGGAGATCGACTTCAGCCTGCCGTTGCGCACCGAGGTCAGCGAAGTGGTCGTGACACAGGCTACGCTCGGCCGGATCGAGACTTTCGGCCATCTGACTGACCATTCTCTGCATCTTCGGCGATCCAGCAGCTATTTCGGCCATTTCACTGCGCTGAATGCAGGGCGCGTGGCGCAAAGGCTGGCGCCAGTCCGTGTCATCACGGTCGACGAAGTACTGGAGGACTACGATCTGCTCGAAATGGTCCATGCCGGGATCATCGAGGCAACGATCATCGACAGCCACAAGGCGAAACTCTGGGCACAGATCTTTGATGGCATAGCCGTCCAGGAAAATCTGGTGGTCGCCGATGGAGGGAAGACAGCATTTGCTCTGCGGAAGAATTCCCCCGAATTCAGGGAGTTACTGGACGAATTTTCGAAGAAAGTTAAAGTTCGCACCCAGCTCGGCAATATCTTGGATCAGCGTTATCTGAAGTCAGCAAGCCAAGTGAAACGAATGACCGAAGCTTATGGCGCCGACAGGGCGGTTAAGGCCATTCGCTGGATACGGAAGTACGCCGACGAGTATGAATTTGACTGGATCCTGATCGCAGCACAAGCCTACCAGGAATCGCGGTTCGATCAGTCGACCCGCAGCCCGGCAGGGGCGATCGGGATCATGCAGGTTTTGCCGTCGACTGCCAGAGACCCGAACGTTGATATTGCCGACATCACCAAGGCGGAACCGAACGTGCATGCGGGCGTCCGGTATCTTCGTTTCCTTCGGGACCGGTATTTCGACAGTCCGGCGATCACTCCGTTCAACCGAATGTTGTTGTCGCTGGCCGCGTATAATGCAGGGCCGGGCAATATCAAGAAGGGCCGCTCCCGGGCAGAGAAGATGGGGCTGGATCCCAATGTCTGGTTTAACAATGTTGAAATTGCTACCGCTCGCGCCGTTGGTGGCGAGCCGGTCATCTATGTCCGGAACATTGCCAAATATGCCGTGGACATGCGCCTCAGCTTTGACTTGGCCACCCAGAAAAGCGAGGCGGGCCGCAGTACCGCCGACTGATGCGGAAAACGCGTTTATTCAGACGCCTTTCCAGTTCTGGACAGGCTCGGCCGGGTTTGGGATCAGGCCGGCAGCCTTGATGCCCTGAATGGCGGCGTATTCGTCCTTGTCCGATGCCTCGCCGGATATGCCCACTGCGCCGATGACTGGCCCGCCGGGCGCATAGGCGAGGACGCCGCCCGGCACGCAG
>Ga0102940_1002358_pt1 | contig 11423 bp, 7 predicted proteins | sample SalPonR2_C_D1_MG_FD_78215 | JGI IMG/M metagenome (GOLD analysis project Ga0102940, IMG submission 78215) | Salt pond soil microbial communities from South San Francisco under conditions of wetland restoration - Salt Pond MetaG R2_C_D1_MG | ecosystem: Environmental > Aquatic > Marine > Intertidal...
CCCTGGAGGCGGCAAAAGAATATTATGCCCTGGAGGAAAACCGTCTGAACGCCGGGATCTCCACCATTCCTGATTTTCTGGATGCCCAGGACCGCCTGATCCGGTCCCGGGGCAACTATGCCCGGGCCATCCTGGATTTTCGCCTGGCCGAATCCGAACTCAAACTGATGGTCGGGAAAACCCCCCGTACCAGCCTGATCAAATAAAAGGACATGTGATGCTGGGTACCGGCCAGTTGATTGCTGTTTATGTGGTAAGCCTGTACATTTTTCTAGCCCCTGTGGTGCTGTTCGGTGTTTTTGTTTTGTTTGATGTTCTGGGCAGAACCTACCCGGACGGCAGCAATACCAAAACCTTGCAAACCCTTCGGGAAAAAGACCCTGCGGTCTGGACTGCCCAGGATATTGCCGCATTCTGGGACCAGGCATAACCGTGGCGCGTTTTATCAAAAAGTGGAAAATGTTTTTGACCTTTGCAGCCCTGCTCAGCTGTTTTGTCAATATCCTCCAGCTCATTTTTCCCTTTTATATGTTTACCATTTACAGCAATATCATTATTTCCTACAGCACCATCTCCCTGGCAAATATCACCACGATCGCATTTTTTGCCATCATGGCCCTGGGGGGATTCAATTATTTCCGGTCCCGGCTGCTGGCCATGGCAGGTAAAAAAATGGTGCTGGATCTGCGGCACACCCTTGCTGCCGGCATGGTCAAAGGGGTGAGCCATAACAGTGCCCGGGCCTACCGCACAGGACTGAATGACCTGGATACCCTGCAGAACTATGCATCATCTCCTGCTGTTTACGCCCTGTTCGACGCACCCTGGTCCCCGTTTTATCTGGTGCTGATTTTTTTGTTCCAGCCGGTACTGGGGGCTATCGCCACCCTGGGTGCGGCGGTGATGATCGGACTGAGTATTCTCCAGGAATATCTGATCCGGGACAGCATGAAGGCCGCCAACCAGAAAGCCCGTGAGAACCAGCGTTTCGTGGACTCGTTTTTGCGCAATGTGGAGGTGATCAACGGCATGGGCATGATCCGGGCGATAACAGATCGGTTTCTTGCCAAAAACAGCCAGGTGATTTCCAACCAGACAACCTCCAGCTATCATGCCGGTACCATCCAGGCCCTGATCAAACCACTGCAGAATGTGATCCAGGTATTGATCTATTGTGCGGGTGCGTATTTTGCCATGACACAGGGAATGGATATCGGACTGGTGGTGGCGGCATCCATTATCATGGGAAGGGGACTGGCGCCGTTGATGCAGGTCATGTCCACCTGGCGCATGACCGTGGGGGCCAGAGAAGCCTACCAGCGGTTGAAAGCCTTTACCGCCTTTCTGGAACAGCAGGCAGATACCATGCCCCTGCCGGAACCTAGCGGACGTCTTCAAGCGGATGGCGCTACCTTCCGGATCGGGGGCCAGACCCTGGTGAACAATGTTTCCTTTGTTCTGGATGCCGGGCACCTGCTGGGTATTATCGGCCCCAGCGGCGCCGGAAAAACCACCCTGTGCCGTCTGCTGCTGGGCATCTCTCCGTGTGCCGGCGGCAAGGTCCTGCTGGACGGCAACAATATTTTTTCCTGGGACAAACAGGAGATCGGCCGGTTCATCGGCTACCTGCCCCAGGAAATTGAACTGTTTCCCGGCACGGTGGCGCAAAATATTGCCAGGCTGGGTGACCCGGACAGGGCATCCCTGGAACGGAGCCTTGCCTTGAGCGGCAGTGAACATCTGGTGAACAGCCTGCCGGACGGCTTGAACACCATGCTGGAAGGACCAGAAGGCGTAAAACTTTCCGGCGGGCAGCGCCAGAAAGTCGGGCTGGCCAGGGCCTTGTATAAAAATCCCAGGCTCCTGGTGCTGGATGAACCCACCTCCAATCTGGATGAAGCAGGAGAACAGCAATTGCTGCAGACCCTGGAAACCCTGCGCCAAAAACGCGCCAGTACCTGTGTCATGGTAACCCACAAGCCCGCTTTGCTCCAGTCCATGGACAGTATCCTGGTGATGCAGAACGGTACGGTTGCCATGTTCGGGCCGAAAAATGAGGTCTTTGCCAAACTTGCGGGGGCCAAATGATCTATTATCTGCGGGCGTGTCTCAAATATTTTGCGTTTGCCGGGTTTTTTTCCCTGTTTATCAATACCTTGTACCTGGTATTTCCCCTGTATATGCTGGCGGTGTATACCCGGGTGCTGGACAGTTATAATTTTTCCACCCTGTATGCCATCACCGCCATGGCTTTGACAGCCCTGCTGGTGTTGAGCTGTTTGGACCTGCTCAGATCCCGGCTGCTGGTGCGGGCCGGTGTGAAGCTGGACCGGCTGTTGACCCGCCCGGTCCTGCGGCAGATGCTGATGGATCTGTCCCGCGTGGACAGCACCCAGTATAACCGGGGCCTCCAGGATATCAATACCCTGCGCAACTACCTGGGGGGCAATGCCATATTCGCTTTTTTTGATGTGCCCTGGATTTTTATCTATTTGTGGGTGATCTATCTGGTGCACCCCGTACTGGGGATGACCGCCACGGCAGGGGCTGTCATCATCCTGGTCATGGGCCTGGCCCAGACACTTTTGACAAAAAAGCATACCGCACAGATGCAGCAGGTCAACCAGCAGGGAAAACAATGGATGAATATCGGTTTCAGAACAGCAGGGGAGCTTGAAAGCATGGGCATGGCCCGCAATGCAGCCGCGGGATTTGCACGGATCAATGACGCGGAACTGGCCCTGCAGGAAAAGGTGAACCACAAAAACCATATCTTCACTGCAGCAGGCGCCAGTTTCGGGGTGCTGATGCAGGTGCTGATTTTCGGGGTGGGCGCGGTGCTGGTGCTGATGAATGAAGCCAATCCCGGGGTGATCATTGCAGCCTCCATTATCATGGGCCGTGCCCTGGCACCGGTCAACCAGGGCATCAGTGCCTTGAAACAGACCGCCGGGGCCAAATCCGCATATGATAATTTACAGCAGCTGCTGACAAATGCAGCAAAACAACAGACCCGGTCCCTTGATACCCTGGAAGGGGACCTGAAGGTTGACAATATCCGTCTGGACATTCATGACACCACGGTGCTGGAGGATGTTGCCTTTCACCTGAAAACCGGAGAATTCATGGGCCTTGTGGGGCCCAACGGGGCCGGCAAGACCTCATTGTGCCGCTTGATTCTGGGCATGTGGTCCCCTGCACAGGGACAGGTTACCCTGGATGGACATGACGTGACCACCCTGGACAATGAGAGCCTGGGCAGGTTTCTGGGATATCTGCCCCAGAATGTGGAGCTGTTCAGCGGTTCCATCAGTGAAAACATTGCCAGAATGGGGGAGGTGGAGGACCGGGAGGTGGTGGAAGCTGCCAAAAACGCGGGTGCCCATGATGTCATCCTTGCCCTTGCTGCAGGATATGATACCGACATCGGTGAATCCGGCACCAGTATCTCCGGGGGCCAGCGCCAGCGGGTGGGCCTTGCCAGGGCTTTGTATAAAACCCCCCGGCTCGTGATCCTGGATGAGCCGGACGCCAATCTGGATGAAGCCGGGGAAGCCGCATTGATGGGTGCATTGAAACACCTGAAACAGATGGGTACCACCACCATCATGATCACCCACAAACCACAGCTGCTGCAGGCGGTGGACAAAATTTTGATGCTGCAGAACGGTGGGATGGCTGGATTCGGGGACAAAGAAAAGATGTTTGGACAAATGATGGAGAATACGTAATGCAAAAAAAAATGAAGCTCCGGCCGGGATATTTTTTCATGGCAGCGGTTTTTGGTTTCTGCACCCATGTGATCTACCTGTCTGTGCCGGTCTACATGATGATCGTATATGACAAAGTACTTTACAGCTTCAGTCTGGCCACCTTGTACACCCTGGGCATAGGGCTGCTCATCGCCCTGCTGGCCGTGGTGGTTGTGGGGTATCTCAAATACCGCATACTGGCCCGGGCCGGTGACCGGCTGGTGCAGGACATGGAACCGTTTGTGATGGAAACCATGCGCGCCGATGCCGCCGGCACACAGCCTGCCGGTTACACCAGGGGACTGTATGACCTGGAAACCGTGCGCAATGCTGCGGCCAAAGGACAGTTGTTCGCTTTTCTGGATCTGCCCTGGGTGCTGGTGTACCTGATTGTGCTGGCCATTATTCACCCCCTATTGGGACTGGTGGCCATGGCGGCTGTTTTTCTGGCCGTTGTCTTTCACATGCTTCTGGCAAGTGCTGAAAAAAGGCGGTACACTGTCGCTGATGTGGGGTTTTGCGCCAATGTGGAATTTGCAAAAAACTGCCTTTCCCGGTCCAGGCTACTATCCGGTATGCACATGCTGCCGGCATTGGTCCGGCTGTACCGGCAGCACCGGTATCAGGCAAATGCCACCCGGTCCGGGGCCGATGCTCTGTATGCATGGATCGGCGCCGTGATACGGCTGATCCAGCTGGCCGGTCCAGTGGCGGTTTTCGGTGCCGGTGTGTTTGTGTTTTTTGAAGAACAGATCACGGCAGGTGCCATTGTTGCCGGACTGGTCATCAGTTTGCGGCTGTTTTTTTTCCTGGAACAGCGCCTTACAGGTATGAAATCTTCCATTGAAGCAGCCGCCGCCTTGCGACGGCTGCGCACTTTTGTGGATGTGCAGCCTGCTGCACAAAAGCTGTCACTGCCGGTCCCCAAAGGGCAGTTCGAGGCCCAGGGCATCACCCTGGCGTTGGCCGGCAAACCCGTGCTGTACAATATCGCATTCGACCTTGCGCCCGGAGAGATGCTGGGGATTTTGGGACCGTCATCCGCCGGCAAGACCTGCCTGTGCCGGGTGCTGCTGGGCATCTGGCCCCCTTCCGCCGGTAAAGTCCGGCTGGATGGTGCGGAAATAAACCAGTGGCCGGAACAGGACCTGGCCGGATATGTGGGATACCTGGCCCAGGAGCCTGCATTGTTTCCAATGACCGTGGCACAGAACATTGCGCGCCTCCAGGAACCGGACCCGGAAAAAGTGGTGGCAGCCGCAAAAAAAGCCGGGGTTCACGAGATGGTCCTGACCCTTGCCAAAGGATATGATACCATGATGGAAGGATCCGGCACCAACCTGTCTGCAGGCCAGCGCCAGGGGTTGTGTCTGGCCCGGGCATTGTATGGTGATCCAAAGGTGCTGATTCTGGATGAACCCCATACCCACCTGGATGACCAGGGTTTGCAGACGCTGCTGCAATGCCTGGAAAAATTGAAGCAGGGTGCGGTCACCACGGTGGTGGTGTCGGACCGGCCCAAAATACTGATGCATATGGACAAGCTGTTGATGATCAAAGAGGGCAGGGCCGCCATGTACGGACCTGCCAAAGAGGTGCTGGCACAGCTTTCAAACAGACAACCGCCCCGTCAGGCAGCAGGAGTGTAGAAATGGAAGAAACCACAAAGAAACTGAATACAAACCCGTGGAAATATATTGTTGCAGGCCTGGTGATCATCGCCATCTTTTTCGGGGGGCTTGCGGTCTGGTCCTGGTATTTTCCTTTCCAGGGAGCGGTCATCGCTCCGGGGATGGTCAAGGTGTCGGGCAAGCGCAAGGTGGTGCAGCACCTGGAGGGCGGCATTGTGGACAAAATATATGTGAGAAACGGGGACAAAGTGGAAAAAGGTGATGTGCTCATTGCACTCAGAGATTCCCGGGTTACCGCCAACCTGCAGCTGCTCATCAACCGGCTGTGGTTCAAAAAGGCCGAAGCCGCAAGGCTCCGGGCCGAGGCCGGCATGAAACAGCGCATTGTATGGCCCCCTGAATTTGCGACCCTCACAGACAACCTGGAACTTGCCGAGATCATCGACAGCCAGCAGGCTATTTTTGACACCCGCCGGTCTGAACTCCAGGGCAAAACCGAGCTGTACCTGTCCCAGATAAAACAGTTGGGCAACCAGATAGAAGGGGCCAAAGAGGAACTCAAGAGCGTGGAAGAGATCATCTTGAACCTGGAAGAAGACCTGGAGAGCAAACGCCCGTTGTTCCAGGACAAATATCTGGGAAAAACCAATATCCTGGAACTGGAAAGAAGCCTGTCCCAGTATAAGGGCCGCAAAGGAAAGCTGAATCAGGAAATTGCCCAGTACAACCAGATGATCCAGGAACGCAGGCTCCAGATTCTGGACATTGAAAATGTGTACCGGGAAACCTCGGTGACGACCCTGGGGGAGGTGATGGACATCATTTTTGAACTGGAAGAGCAGATCAAGCCCCAGCTGGATGCCAGTGAACGGTTGAAAATCCGGGCCCCCATCAGCGGTGAGGTGATCAACATGGAGGTGCATTCCGAAGACAGCGGCGTGATTCCTCCCCGGATGAACCTGCTGGAGATCGTGCCGGAAAATTCACAACTGATCGTCGTGGCCCGGGTCCGTCCCCAGGATATTACCAGTGTCCGCCAGGGCCAGGATACCAAGGTCGCCCTGGCCGCGTTCCAGCGCACCGCCACCCCCCCTGTCAGGGGCAGGGTAACCTATGTGTCCCCGGACCTGGTGGAACCGGAAAACCCCCAGCGGGAGCTGCCCTATCATGAAGCCGAAGTGCAGGTGGATATTGCGGATCTGCATGACAAAGGTGCCTATCTGTCACCGGGCATGCCCGTGACATGCTATATTACCACGGATGAACGCACCGTGATATCCTACATCCTGGGACCATTGTTGAAAAACATCGACACAGCCCTGCGGGAATAAGTGCATCATGCCCCGGGTCACCCATGTGTTCAAGACCTATTTTCCCGAAACCAGCGGCGGCATGGAAGAGGCCATCCGCCAGTACGCTGTCCATGCCGCTGCCAGAGGGTTCGATGTGCAGGTGGTCTGCGTGGGATCTGCTGATTATACAGTGACGTCACAACAAGGCATTTCCACACAATTTTATAAAAAAACCTGGGATTTTTTTTCCAATCCGTTTTCCGTATCTTTTGCCCGGGCATATGCGAATATCTGTAAAAACACCGATCTGCTGCATTTCCATTTTCCCTGGCCCACAGCGGAAATACTGGCACTGTTGCACCCTAAAAAAAAGCCGTCTCTTGTGACCTTTCAATGTGATATCCACAAGATGCTGCCACTGAAAAAAATGTATCTGCCGCTTGTCCGTCGGTATTTGCAAAAAATGGACTGCATCTGTGTCAGCTCCTGGCCCCTTTACAACAACACCCCTTACCTGTCTCCCTTTAAACACAAAATCCGGCAAATCCCTCTGTTTATGAACGAACAGCGGTTTGCAGACCTGGGGGCTGCCGATCCTGCTATGGCCGTATCTGCAGGCAAAAAACCGTTCGCCCTGTTTGTGGGGGTGCTGCGCTGGTACAAGGGCCTGGATATCCTGGTGGATGCGGCAAAAAACACCTGCGGGGATATCCGCATTGTCGGCACCGGTCCGTTGTTTGAAAAACTGGCCGCCAGAATCAGAAACGAAAACCTGACCAATGTCTATTTGATGGGGTTTCAAAGCGATGCCAACCTTGCGTGGCTGATCCGGCATGCCCGCATGGTGGTGCTGCCCTCCATCACGGCGGCAGAAGCCTTCGGCCAGGTGCTTTTGGAGGGGCTGTATTTCCAAAAGCCGCTGTTGTCAACCTCCCTGGGAACCGGCACCAGCGTGGTGAACCGCCATGGATACACAGGCCTTGTGGTACGGCCCGGCTGCAGCCGCTCCCTGACCCTGGCCATGAACACCCTTTTTGGTGACAATGCCCTGTGCAAACAATTTTCCCGAAATGCCCAACACCACTATGCCGCCCATTTCACCCCCGCAGCCCAAGGAAAAAAATACCTGGAAATCTACCAATCCCTGTTGAATTAATTGGGGACAGACCACGTTTAATTTAACATTAATCCTAAAGCGGGCGATGCCCGCAACCCAAATGCCCCTCCTCATTTTCTTGTTTTAGTTGACAGAGACTCAGGAGTAAGGCACTAAATCCTGCAGTTAGTTCTTGAAAGTAAATTAGGGACAGACCATGTAAAACTGTGGCATAAATCGGATCAGATCCATACATAAATGGGGACACGCATACGCACACAGAAATTGGGAACAGACCATAAAGCGGATCAGATCCGTCAGGCTACCACTGGCACGTCAGGCCACCAATGGCAATTATGCCTTTGGCAATCCACGGAAGAAATCTCAGCAATTCTTTGGTTAGAGGGTAGCACTTTGATCACAGGGTAGCACCAGAAAAAGCGGGAAGGTCATACACAAAAACGTAATTGACACAGTGATACAAGATAAGGCCTTGATGGAAGTGTAACCACGAGACAAACGATCAAAGTGGTCGCAGATGTGTGAAAGATACGATTAATTGTGGTCTGTCCCCAATTGTTACCAATTGTTATGACCAGTTCCGGTCAGATTTGACCAGCGGACACCACGGCCTGTTACACCAGCATCTGTCTGCCCAGAAAAAATATTGCAGGGCACCCATTGGGGCTGATTGCCCCGAGTGCTGAGCTGAACCAGATCTGACACCATGCAATTGCCGGAAAGAAGGAAACCATATATGTAATCTGGCATGTATGTTGCATTGTTAATAATTACCATGAGAACACCAAGTTTGTATATAAAAAGAATTGCCGCAGGTCTGGTGCTGCTTGCTGCCTGCTGCATCACTCCGGCAGCAGCTGATAGTACCGAACAGGACCTGTTTGTCTTTGATCTGATCAACCAGTACCGGTCAGCACCGTTTGTCCATGCAGTTTCTCTGGGCTATGACCCGGCTTTTCTCCAGGAAAAAGGGATCGGACCGGAAACGGCTTTTGCCCCCTATGCTCTGGACCGGAAATTGAGTGAGGACGCAGCTGCCGCCAATGCCCGTGCATCAGCTGCAGATCCGGAAGCGGAGCCCATCCCTCCGGTTCGAGCGCGCATAGCAAAAACCAGATCTGTGTTTTCCTTTTCCCATTTCATGCCAATGGAAACCGCCGGACATATTTTTGTCCAGAACCTGTTTAAAAATGAACTGGATACTGGTGATTTTCAATTTATTCTGTCAGAGGCATTTCATTACGCCGGTACCGCAGCAGACCCGGGGGTCGTGGCTGACACCCAGATGAATGCCTGGTTTCTATCATTGATCCTTGGTTCCATTGAACAGGTCACCGAGATGCAGATGCTGAACCTGATCAACCAGGTGCGTGCACACCCCCCCCTGACCCAGCATTTTATCCACATAGATTCGAATATGCTTTTTCAGCAGAATCCGCAGCTTTCTCACTTGCCTAAGATGCAGTTTTCCCCGCTTTTTCCAGATGACATACTTCATCAGTGGGCCAGGGCTGATGCGGCCATGTCCGGTGTGCCTGAAGACGATGTCCTCCGCGCTGATGCTGACGGTGACGGTAATGCTGACGGTGACGGCGCAGCTGGTGCAGCATCTCCTTATGACCCGGCTCCGTTGCAATCCGCTGATCCAAACCGGGATATGCCAGTACCGGCAGATTTTCATGAGAGCTATCCGGGTGAATTGTTCCAGACCGCCACAGTGGCTGCATCCTGGGAAGACATGACCACGGTCCGGCCGGTTGTCGATCTGTTTTCCGCATTTCTGCACAATGAACTGATTACCTGGCCTTACGGCGCAGTTGTTTTTTCCAACCGCTATACCCAGGCTGGTGTCGCCATCACACTGGAAACCCTGGAAAATACTGGTACCGGTATCGTTTCTGTCCATGCTGGAGCCCTTATTGACTGGCGCCTTATACGCCAAGAGACAGATGGACCTGATCCGCAATTTGTGCCGGATCAGGCAGAAATCCCGAAAGCCCGCATTTATGGTCTGGTGTTTTTTGACCAAGATGAAGACACGGTCTATTCTCCAGGCGAAGAAGTGGTGCAGCATACGGTATCCGTGTATGAACTGCCGCAGCATCCTGTCTCTGTGCCGGGTGAAAATCGCACCTTTGTGAAAACCGTTATCACTGACAATGCCGGTCATTTTTCCCTGTCCCTGGATCCGGGACGGCAATGGGTTTTTGAGGCGGAAAAAGACGGCCAGACGGCCAGACGGATCATCCATATTGAAAAAGACCAGTTTGTGAGAATGTTCTTCAGTCCCCCGTATCCGCCTTTCGACTCATCCTTTTAAAATAATAATTCCAATGGGTAAACCCCCGGCTCTGCCGGGGAGACTCCCAAAGTTTGACATTTACTGGAATATTGATAAAGCCTCGTAATCGTGAACCGCTTAAGGCTCAAATGAAAGCGAGGCTTTATGAGAAATATAAACAGTTTAAATCACTCAAAGTGGGAGTGTATGTTTCATGTAACATGGATTCCTAAATATCGAAAGAAAAAAATTTATGGAAATTTACGCCAGTATTTGGGAGATATTTTTCGAGAGCTGGCAACCCAAAAAGAATGCAGGATTTTAGAAGGCCATTTGATGCCCGATCATGTGCATATGCTGATATCGATTCCTCCAAAGTTTGCAGTTGCACAAGTTATCGGTTTTCTTAAAGGGAAAAGTGCGATAGCTATTGCAAGAAAATTTGGAGGCAGGAAAAAGAATTTTACCGGCCAGCATTTTTGGGCCAGAGGATATCATGTTTCCACAGTTGGCAGAGATGAAGAAACTATTCGGCAATATATCCGGAAGCATGAGGATGAAGATCGTAGGCTTGACCAACAGTTAGATTTATTTGAATAGTTCGGATAACAATTAACCGCTTTGAGCGGTTCACATTTCAAGCCACCACCTTTGGTGGATGATGACTCAAAAGATCCCGTCATAAATGCGGAGATGTTTCTCTGGGAGATGGGCCGAAAAATCGGCCGGTCTGTTCCCAGGGTAACGGGCTCAAAATTGAGCGCGTTGATACTGGCCCCCAAAATGGGGTGAACGGCCCCGTACACATTATAATCTGCTTTACTTATACGCCGACAAGTTTGAAACTATGCAATGTGGGGGGCAGAAATGGCTGAAACAGCAAGCCGGTTCAAATGAACCACCAGCCGAACAGACTACAGCCTCAAGCGATTCAGAAGAAATCAAACAACACCCGTTTTTTAGCAGGCCGGTTAAATGAAGATGCTGCGCCGGGGGATCGGGTGAGTGGTGAGGCCTTGCGGAACAAGGTCAGGCAGAAAGAACATGACAGAAATTTTTATGGTCATAATGACCAAATAAATACCCCCCAACCAGAAGATGATCAACCGGCCAGGAGGTGCGGCAGGACAAAGCCCATGAAGGCCGCTGCAAAAAACTACATGCAAGATGGGAGGACCTTTTCCGGGATCAGTTCCAGGCCGATGATTCCTTAATTTTCGGGAGCCACCGCAAACCTCAAGTGGGCTTGGATTAATTATTGGAGCCGGGAAATAAAAAGGCCCCACAGTGCTATGGGGCCTTTAGAAAACAGTCATCATTCCAGGCTTGCTTTCGCCGTAGAATGATGGC
>Ga0102940_1002361_pt1 | contig 11409 bp, 8 predicted proteins | sample SalPonR2_C_D1_MG_FD_78215 | JGI IMG/M metagenome (GOLD analysis project Ga0102940, IMG submission 78215) | Salt pond soil microbial communities from South San Francisco under conditions of wetland restoration - Salt Pond MetaG R2_C_D1_MG | ecosystem: Environmental > Aquatic > Marine > Intertidal...
CATCGACCTTTTTCAGTGTGTCCACCACAGGGATGGCAGGAACGCAGGCACCGTACGTTTCAGCGCCGTCAATGCAGCGTTGGATCATCCCGTGGCCTGCAAAGGGTCGCACAGCGTCGTGGACAAGGACGATTTTTCTTTCTCCACGACAGGGATGGTTTTCCACGGCTTCAAGCCCGTTGCGAACAGAGCTCTGCCGATCTTTTCCGCCGGCAACCAAGTGGACGCTGCCGCTCAAATTCCAGGACTTGAAAAGATGATCGCTGCAAAATTTTCTATCCTGCTCCGGAATGACCAGCACGGTTTTGTCAACAGCAGGAGAGGAAATAAACTGCTCAAGGGTTCTGACCAGAATCGGCCTGCCGGCAAGGTCCAGGTATTGTTTCCGCACGCCGGAGTGCATCCGGACACCCTTGCCGCCTGCCACAACCACGGCAAAGGTTTTTCTCCGGGAATCCGATGGGCGGCCCTGGGTCACAACCGTCACCGCAAATAGGAGAGCTCCTTTGGAAGGGGCACTCCTTTTCCCATGGCATCTTCGGCATAGTTGACCCGGGCAAGCACTTCCAGATCTGCAAGGGCCCTGACATCTCCGTGGAACTCCACCTCCTGGATGTTTTCCTTTTTTATCTTGCCCCCGGCCCACTGCATGTCCAGAACACTGGCCGCATCAAACCGGTCCGTGCCGACAACCATTTCCACCTCCCCGCCGTAGTGCTGGACAATTTTTGCCACAAGAAGGCTGGGCCTGCTGTGGAATCCCCTCTCCTGGGGGATTCCCACCCTGACGGAAGAGCGGTCAATGTTCTCATTGAGAATCTCAACGGCCGTCTCCTTGCCGTTGGAAAAAAAATGGCGGACATAAAAGAGTCCGTAATTTACCGCCCGGTCCAGGAGCACATCAGGATCGATGATTTCGCACAGGGACTGGCTGACACTTTTATATTTGCGCTTGTAGTCCACGTCGTGGAGGTGTCGTTCGTAAAAATGAAGCAACCGGCCGACCACCTGGAGAATATGAAACGCAATGGAAAAATGGCTTCTCAACGCCTTGAGTTTGGTTTTTTCCGTCGGAAAATCGCCATGGACAACATAGGAATCAAAGGAGGACTGGAGGTTGTGGACCAGCATTTCAAACCGACGGATGGCCACCTCGTTCACGGTTTCAGGAACCAGTTCCCTTATCCTCTGACTGTCATACCGTTCGTAAAAGGAGAACTGCCCAAAATCTTCAATGATCTCCAGGAAGTCACTGGCAATAACGGTGAGGTTCTTTTTCTGGCCATCCCGGTTGTCAAAATCATCGATATTGTGCTCTAATCGCTCTCCAGTGGCAATTCCGGGAAAAAAATCGGCACCATAGCCAGCTTCCGGAACATCGATGCCGAGCTTTTCCGCCTCCTGGACAATAACCGGTGCTGCGTATTTCAGCGAATCCTGGATCATCATCAGGGTGTCCCGGGATTCGAGCTTGAAACTCTCGGTCTTTTTGAGCTGGTAAAAACCGATGCGGTTGACAATGTGCTTCTGGGAGTAGCCGGCAAGGGAGAGGTGGCGAACAGCCGAGGTGAGCTCCCGGTAAAACACCCAGTCATAGTTGTGCTTGGCACCGTGGAAGTCGAGTAAATCCTCGAGGAGGTGGGAATCTGTGATCAGTTTCGAATAGAGCTTTTTGCTCAGCACGGTTTTGGAGGAATCGATCTCGATAATGTAAAGAATGCATTTCAGGTATTCACGGGAAAAAAGATCTGCCTTTTTCCTGAACGAAAATTCACACGATGCCTTCATATAAGCCCACAGCTCCTTGCTACAGCACGTCCTGCTGGGTTTCCATCACGGCCTGGTTCATCTTTTCCGTCAACTCATGGGGAAGCCCTTCGATGTCGACGTTGAGGAACCCACGAACAATGGTGGAGACCGCCTCGTCCTCGTCAAGCCCCCTGGACATGAGATACTCAATCTCCCGCTTGTCGATTTTCCCCACGGCGGCTTCATGGGACATCTCCACATCAGGGGTGTGGCCGGAAAGCTCGGGAATTGCGTGGAGAAGACCATCCTTGAGGATAAGCCCCTTGCACTCCAGATGACCTTTTACACCGGGAACCTTTCCCTTGATATGGCCCCTGGAAAGGATGGTGCCCCCTGCGGCAATGGCCCTGGAGATGATTTCCGTCCTGGCCCCCGGCCCGTTGAGTTCCACAACGGAACCAACATCCATGAAAGACCCTTTGCCGGCCACCAGCACGCTGTTGAAAAGGGCTGTGGCATCCTTGTCGAGAAGGGTCACAGGGTTGGATTCAATGGAACCCACCGGTTTCAGGGAGATATAGTTGGAGATGAACACGCCCCCCTCTTCCACATGGACTTTGGTTTTGGGCCTTACCGTGACATTCTCCCCCCAGTCATGGACCATGGTGTACTTGAGGGTTGCCCCTTTTTTGACAAAAAACTCGGACAGTCCTATGTGAAGCCCGGCATCGATCCGGTCCGAAGTGGAGCAGCCGGTGATGATGTGGATTTCAGACCCCTCTTCGGCAATGACAAGGTTGTGAACCTTCTGGGAGAATCTATCCTGTGCAATATGAAGACAGGTCTGCACCGGTTTTTCTATTTTTTCACCTTCCTTGACCCGGATAAAAAAACCGTCCATCTCATCCCCTTTGACCGGCGGGCCGATGTCATCGGTTTCAGGGTCCAAAAGTTTCCACAAATAGTCATCAATCCAGGGAAAGGATGTAACGGCCCGTCCCATGGGATGGATATCAACCCCTGGGATGGATGTTGAACAATGGACAAGGGAATCGTCCTTTTGAATAAAGGTTCCCGACCGGAGGGCCTCTTGGGTTTCAATGCCAACCTTGAGAAACTCCCGTGCATCACCATGGGGAATATTGTCAAGGGTTTCAACGTAGTCATGGCTTTTTGCCCTGCCGTTGTAAAGCGAGGGATCCAATGGATTTGCATTATTTTTGCTGTCTAGGCTGAACATCCAACACACTCCTCATATCCGTATTCCCTGATCCATTTTAAAATTTCCCTGGCATTCCTCGAACATCTCAGCTCCCCGTTATAAAGAACCTGTCCCCTGTCCGCGGTGATATAATCTAGGATATGGCCGGTGTGGGTAATGACAAGTCCCGATTTCGGATTTTCCACGGGAAGGGTCTGCCGGCAGAGGGGGTGCTTTTCAATCCCCCGGTTCAAGAGGGCATTGATATTTTTTCCCAGAAGGGAAATCGACTCCAGATCCACACCGGATTCCGGTTCGTCAAGGAGTAGAAGATCCGGCTGCTGGGCGCTGAGCTGAAGCAGTTCGGACCGTTTAATCTCCCCGCCGGAGAGGTTTTCATTGACATCTCTGTCGAGAAAGGATTGAAAATTGAGTTTTTCCGACAGTCCATGGACATCCACCTCCCTGCCCCGGGCGCAGAGCTCAACCATGGCCCTGGTGGAAAGGCCGTTGATGGTGGGGGGACGCTGGTAAAGAACCCCGATGCCGAGCCTTACCCGCTCATGGACCGGCATGGATGTGACATCCTCCCCCTTGAAAAAAATCTTTCCCCGGGTCACCTTGTACCCTGCAAACCCCATGATGGTCATCATCAACGAGGTCTTACCCGACCCGTTGGGGCCGAAGAGGATGTGGGTCTCTCCCGGGGGAACGTGGAGATTGACATTTCTTAAAATCTCCTTTCCGCCCACTTCAACCTTTAACGCTTCTATTCTAAGCATAACACCAATTCCTTTCCTGGGCCTTGATCTTAGCACCGGCCATACCGCGAACAGACGGATGTGGCGGAAATTATGATAAAGCCCCTTTCACATATGACAAAAACCAGCTGACAGTCAACAAACGAGAAATTGACGGCCAGCTGGCAGATGTTACGGCTGGATCAGCCCGTAAGCCGAATTCTGTTCCCCTGTGCCGGTTACCCGGTACAGGGGCGACGATTATTCATCTGGGATGCACGTTGCCGTGCACCTCCTGCGACCTACCCGAAAGCACGGGCGGGCAGCCCTTGACACTTTCCTATTTGGTCTTGCACCGGACGGGGTTTACCAAGCTTTTCCAGTCACCTGGAAAACTGGTGCGCTCTTACCGCACCGTTTCACCCTTACCGGGAAAGAGGGCTCTCTTTCCCGGCGGTCTCCTCTCTGCTGCACTTTCCTTCACGTCACCGTGACTCCACGTTATGGAGCGTCCTGCCCTGTGGTGTTCGGACTTTCCTCGAAATCCCTGACGGATTTCGCAATCGTCTGGTCTGGTCCAGCCGTAATCGTTTCTATTCTTCAGCGTAGTAGAGTATTCTATTACACTGGGGGCATAAAATCAAGCTGTTTGCCCTTTGCACTTCAATATAGAGCTGCGGGGGGATGTTCATGAAACAGCCCCGGCACACCTCTTTTTTCACCGGAACCACTGCTGTTCCTTCACTGGACCGGGAAATTTCGAGAAATTTTTCATACAGAACCGGATCAAGGCTTTTTCCTATTTGATCCCGCTGCTCCCGGTACTCGACGAGAAGCTGCCGGTCGTCGGCACCTTTTGTTTCAATTTCTGCCTGGTCGGACCGGATCTTCTGCTCCAGCTGATCAAATGCGGCGCTTTTTTCCTTGACAAGGGCCTCGGCCGTCTCTTTTGCTTCAAGCTGTTCAAAATAGTCGGTTTCAATGGCCTCTTTTTTCTTTCCATTGTCATCGATTTCCCGCTGTAGGGACTGGTACTCTTTGTTTGTCCGCACATGCCTGAGTTTCTTGCGGCTTCCGGCAATTCTCTCGTCCAGCAGCTGAATTTCCTCTTCAGCCTCCCGGCAGCGGGTGGTGACGACTTCAAATGCCTGTTTCTGCCTTGTCAGCCCGTCTTCAAAAGCTGTCAGCTCCTGTTCCAGCGCTGCTTTCTCCTGTTCAATCTTTTCAAGCAGGGATCCGATGCGAACGATTTCGGTCTCGCTCTTCTGAATCTTGACAAGGACAGCCATCTCCTGCTTTGTTATACTCTGCATATAATTCCCCTGTTATTGCATTCATATCCCACACCATGATGCAGGTGTGAATATTTTTCCCAACATTCTGGCCTCCTGCCCCCCCTTCCCATTTCAACCACCGGGCTTGATCATAACGTCGGCCAGTGTTGTTAATTCGTGGACCAACGGGGTCTGGCGTGTGTCAGGCTTCTATAGGGTGGTAAAAGGATCGGTCTCTTTGTCAAACCCTTTCACCTCCAAAAGGATTCCCGCCTCTTCTGCTGCGGCTTTGAGCTGTTCGACCATGAGCCTGACGGCAATATGTTCCGAAGCAAAATGGCCCACATCCATGAGAGCTCTACCTGCCTGCTCAATCTCCCTTGCTTCGTGGTATTTCATATCCCCGGTGATGAAAAGGTCCTGTCCCGATTCCAGGAATTTTTCTGTCAATGAAGCCCCGCTGCCGGTACACACCACCGCCGACCTGATGATCTGCTCCTCATCGCCGGTTATCCGTAAATAGGTGCAGGAGAGTTTTTCCTTGATGAATTCTGCCAGGTCGCCCAGAACCAGAGGCGAGGAAAACCTGCCCTGTCTGCCAAGACCTGCCCTGGTCTCCGTCGTTTCTCCGGGAAACCAGTGGGGCAGAAAAGGCGTGCACCCCTCAAGACCGATGATTCCGGCAAAAAAGTCATTGAGACCTTTTTCCGCCTTGTCAAGATTAGTGTGGGCTGAAATGATCGAAATTTTTTCAGTGGCGGAAGCACAAAGAACCCTGCCGGGCATCCTCCCAAAATCGACGTTTTTTGGCGGTGCCATCATCAGAGGGTGGTGGGTCAAAACAAGATCGGCTCCCCACTGAACCGCCCCGGCCATAACCTCCAGTGAAACATCGAGGGCAACCAGGACCCGCTGGACAGGCCAGTTCATGTCCCCCACCTGGAGTCCTGAATTGTCCCACTCTTCAGCAAGAGCAAAAGGGGCAAAGCCATCGACCAGCTGCCATATTTTTTTTGTTGTTACACCCATCACCCACCCCCAGGACGGTAAAGATTATTTGTTGAAGGAAACTGCTTGTTAAAGCAAAAAAAGCGTGGCATAGGCCACGCTTTTCCTTATCCGTTCAAACAGAGGCCAGGTACAACCGGGCATCTTTTTTGTTCTGTGTAACCCCAAAGGGTTGAATTCGTAAAAACCAGACTGCAAAATTTCATCATCCGTTAGACTGCGTTAAGAGTTACCATTCATCGGGATGATCCAGGATCTGTCACGGATCACCCTGTTTCTGTGGTGGGCCCACCTGGATTCGAACCAGGGACCGACCGGTTATGAGCCGGTGGCTCTGCCAAACTGAGCTATGGGCCCTCTTCCCACAAACAAACTTGGAAAGTATATCTTTTTTCTCCAAAATGTCAATAATAAAATCACAAAGTATCAGCACCAAATCTCAAATCAATATCAGATTCCCATAAACCAACATGCCCTGTCAGGCACAACGAAGCATGAAAGGCCGTTGCAGAGGCAGCCGATCCGGGTTTTGCCCGTAGCGGTTTTGAGCGGCAGCTGTCATCGAGTGTCAGTTCTCGATGAAGCTCTTCAGCTTCCGGCTCCGCGTGGGGTGCCTCAGTTTCCGCAACGCCTTTGCCTCGATCTGCCGGATCCGCTCCCGTGTCACGGTAAAATCCTTGCCAACCTCTTCCAGGGTATGGTCGGCCTTTTCTCCGATACCGAACCGCATGCGCAGCACCTTCTCCTCCCGGGGAGTCAGCGTTGCCAAAACCTTACGGGTCTGCTCGGCAAGGTTGAGGTTGATGGCAGCCTCAGACGGCTGGGAAAACTTCTTGTCTTCGATGAAATCCCCGAGGTGGCTGTCCTCTTCTTCCCCGATGGGGGTCTCCAGGGAAATGGGCTCCCTGGCGATTTTCAGCACCCGCCGGACCTTGTCCAGGGGGATTTCCATCTTTTCCGCGATCTCTTCCGGTGACGGCTCCTTGCCCATCTCCTGGACGAGATACCTGGATGTCCTGATCAGCTTGTTGATGGTCTCAATCATATGAACAGGGATGCGTATGGTCCTTGCCTGGTCGGCAATGGCCCTTGTGATAGCCTGTCGAATCCACCAGGTGGCATAGGTGCTGAACTTGTATCCCCGTCTGTACTCAAACTTGTCAACGGCCTTCATCAACCCGATATTCCCCTCCTGGATGAGGTCAAGGAACTGAAGGCCCCGGTTGGTGTATTTTTTGGCAATACTGACAACCAGCCGGAGGTTGGCCCTGACCAGTTCGCTCTTGGCGTGCTTTGCCCAGAACCGGCCCTTATCAGCACTTTTTATGATCTTTTTCAGGGAGACGGCATCCCCCTTGAGCTCTTTCTTTTTCATCTTGACCTGGCTGTTCAGTGAGCAGAGATCCTGGTGGAGAACCCCTGACCGTTCCCGGGAGATGTTGCACCGTTCTGTCACCAAAGCCACAAACTCCTGTTCATTGTCAAGTTTTGCCAGCATGTCGTCTTTTTTGAGCTTAAACATCTTTGCGCAATCTTTGAGGAGGTCGTCCATGGTTTCAAACCAGTTTATGTCCGAACGTATCCTCTTTTCTATCTTCTTTGTCACCTTGTTTTCAAAGCGCCAGCCCTTGAGATGGTTGTAGATCTTTTCGTTGTTGTTTCGAATGGCCGTGCGTATCTTTCTGACCTGGGCAGGGTCCTGCCCGCCAGCCATGATCAGATCCCTCTTCTCCTGGTTTTCAGCGTGGAGCTCCTTGATGGCGGCAATGGCCTCCATGAACTTGTCCACCCTTGCCCTTTCATCAACCAGGCCGTAACTCTCGTCCACATCCCTGAGCACACTCTTGGCACGGAGCCGGGGCTCATGACCCTCTTCCTGCTGCAACTCCATGTTGGTGCCGAGATTGATAATGCTCTGCACGGCCACAGGACTTGCCAGCATGGCTTTCAGGACCTCATGCTCACCGGCCTCTATTTTTTTTGCGATCTCGATTTCACCCTCACGGCTGAGAAGGGTCACCATACCCATCTCCCGGAGATACATTTTCACCGGATCGGTAACCGTACCAAACTCCATATCAGCAGCAGAAGCCTTGGCAACGGAACCCCTCTGCCCCTCACCGGCCTTAGCCGACTTGGCACCCGATGATTCTGACCGGCTCTTCCCCTCGCTGTCGCTGTTTTCTATTTTCGAGGATGGGGCCCGGGATGTTTTTTTCTTCTGGCTGTTCTGGTCGGCGGACGGTTTTTTAACCTTTTTCTTGTCCTTTTCCGAGTCGACAAGGGTTATTCCGACCTCCTTGAACATCACCATGATATCATCAATCTGGTCAGAAGATTTTAAATCATCAGAAATGGCTTCATTAATTTCGGAATAGGAGAGACAACCCTGTTTTTTCCCCTTTGCAATCAATTTTTTCAACACCTCTTTGGAAACAGTCTCATTCCCCCTGGATTCAACCGATTCTGCTGCCATAAACAATGCCCCCCAAAGGCTTTTTATTTTTCATATCCGTGCAATTTCCTAACCTCCATCTGCCGCTTGGCAAGCAGCTCCAATGAAAGTTCAGAATTACCACCCTGTTCCGCTTTTTTTATTTTATCTGCCAGACGGTTGTCCCGCTTGTTTCTAATCTTGACAATTCTGTTCATTAACGAGACGGACTTTTCATGGAGATTGTCCACCCCGGGTACTTCCATCATGGCAAGGGAGGCGATGAGTTCCTGGTCTTCACTGTTTTCCAGGCAAGACATCAGATCCGCAGCCAGCAAGGAACCCTGCCTGTCACACCGCTCCACCCGATTGCCAATCCGCCGTAACCGTTCAGAAAAAAAATAGTCGAGAATATTTTTTTTACGGATCTCTTCCCTGACGGTGCTGTCCTGGATCATCAAAGAGAGCATCTGCTTCTCCCGTTTGTCCGATTCAAGCTCCCCGGTTTTCCGGCTTTGGGATTCACCGTCGGCAGTGGTGATGCCGACACCGGCGGTTCTCACCTTTTCCAGGACCGCATTTTCATCCAGACCAAGGCGCTGGGAAATTTCCCTTACATACAAAGACCTGGCTGCGCTGTCCTCAACCCCTGCAATGCTCTGTTTAATGTCGTCCAGCACCCTGATCTTCCCCTCAATGGACAGGCCGTGCTTTTCAAGGGCTACCTCGGTAAGAAAGGGAATAACCGCCATTGCCCCGGCCGCGGCCTCTTCAAAGGCGGCTTTGCCGTGTTCACACACAAAGGAATCCGGATCTTTTCCCTTTGGCAGCACAAGGATGCCAAGCTCCACCCCCTGGCGGACAAATGTTCCCACACTCCGCCTGGCAGCATTGACCCCGGCTGTATCCGAGTCAAACACCAGCACCATCTTTGACGCATACCCTTTCAGCACCCTGACATGCTCGTCGGTCAAAGCCGTGCCAAGGGTTGCCACGGAATTTTTCACCCCGTGCTGGTAAAGGGAGAGAAAATCAAAATACCCCTCAACAATATAAACAACCCCCTCTTGACGACAGGCGGTCTTTGACTGGTGAAGGCCGTAAAGAATCCTGCTTTTATTGTACACAGGGGTTTCAGGGGAATTGAGGTACTTGGGAACCGCATCGTCCATCACCCTTCCCCCAAAGCCCGCCACCTGCATGTTCACATCAAAAATGGGGAACACGACCCTGTTCCTGAACCGGTCGTAATACCCGTTTTTCCTTTTTCTGGGCACCACCAGACCCGAGGCCTCGGCAAGACGTCTGCCAAGCTTGAGCTTCCGGAAAAAGGTGACCATATCATCCCAGGCATCAGGGGCATAACCGATCCGAAAGCGATCAATGGTTTCCTGACTGATTTTCCGGGCGGCAAGATACTCCCGGGCCGCCCTGGCCCTGTTGCTGGTTTGAAGCGTTTGAAAATAATGCTCACTGACCCTGCGGTTGAGCCGGAAAAGCCCCTCCCGGAAGGCCATTTTTTTCTTGACCCCAGGATCCATGGTCTCTGTTTCAACCTCAATGCCGTACTTCCTGGCAAGCATCTTGACGGCTTCGGGAAAGACAAGCCCATGATGCTTCATCAAAAACGAAAAGGCATTGCCCCCGGCACCGCATCCGAAACAGTAAAATATCTGTTTTTGAGGGCTGACAGAAAAAGAGGGGGTTTTTTCGCTGTGAAAAGGACACACTCCGAAATAATTGTGACCCGACTTTTTCAAGGCAACAGCGTCTGATACGACATCAACAATATCGGCCCTGTTCAGGATCTCTGAAATTTTATCTTCAGGAATAAGCATGTATTAGGGAATAAAAACTCCAAAAGCAAAGGTAACACTGGATGATCCCGTTTTTAGAATAGCCCCGCCCCCAAGGATTGGTCGGTTATCCCATAAGAAACTGGATCATCGAGTAATAGATTGAAACACAAAATAACTATTGGTGCTTAAATGTCAACACTCTGCCATTGCAATATGATACATAAACCGCCAAAGGGCGCCCCAGGGCGCATTGCCTTTTTTCCGGCATCACCATGCAACGCCATGGTTCCGACTGCCGCAATCAAAGGGTCGCCGGCTTCATTGGGGTCCATGATCCGCAACTGCCGGTTACAAATCGCCTTTGCTTGAAAGAACACCGGTTATCCGGGGATCCATCGCGCAGGCACGCTGAAGGGCCCTCCCCGTTGCCTTGAACAGGGATTCGAGTATGTGGTGCTCATTCTCCCCGTACTCCCCATGGATATGAAGGTTCATCCCCCCCTGGACGGAAAAGGCTCGAAAAAACTCCTTGGCAAGGTAAGCATCAAAGGGACCTGAAACCCTTATGGGTTCAGGAAGTTTGTAGATGAGAAAAGGACGGTTGGAAAGATCCACATTGACCCTTGAAAAGGCTTCATCCATGGGCACCTGACCGGTGCCGTAACGGCAGATTCCCCTTCGACTGCCAAGGGCCTCTGAAAAAGCCCGGCCAAGGACAAGACCGACATCTTCCACCGTATGGTGAAAATCAACCTCGATGTCACCGTGAACCGTCAGGGAGAGATCAAAAAAACCGTGAACCGCCAAAAGGGTAAGCATATGATCGAAAAAGGGAATCTGGGTTGCAACGGCAACCTTACCTGATCCGTCGAGGTCTATTTCCAGCTGTATATCAGTCTCTTTTGTGGTGCGGTGCACACTGGCTCTTCTTTCCATGAACTTTACCCTTGCAAATTCCCGGTTACTATTATACAATGATGGTTTTGTAAAAACAATTTTAAACGAAGCACAGGCTCCGGCAGTGTATGAACGAAGCCCCTGTGATTGTATGACCCAGAGAGGAGTGATGCTCACAAACCTTCCCCAGATGCAAGGCGCAGAAAATTTTGGTAACCGGAGTGTCATAAAGGGCATGAGATCCGATCGTATAATTTGGTAACCGTTTCCAGCACCGCAACCGATGGGTGAATTTTCGTTCAAACAC
>Ga0102940_1002362_pt1 | contig 11408 bp, 13 predicted proteins | sample SalPonR2_C_D1_MG_FD_78215 | JGI IMG/M metagenome (GOLD analysis project Ga0102940, IMG submission 78215) | Salt pond soil microbial communities from South San Francisco under conditions of wetland restoration - Salt Pond MetaG R2_C_D1_MG | ecosystem: Environmental > Aquatic > Marine > Intertidal...
CCGTGGTTTTGGCCTGCGCTTCTTCCTTGCTTATGCCGGTCTTGTCGGCCTTCGCCCCCTTGCCGGGCTTGGGTCCAGCCGCTTTGATCTCGGCCGGCGTCTTGCGCACCTTCACCGCCGGATCGGCCGGCTTGTGCATCGCCCCCTTGTCATTCCACGGCGCCAGAAGCGGTACTTCGGTGCCGTCAATCCGCTTGACCGTATCGCCGATCTCGGTCGCCAAAGCCGCACTGGCGTTATACTGCAACTTGCCGCTGTCAAAGTCGGTCAAGGCGGTCAGTCCCGATTTCGGCTCAGAGGCATAGCGCCCGTTTTGCGGCCCCGGGGTGGGCACTTTGCCCGCCGCCAGTTCATCCAGAATCTCACCCAAGCGATCCGCCGTCAGATCCTCGTAATAATCCTTGCCGATCTGGGCCATCGGCGCATTCGCGCAGGCCCCGAGGCATTCCACTTCTTCCCAGCTGAACTTGCCATCGGCGGACACTTCGTGCGGGTTCGCGGCGATCTTGTCCTTGCAGACCCCCACAAGATCCTCAGCGCCACAAATCATGCAGGAGGTCGTGCCGCAAATCTGGATATGCGCCACGCTGCCCACCGGCTGAAGCTGGAACATGAAATAGAACGACGCAACCTCAAGCGCCCGGATATAGGCCATGCCCAGCATATCCGCGACGGCTTCGATCGCCGGGCGGGTCAGCCAGCCCTCTTGCTCTTGCGCGCGCCAAAGCAGCGGAATAATCGCGCTGGCCTCACGTCCTTCGGGATACTTGGTAATCTGCGCCTCTGCCCATGCCTGATTGGCTTGGGTGAAAGCAAAGCTTTCGGGCTGTTCGTGATGGAGACGTCTCAGCATTCTTAAGCACAGGCTCCTGTGGTCAGTTTGACACCACCCTCGGGCAGGCGTTCGGCCTTGCCGGTGGACAGCATGTAAGAGGTGATCGCAGTCGATTGTTCACGGGTCAAATCCGCCTGGAACTCGACCGGTAGATAGTCGGACTCGCCGACCAAGGTGCAGCCGATGCTGGCCGTGGCCATTTCGAACTCGGCCAAATTCTCGGCTGTCGTTCCCTCGGGCGGGACATCACAAGCGGCCAGCGAAACAAGGGCCAGCCCACCAAAGGCAGGTACGCAAAGGTTCTTCACCGATCGATCTCCCCGAACACGACGTCCATAGTTCCGATAATCGCCGCCACATCGGCAAGCTGGTGCCCTCCGGCCACGTAATCCATCGCTTGCAGGTGCAAGAAGCCCGGCGCCCGCAGTTTGGCGCGATAGGGCCGGTTCGTGCCATCCGCCACGAGGTAAACACCGAATTCGCCCTTGGGGGCCTCCACGGCGGCGTAAACCTCGCCCTCGGGGACGTGAAAACCCTCGGTATACAGCTTGAAGTGATGGATCAGCGCCTCCATCGAGCGCTTCATCTCACCCCGGTTGGGCGGCGTGACCTTGCCGCGGGAAAGGATATCGCCCTGCCCCTCGGGGGCGCGCAGCTTCTCGATCGCCTGTTGGATGATATGAACCGATTGGCGCATCTCCTCCATTCGGCACAGGTAACGGTCATAGCAATCGCCGTTCTTGCCCACTGGGATCTGGAATTCGAATTCGTCATAGCATTCATAGGGCTGCGCGCGGCGCAAATCCCACGCCATGCCGCTGCCCCGCACCATGACGCCCGAAAAGCCCCATTCCTGAATGTCCGTCTCGTTCACGACGCCGATGTCGCAGTTACGTTGCTTGAAAATCCGGTTCTCGGTCAGAAGGCCGTTGATGTCATCCAGAACCCGGGGAAAATCCTTGGACCATTCCTCGATATCATCCAGCAATTCGGGCGGGAGGTCCTGATGCACACCGCCCGGACGGAAATAGGCCGCGTGCAAACGGGCGCCACAGGCCCGCTCGTAAAAAATCATCAGCTTTTCGCGCTCTTCAAAGCCCCAAAGCGGCGGGGTCAGCGCACCCACGTCCATGGCCTGCGTGGTGACATTCAGCAGATGACTCAGAATACGGCCAATCTCGGAATACAGCACTCGGATCAGGCTGGCGCGGCGCGGCACTTCCACACCGGTCAGCTTTTCAATGGCCAGACACCAGGCATGCTCCTGATTCATTGGCGCCACGTAATCCAGCCGGTCGAAATACGGCAGGTTTTGCAGGTAGGTGCGGCTTTCCATCAATTTTTCGGTGCCGCGATGCAAAAGGCCGATATGCGGGTCACAGCGCTCGACAATCTCGCCATCCAGCTCCAGCACCAAGCGCAGCACACCGTGCGCCGCCGGGTGCTGAGGCCCGAAGTTGATGTTGAAATTACGGATCTGCTGTTCGCCCGTCAGGGCATCGTCAAATTTGGAGCCGTCCATTACGCATTGCCTCCGTCAATTTTATCACGAAACGCCATGACCCAAAGCAGGATCAGCGCTCCAAGCGGAATGATCGAGACCAGCGATACCCAATTGGGAATCCCGAACTTCGGCAGAAGTTTCCAGAAAGGTATAACCACCAATGCCGCAAAGATCACAAGCCACAAAAGGCCGCCTCCGCCCATGCCGTATCCACCGCCCATCATGCCGGGCCTCCTTTCCGCTTGGCCCCGAAGGCCATAATATAAAGCAGGATCAATGCCCCGACGGGCAAGATCGCCACAAGCGCCCAAGGGCTGGCAATGCCATAGTGCGGCAACAACTTCCAGAAGGGCACTACGAAGGCCACTGAAAGAAGAATAAGCCAGATCATCGCGTCACCTAATCTCCAAACCCTTGCGCTTACTTCGCATCTTCCGTCTTCTCATCACCGGGCAGAATGTATTCCGCCCCCTCCCATGGGGACATGAAATCAAACTGCCGGTATTCCTGCACAAGGCTCACGGGTTCATAGACCACCCGCTTCTGCACCTCGTCATAGCGCACCTCGGTATAGCCCGTCGTAGGGAAATCCTTGCGCAGCGGATAGCCGCGGAAGCCATAATCGGTCAGGATGCGCCGCAGATCGGGGTGCCCGGTGAACAGAACACCGAACATGTCGAAAACTTCCCGCTCGAACCAGTTGGCGCTGGGGTGGATGCCCGTGATCGACGAAACCATGTCCTCTTCGCGGCAGGCCACCCGCAACCGGATGCGATGATTCTGATACATGCTGAGGAAGTGATAAACCACGTCGAACCGCTTGGCCCGCTCGGGGTAGTCCACTCCGGTGATATCCACCAGCGTCGTGAACCGGCAGGTGGCGTCGGTCTTCAGAAACTCCACCAGACCCGCGATATTCGGCAGCGCCACGTTCACGTTCAATTCGCCATGCGTCACGTCCCATGACAGAACGCAGTCGGGCCGCTTGGCCTCGATATGCGCACCCAGTTCCTTCAGCGCCTTGCTCATCGTCTTCGTCCTTTCGCGCGCCGCTCGGCGGGCGCGTCGCAAAATGGGTGCGCCTCAGCGCACGATCGTTCCCGTCCGGCGGATCTTGCGTTGCAATTGCAGGATCCCGTACATCAAGGCTTCGGCGGTCGGCGGGCAGCCGGGCACGTAAATATCCACCGGCACGATCCGGTCACAGCCGCGTACAACGCTATAGCTATAGTGGTAGTACCCGCCACCATTCGCGCACGACCCCATCGAAATCACATAACGCGGCTCGGGCATCTGATCATAAACCTTGCGCAGCGCAGGGGCCATCTTGTTGGTCAGCGTTCCCGCCACGATCATCAGGTCGGACTGGCGCGGGCTGGCACGCGGTGCTGTGCCATAGCGCTCCATGTCATAGCGCGGCATCGAGGTGTGCATCATCTCAACCGCGCAGCACGCCAGACCAAAGGTCATCCAGTGCAGGCTGCCCGTCCGGGCCCAGTTGATGATGTCCTCGGTCGAAGTGACAAGAAACCCCTTGTCCTGCAACTCTCGGTTCAAACCCTGAGTGGCGTGCTCACGGTCGGCACCGGCTGTATTCGCTCCGGTTGCTACTCCCATTCCATGGCCCCTTTCTTCCATTCATAGGCAAAGCCCGCCGTCAACACGCCCAAGAACACCATCATCGACCAAAAACCCACCATCGACACATCCTTGAACGCCACCGCCCACGGGAAAAGCATCGCAATCTCAAGATCGAAAATGATGAACAGGATCGACACCAGATAGAAGCGCACGTCGAATTTCATTCGCGCGTCGTCGAAGGCGTTGAACCCGCATTCATAGGCGCTCAGCTTCTCAGGGTCGGGGTGACGAACGGCCAGCACCACGGCGGCCAGGATAAGAACAAGGCCCAATCCAATGGCAATCGCCATGAGGACAAGGATGGGAAGGTATTCCCTCAGCATCTCTTCCACGGGGTGGCTCCTTCCATGCGCGCGCTTGCGCACATCAAAATGGCTGCATTCACGTTCCACGGTTTACCCCTGCCCCCCGATGGGGTCAACCAACGGAAAACACATTCAAAGATGTGAAGGGGTTGCATTCGCCAAATTGTATGCATTGGTATGCATTCTTGCTCTTGCGGGTTACTCTCTGCGCACCGCAGTCCGTGGACACGCCTTTCATGAAGTAAAAACTAGAGCACTTCTCTGGTCTGTCATCCCCCGATTTCGGCTAGATCAGCTTCCCCAGCTTGGCTTTCGCTTGTCAAAGAAAGCCCCGATTCCTTCGGGGGCCTCCTCTCCCTCCCAGCATTTCGCCAGTTCCGCGACCGTGTGGGCAATCAGCTCGTCGTCGATCTGCGGCCCCATGTGCCGCAACAAGGCCTTCGAGCGCGCGACCGCGCCAGGGGCGCATTCCAAATACGGCGTTGCCTCTGCCTCCACCGCATCGTCCAGCGCCTGTGCGGGGACGATGCGCGCCAAAAGGTTCAGTTTAACCGCCTCGGCCGCGCCAAACCGCCGCCCCGACATGAAGACCCGCCGCGCCTTGGCCTCGCCCATGCGCGCACAGACATATGGGCCAATGGTCGCCGGAATCAGGCCCAGCCGCGTCTCGGTCAGCCCCATAAGGATGCTGTCCGCGCCAACCGCCACGTCGCAGACACTGGCCAAGCCCACGCCGCCACCAAAGGCATTGCCTTGAATGCGGCCGATCAGAGGTTTCGGCATTGTATTGAGCGCCTGCAACATATGCGCCAGTTTCGCCGCCTCGGCAGACCTCACATCAGGCTCGGCCTCGAATTGCTGACGCATCCATCCCAGATCACCGCCGGCACAGAAACTCTTGCCTTCGGCCGCCAAGACCACGACCCGCACAGAAGCATCGGCTCCCAAGTCTTCCGCCGCCGAATGCAACTCCGCGATCATCTGCGCCGACATGGCGTTGTGTTTCTCGGGCCGCGACAGCCACAGCGTCGCCACACCCCGCGCATCGCGCTCAATCCTGATCGTCTCGCTCATCATCCCTCTCCCGTGCCAAAATTCTTGCAAGAATTTTGACAAGAATTTTCGAAAATTCTTGTCACCCGGCCCGCATGGCGCGTGCCATATCCGCCGCCTTGTCCAAAACAGCCCGGTCCAACCCGGTCTCATAGCCCAGCGCGATCAGCCGGTCATGTACCGCTTCGGTCGCCACATTGCCCGCGGCCCCCGGCGCATAGGGACAGCCGCCCAAACCGCCCACCGCCGCATCGAACACCCGCAAGCCACGTGCGATCGACACCTCGATATTCTCAAGAGCACGCCCGGCGGTATCGTGAAAATGCCCCGCCAAACGATCCGCTGGCACCACCTCAAGAACCGCCGAAAGCATGGCATCCACGCGCCCCGGACTGCCCTGTCCGATGGTGTCCCCAAGGCTCACTTCGTAACAGCCCATCTCGAACAACTGCCCGGCAACGCGCGCAACCTCGCTCGGGGCCACCTGCCCGTCATAGGGGCAGTCGGTGACACAGGACACATAGCCGCGCACCGGAATACCCGCAGCCTGCGCGGCCTCTACAACGGGCACAAAACGCGCAAGGCTCTCCTTGATCGTCGCGTTGATATTGGCGCGCGAAAACCCCTCCGAAGCCGAGCCGAAAATCGCCACCTCATCGGCCTTGGCGGCCTTCGCCCCCTCAAAGCCCCGCATATTGGGGGTCAAAGCGGCATAGGACACCCCCGGCGCACGGGTGATCCCGGCCAGCACCTCGGCGCTATCGGCCATCTGTGGCACCCACTTGGGGCTGACGAAACTCGCCGCCTCAATACGCGAAAACCCCGCCCCGCTCAGACAATCCACCAAGGCGATCTTCTCCGAGGTGGGAATCTGTCGCGCCTCGTTCTGCAACCCGTCGCGCGGGCCAACCTCGAATATCTCGACACGCTCAGCCATAGCGCGCACTCCCGTTCAAACCGGTCCGGGGCTCCGCCCGTTCGGTGCTGAAACGATCCCACGGATCGTTTCCAAGACGCGCCTCACCCTCGAATATCTCGACACGCTCAGCCATCGCACGCACTCCCGTTCAAACCGGTCCGGGGCTCCGCCCGTTCGGTGCTGAACCGATCCCCCGGATCGTTTCCAAGACGCGCCTCACCCTCGAATATCTCGACACGCTCAGCCATCCCAAGCCTCATAGAATTCCTGTTCGTAAATCAGTGCGCTCTCCGGTCCCGGCAGGCTCTTGGCAAAGCTGTCTCGCTCGGTGATCCGCTCATACCACGCCTGCAGCTCTGGAAAGCCCTCCAACCGCGCAAAGCGCTGCGCCATGTAAACCGCCTGCCCCACGGCAATGTCACAGGCCGAAAACCCGCTGGTCAAAAGGTAGTCGCGGTTTTCCACAGGGGTCGACAGCCGCGCCTCGATCGCCTCGTAACACTTGCGCAAGCGTGCCGCCTCCAGCTTCATGATGATCGGGCTGCGCATCTCATCCTCGTACAGCATGATATGCTGCTGGGTCAGCGCCGCGATGTGCTGGCTCACCGTTTCGGCGAAATGCACCCAAACCAGCCAGGCCATCCGGTCCATATCCTCCGGCCCACGGCCCAACCCCCGCTCGGGGAAGCGCTCGCACAGGTATTCGACCATGGCCCCCGATTCGAACATCCGCTCGCCCTCGATCTCCAGCGCAGGCACCCGCCCCGCAGGCGACAGGCTCCTGAATTCCGGCTCACGAAGACTTCGGTCAAAGGCATGTTCGACGACCTGAAACTCAACCTCCAATTCATGGAGCAACCACAACACCCGCATCGAGCGGCTTTGCGGCACATGGTGCAGCGTAATCATGCCGCAGCCTCCCCTTCATCGGCCAGCTTGATCAGCGCAGCACCAGCCTCCACCTGCGCGCCTTCCTTGACCAGAACCGCCTCGACCGTGCCATCGCGCGCCGCCAAAAGCGAATGTTCCATCTTCATCGCCTCCAACACGGCCAGCCTGTCACCCTCGGACACCCGCTGCCCCGGTTGCGCCAGAACCGCCTTGACCAGCCCCGGCATCGGGGCCTCGATAAGGTCCACATCACCCCCCTTCATCGCATCACGGGCCAGCGGGTCAATCACCTCGAAGGCCAGCCCATATTGCGCAAAGACCGTCACCAGATCACCGGTGACCACAACCGCAGGGGCCACTTTATCGCCAAGCATCCAGCGCCCGCCGACCCGACGCGCTTGAACCACGTCGTCGCCAATCTCGACGTCATGGGCCTCCGGGCCATGGCTATGCACGCAAACCGTCACCTCCTCGTCCTCATGGCGCAGCTGTACCGCCCGGCGCAACGCGGTCCAAAGGGTGAACCCCGTGGCAGGCGCTTGCCGCTCCAACAGGCCCAGCGCCGCCAAGCCGGCCAAGGCCAACTCCCGCGCCCCCGCCTTGGGCGCCACCACCAGATCGTCCAGATCTCGGGCGATCAAGCCGGTATCGACATCCCCCTTGGAAAAGCCCGTATGCCCCGTCAAAGCCCCGAGAAAGGCCAAGTTGGTCACTGTCCCCGCCACCTCGCAGCGCTCCAAGGCGCGCGACAGCTTGCGCAGGGCGGCTGCACGACTGGGGCCATGCGTGATCAGCTTGGCGATCATCGGATCATAAAACGGTGAAATTTCATCACCCGTCCGCACTCCACTGTCCGACCGCGCCCCCTCAGGAAACGCCAGATGCGCCAAGCGTCCCGTGGCGGGCAAAAACCCCTTCGGCACGTCCTCTGCATAAAGCCGCGCCTCGAAGGCGTGGCCGATGATCTGCAACTCCTCTTGGCCCTTGGGCAAGCCCTCGCCACTGGCCACCCGCAACTGCCACTCCACCAAGTCAACGCCGGTAATCGCCTCGGTCACCGGATGCTCCACCTGAAGCCGGGTGTTCATCTCCATGAACCAGAAGCCATCGGCGCGCAGGCCCCGGCTGCCATCCACGATAAACTCCACCGTGCCCGCGCCCTTGTACCCAATGGCCTGAGCCGCCCGCACCGCGGCCTCGCCCATGGCTGCGCGCATCTCCTCGGTCATCCCCGGCGCCGGGGCCTCCTCGATCACCTTCTGATGCCGCCGCTGCAATGAACAATCCCGCTCAAAGAGATGCACCGCGCTCTGCCCATCGCCGAACACCTGCACCTCGATATGGCGCGGCTGCTGCACGAACTTTTCGATCAACACATCCGCGTTGCCAAAGGCCGTCGCCGCCTCCCCCTGCGCGCTTGCCAAGGCATCGGCAAAATCTTCCGGGCGCTCCACAAGGCGCATCCCCTTGCCGCCACCGCCCGCCACGGCCTTGATCAACACCGGATAGCCAATTGCCCCGGCCTGCTCGGCCAAATACCCAGCCTCCTGTGTCTTGCCATGATACCCCGGCACAACCGGCACTCCGGCCTCCTCCATCAATGCCTTGGCCGCATCCTTGAGGCCCATGGCCCGAATGGCCTCCGCCGAAGGCCCGATGAAGACCAATCCCGCCGCCTCGACAGCCGCCACGAAGTCCGGGTTCTCCGACAAGAAGCCATAGCCCGGATGGATCGCCTGCGCCCCCGTTTCCAGCGCCGCCGCGATAATCGCATCGCCCCGCAGATAGCTCTCCGCCGGGGCCGAACCGCCGATATACACCGCCACATCGGCCATCTGTACATGCTTGCCCCCCCGGTCCGCATCGGAATAGACCGCCACCACGCGCACCCCCATGGCCCGTGCGGTTTCCATCACCCGACAGGCAATCTCGCCCCGGTTGGCAATCAGGATCGTGTCAAACATCTCGTCTCTCCCATCCGCAAAGGCCGCTTCGCCCCGCTTCTTCTTGGTCACAATACTCCCGCCGGAGGCCCCCAACGCTCACCAAAGCCACCACCGGCTCGATCAAACAGGCCACGCTCACCAGCGGTCCAGCGCCGTCCGCGCCTCTTGCACCATCGCCTCGACGATCTCCGCCGCAGGCCGCACCGCATGGATCAACCCCACCGCCTCCCCGGCAATCGCGGGCGCAGCCTCGGCATCGCCCCCGGCCACGGCTCGCACATAAGCCGCGCGCGCCGCGTCGCTGGCCGGTCCCCCCGGCACCTTTTCCCACTCACGAACCCAAGCATTGCGCAGGGTACGAATGGTAAAGGGCGCGGGCCAATCCAGACCCCGGGCAATATCCGGCAGGCTGCTGCGCTGCGTGGCATCACCCGTGGCCTCGACCGCCGCACGCTGAAACCCATCGGCCACAAGCGCCTCCTCGGCGGCCCAGAACCGCGTGCCAACCAGCACCCCATCGGCCCCCAGCATCAAGGCAGCGGCCAAACCCCGACCATCGGCAATCCCGCCCGCCGCCAGAACCAAAGCGTCACGGCCCACCGCATCCACCACTTCCGGCACCAAGCTCATGGTCCCCCGCGTGGCCCCATGGCCCCCGGCCTCACTGCCTTGGGCCACGATCACCTCCGCGCCCGCATCCCGCGCGGCCGTCGCCCCGGCCACGTCCTGCACCTGCACGAAACTCGGAACACCTGCCGCCTTTGCCCGCGCCACATAAGGCGCAGCCTCGCCAAACGACAGGAACACCGCCGCAGGCCCGCTTGCCAAGACACTGTCAAACAGGTCCGTGTCGGCCTTGTCCAAAGCCCACGTGATGAAACCACAGCCCACGGGCCGGTTGCCCGCCTCGCCGAATTGCGCCGCAATCCACTCAGCATCACAATAACCGCCGCCGATGAAACCAAGACCACCGGCCTCACTCACCGCCCCTGCCAATCGCCCACCCGCCGCCATGGCCATCGGCGCGCTGACAATCGGGGCCTTCAGCCCAAAACGCTCGGTCAATCGCGTGGACATCATCGCCGGCCCTCCCGCGCTGGCCCGGTCCGGGCGGCGGGTGGGTGGGCGGGGCCGTCCGGGCCGGGCCAGCCTTGGATATGCAAAACGCCCTCGCTCACATGCGGAACACGCCAAACCGCGTGTCTTCAATGGGGGCATTCAACGCCGCCCGCAGGCTCAGGCTCAGTACTTCCCGGCTCTTGCGCGGGTCGACAATCCCGTCGTCCCACAACCGCGCCGAGGCATACAACGGATGGCTTTGCCGCTCGAACATCTCGACGGTGGGGCGCTTGAACTCGGCCTCTTCCTGCGCCGACCATTCCCCGCCTTTGCGCTCGATGGCATCGCGCTTGACGGTGGCCAAAACCCCCGCCGCCTGCTCGCCGCCCATCACCGAAATCCGGCTGCTCGGCCATGTCCACATGAACCGCGGCTGATAGGCGCGACCGGCCATGCCATAGTTCCCCGCGCCGAAACTGCCGCCCACAACCATGGTCACCTTGGGCACATTGGTGGTGGCCACCGCCGTCACCATCTTCGCGCCATGCCGGGCGATACCCTCGTTTTCATAGCGCCGCCCAACCATGAAGCCGGTGATATTTTGCAGAAAAACCAAGGGGATATGCCGCTGACTGCACAGCTCGACGAAATGCGCGCCCTTCTGCGCGGCCTCACTGAACAATACGCCGTTGTTGGCGATAATCCCCACCGGGCAGCCCTCCAGATGGGCAAAGCCGCAGACCAGTGTTTCACCGAACCGCGCCTTGAACTCGTCAAACCGCGAGCCATCGACGATCCGCGCGATCACCTCGCGAATATCATAGGGCGTGCGCAGGTCCGCAGGCACCACGCCCAGCAACTCCTCGGGGTCATAGGCCGGGGCCTCCGGGGTCTCGAACCGCACCCCCGGCACCGTACCCGCGCCCAGATTGCCAACCGCCCGCCGCGCCAGCGCCAGCGCATGGGCGTCATCCTCAGCCAGATAATCGGCCACGCCCGACAAACGGGTATGCACATCACCACCGCCCAGCTCCTCGGCGCTCACCACCTCACCGGTGGCAGCCTTCACCAAGGGCGGGCCAGCAAGGAAAATCGTCCCCTGCTCCTTCACGATGATCGTCACATCGGACATGGCAGGCACATAGGCACCGCCAGCGGTACAAGACCCCATGACAACGGCAATCTGCGGGATGCCCTTGGCGCTCATCTGCGCCTGATTATAGAAAATCCGCCCGAAATGGTCGCGATCCGGGAA
>Ga0102940_1002374_pt1 | contig 11380 bp, 10 predicted proteins | sample SalPonR2_C_D1_MG_FD_78215 | JGI IMG/M metagenome (GOLD analysis project Ga0102940, IMG submission 78215) | Salt pond soil microbial communities from South San Francisco under conditions of wetland restoration - Salt Pond MetaG R2_C_D1_MG | ecosystem: Environmental > Aquatic > Marine > Intertidal...
CAGCGCGCGCGCGGGCAGTGCCGGTGCAGCCCACCGTGCAGGCCCCAAGCGGTGGGGTCGGGCGCGCCGGGCTTGTTGAGCGTTTCAGGGTCGTTGGCGTCCACCTCAATCAAATCCGAGGCCTTGATACGGGAAAAATGCATCTGGTTCGGATTCATCAGGAACCGCGTGCCATCGTCGTTGATCGAGAGGCTGAAGTGGTTGGCGACGCCTTCGTGCATGTTGAGGCGCGCCGTCCAGCGGAAAGCGGCGGCCAGATCGACCCGTTCTTGCCAGTGGGTGAGATTGGCAGTTTGTTTTGGTGCGTTCATGGGTGTTTCCTTTCACGGGTTGACGAAAGGGTCGGGGAGGGCGTTGGGGAAGTCAATGGGCTGGGGTGTCGCTATTCCTTCGGCCTTGACGGGACCCAGCAATAGCCATCAGGACACAGGATAAAACATTCGCGCAGGCCGTGGGGTTTGTCGGTGGGCGGTTGAAGAATGGTGCCGCCTGCGGCTTCGGCCTTGGCTGCGGCTGTTTCGGGGTCACACTCGTAAAGGCGGATTTCGATACCTGCGCCGCGTGGCGGGTTTTCGGGCAGGAGGGTCAACAAGGGGTTGTCGGCATAGGTGCCATCGGCGTGCAATTGCAGGATATTGCTGCCATGCGTCATGATTGCGAAATCCCTGCTTTCGCGATGCGATGTCATGCCGAAGACGGTTTCTAGAAAGCGGGCAGTGCGGGGCACATCGGTGACAAGAATGTTGAAGCCAAAGCCGCTTAGAGAGGCGCCGAACTCTTCCGGGCTGACGGTTTCATAGTCCATTGCGGCCTCCCCGATGGTGTCAGCGTCAGGTTGATCGTGCGGTGGGGGCGTGTCAACGTGAGTTCCCGACAGGTTGTGAGAGGAAAGCGAATGGCGAGCGATGATCCCCAGGTTCTGGTGCCGGAGGCACCCCCGCGCGAGGGGTTTACCGATGCGTCGGCAGCCGTGGAGCGTTTGGAGCTGCTCTATGACCGGGCGGTCGCGCATCTTTGCAATGCCTTTCGCACGGCCATGGCGGGGGATGTGCCGCAGGCCCGTATGCGTGCGTTTTATCCCGAGATCAGGATCACCACGCAAAGCCATGCGCAAGTGGACAGCCGGTTGAGCTTTGGCCATGTGGCCAACCCCGGGACCCATGCGGCAACGGTGACGCGGCCCGGGTTGTTTCGGCATTATCTTGAACAGCAGATCGGGCTTTTGGTGAAAAACCATGACGTGCCGGTGGAAATCGGCGTGTCTGACACGCCGATGCCCGTGCATTTCGCGGTGGCCAATGACCCGGCGATGACGGTGCCGCAGGAAGGCGCGGCGCAGTTCACCCTGCGCGATGTCTTTGACGTGCCCGATCTGGCGACGACGAATGATGATATCGTGAACGGGATTTTTCAAACTGGGCCGGATGGGGTTGGCCCGCTTGCGCCCTTCACCGCGCAGCGGGTGGATTATTCGCTGGCGCGGTTGGAGCATTACACGGCCACTGACCCCGGTCATTTTCAGAATCATGTTCTGTTCACCAACTACCAGTTCTATGTCAGCGAGTTCGAAGCCTATGCGCGGCAGGCCTTGGCCGACCCGGAGAGCGGGTACACATCCTTCGTGGGCACCGGGAATGCCGAGATCAGCGGGCCAGAGGATGCGCTGGACGTGCCGACGAAACTGCCGCAGATGCCGACCTATCACCTGAAGCGCGCCGATGGGTCGGGGATTACACTGGTGAACATCGGCGTGGGGCCGTCGAATGCGAAGACGGCGACCGACCATATCGCCGTGCTGCGGCCGCATGCCTGGATGATGGTGGGGCATTGCGCGGGGCTGCGCAATTCGCAACAGTTGGGCGATTTCGTTCTGGCGCATGCGTATCTTCGGGAAGATCGGGTGCTGGATGCAGACTTGCCGGCTTGGGTACCTATCCCGGCACTCGCGGAGATTCAGATTGCACTGGAACAGGCGGTGGCGCGGGAAACCCAGCTTGAGGGATATGACCTGAAGCGGGTGATGCGAACAGGTACGGTAGCCAGTTTTGATAACCGGAATTGGGAGTTGCGCGAGCATACCGGCCCGGTTCAGCGGTTGAGCCAGAGCCGGGCGATTGCCTTGGACATGGAAAGTGCGACGATTGCGGCGAACGGATTTCGGTTCCGCGTGCCCTATGGGACATTGCTGTGCGTGAGTGACAAGCCGCTGCACGGGGAATTGAAATTGCCCGGCATGGCAAGTGACTTTTACAAGGCGCAAGTGGCCCGGCATTTGATGATCGGAATCCGCGCGATGGAGACATTGGCGACCATGCCGTTGGAGCGGATTCATAGCCGAAAACTGCGAAGTTTTGAGGAAACAGCCTTTTTATAGGGGAAATTCCAAGGAAAAACGCGACAAAATGCAGGAAATCTCCTTGCCTTTGCCCACTATTCATTGTGTTTAATCGCTATATACAGTTAAATCACGCGCATGAGGCCCAAGAGAAGGGCAGACACAGGAGACCAGAAAATGGCAAAACCGATGACCAAAACCCAGCTTGTTGCGGCACTGGCCGAAGAAATGGGTACCGATAAGAAATCCGCCGGCGGCGCGCTGGACGCGATGGTGAACATCATCACCCGCGAAGTGTCGGGCGGTGGTGCCGTGACCCTGCCGGGTGTTGGCAAGATCTATTGCCGGGAGCGCCCCGAGCGCATGGTGCGCAACCCTGCCACCGGTGAGCAGATCAAGAAAGACGCCGACAAGGTCGTCAAGATGACGATCGCCAAAGCGCTGAAGGACAGCGTGAACGGCTGATCTTGCAAAATCCTTGAGTTTCAGGGAAGGGTCGCCACAAGGCGGCCCTTTTCATTTGGCTGGCCGGGCAATGGAGCAGGTATGGATATTCGAGCAATCGCTATGGGTGTTGCCTTTGCGGTGATGTGGTCGAGTGCTTTCACATCGGCGCGGATCATCGTGGCCGCTGCTCCGCCGCTGACCGCCCTGAGCCTGCGGTTCCTGATTTCCGGGCTGCTTGGCGTGTTGATCGCGCGGATGCTTGGGCAAAGCTGGGCCCTGACGCGCGGGCAATGGCGGGCGACGATAATATTCGGGATATGTCAGAATGCCCTTTACCTGGGTCTGAACTTTGTCGCCATGCAGACCATCGAGGCCGGGCTTGCCGCGATCATCGCCTCGACCATGCCGTTGTTGGTGGGCTTGGCCGGGTGGCTGATTTTCGGGGAACGCATCGGTGCGCTGGGCATGATTGGCCTTTTGGCCGGGGTGGTTGGTGTCGTGATCATCATGGGCGCGCGCTTGAGCGGTGGCGTGGACATGTACGGTTTGATGCTGTGTGTCGCAGGGGTGATTGCCCTGACCTTTGCCACGCTGGCCGTGCGTGGCGCGACATCTGGTGGCAATTTCCTGATGATCGTGGGGTTGCAGATGCTGGTGGGTAGTGCGGTTCTGGGCGTTGCGGCGGTTTCGCTTGAGACCGTCGTGGTCGACTGGAGTTGGCAGTTTGTGGCGGCCTTTGTCTATACCACGCTTGTTCCCGGCCTTGCGGCAACGCTGGTTTGGTTCCTGCTGGTCAATCGGATTGGCGCGGTGAAGGCCGCGACGTTCCACTTCCTCAATCCGTTTTTGGGCGTGGCGATTGCCGCGATGATCCTTGGTGAGCAATTGGGTCTGCGCGAGATGCTGGGCGTTGCGGTGATTATGGGCGGCATTCTGGCGGTGCAACTGTCCAAACAGAAGCGCGTAGCCTAAAGCGTTTCGCGAAATGCAGTGCAACATCCAATCGTTGCGCGCGTCTCACCTTTCGCTGATGGCTCAGATTCAAGGTAAAACGCTGTAGGGCCGTTCGCCAATCGTGGTGCGGATGCTGTAGCCCGGCGCGTAGGACAGGCGGACGATGGTGACTGGCCTGTCGTGATCCCAAGTGGTGCGGTCAGTAATGAAGAGTGGCGCGCCGAGGGATGTTTTTAGGTGTTCGGCCTCCGACGCCATGGCGGGTTGGGCCGAGAATGCGATATCGCCGTGGGTATAGGGGACATGGGCCAGAAGCCATTCGTTGGCACTATGATCAGTGAAGGATTGATCGGTGGCCTGAGGCACGGTGGCAAGGCTGATCCAGCGATCTTCGAGCGCGAAAGGCGCGCCGTCAGCGCGATGCAGCGCGGTGATATGCAGGGCTTTGCCGCAAATCGGGTGATCGCCTGTGACTCGCAATAGAAGGGTATAGTCATGCGTCTTGCCCTTTGCTTCGACCTCCTGCCGGATGATTGGGATGTCCAGTGTTGCGCGGCTTACGGGGTGCAGGGCCACATGCGTTCCGGCCTTGCGGCGGCGTTCGAGAATGCCATCCTCGGCCAAGGCGCGCAGCGCGCGGTTGACGGTGGCGCGGGCGCAACCGAATTCGGCGGCAAGGTCCACCTCGTTTGGGAGGGGATGGCCGGGGGGCCAATCGCGGGCATGGATTCGGCGCAGCACTTCGCCCTGAACAGCTTGCCACGTGTTGAATTGGTCGGTCATAGCGCCTCACGCAGGGGGGTGATGGCCTCGCGGTAGGCTTGGACGATAGTGTCGCGGGCGATGTGGCGACCGTTCTGGACCATGTGGCGCCCTGCGGACCAGACATCGCGCACCATCCGGTCGGAGCCAGCGAAGATATAGGCATCAAGCAGGCTGTCGCCGGTTTGTCCCGCAAGGTCGATGTGTTCACCGTCAAGCGCCATGAGGTCGGCCCAGAGACCCGGGGCAATTTTACCCGTGGCGCGGCCTGCGGCCTGTGCGCCGCCTTGGCAGGTGGCTTCGAACAAGCTGCGGCCGGTGGAGAGACTCGGCGTGGCAAGCGCGGCGCGGGAATGGTCGCGCAGGCGTTGGGAGTATTCCAGCGTGCGGAGTTCTTCGGACAGGGAAATGCGGATGTTGGAATCCGAGCCGATCGCGATGCGACCGCCGTGGGACATCCAATTCACGCCGTCGAATATCCCGTCGCCCAAGCTGCTTTCGGTGATCGGGCAGAGGCCCGCCACGGCACCGGTTTGGGCAAGGCCCTTGGTTTCATGCGGTTGCATCTGGGTGCAGTGGATGAGGCACCATTGATCCGTGATATCGGCATTCTCCAAGAGCCATTCCGCGGGGCGCGCGCCGAAGGCGGTTTGCACCTCGTCCACCTCGGCTTTTTGTTCGGCGATGTGCATGTGGATTGGGTCGTTTTCGGCCAAGTCAGAGACTGTTTTCAGGTCTTCAGGGGCTATCGCGCGCAGGCTGTGAGGCGCGATGCCGAGGGTGGCATCCGGGCGTTTCGCAACGCTTTTGCGCAGACCCTCGACCAATTGCGCAAACTGGCCGGGCGTGTTGCCAAAGCGGTCCTGGCCACTGGTCAGCGCACGCCGGTCGCAGCCGCCAAAGCGGTAGAGCACCGGCAGGAGTGTCAGGCCGATCCCCGATTGCACGGAAGCGGCGGTGATGCGGTCGGCCATCTCTGTCAGAGTATCATAGGGTTGGCCCCCCGGCGCGTGGTGGAGGTAGTGAAATTCCACGTTCGTGGCATACCCCGCTTCCAGCATTTCCATTTGTACGAGGGCCGCGATGGCCTGCACATGATCAGGGGTGAGCCGATCAAGAAAGCGATACATCAGGCGGCGCCACGACCAGAAGCTATCTTGTCCTTCGGGGCCACGGAACTCGGTCAGGCCTGCCATGGCGCGTTGGAAGGCATGGGAATGCACGTTGACCGGCGCGGGCACGAGCGGGCCGGTGCGTTGGCCTTTTTCCGGTTGGTTGGGCGCGACCGACACGATGCGCCCGGTGCTGTCGATCTCGACCGCGACGTCGTTGGCCCAACCGTTGGGCAGAAGGGCCATGGGGGACCAGAGGGTTGTCATCGGCAGGTCTCGTGTTGACGAAATTAATATGTGCATACATAATACATCAAACGAGTCGGAATTCAACAGGCCGCGCGAATGATCCTGAGCAATGCAACTGTGGCGACGATGACCGGGCGTGAGCCCTATGGTTTGATCCGGAAGGCCGCTGTGGTGGTGCGTGACGGGCGCATTGCATGGGTCGGGCCGGAAGTTGATTTGCCGGCTGACCACGATGGGCCGCGTGAGGATTTGGGCGGGCGTTTGGTGACGCCGGGATTGATCGACTGCCATACGCATATCGTGCATGGCGGCGACCGGGCGGGTGAGTTCGAGATGCGTCTCGAAGGCGCGAGTTACGAGGAAGTGGCGCGTGCCGGGGGCGGGATCGTGTCGACCGTCAAGGCAACCCGCGCGTCCGGCGAGGACGCGCTTTTGGCTGGGGCCTTGCGATTTGCCGATGCCATGATTGCCGAGGGCGTGACCACGATTGAAGTCAAATCCGGCTATGGCTTGGATATCGAGACTGAGCTTCGGATGTTGCGGGCCGCGCGGGCAATTGAGGCTGCTCGCCCTCTCAGGGTCAAGACCAGTTTTCTGGGCGCGCATGCGGTGCCTGCGGAGTATGCGGAGCGTAACGCCAAGTATATCGAAGAGGTGTGTTTGCCTGCCTTGAGACAAGCCGCTGCGGAGGGTTTAGTCGATGCTGTTGACGGGTTTTGCGAGGGCATTGCCTTTTCTGCCGCAGAGTTAGAGCCGCTTTTCTCCGCCACCCGCGATTTAGGCCTGCCGGTGAAGCTTCATGCCGAGCAGTTGTCGCATCAGGGTGGTGTGCAACTTGCCACGCGGTATGGGGCCTTGTCGGCGGACCATGTGGAATACGCCATCGAGGCGGATGCCCGCGCCATGGCCGAGGCGGGTAGCGTGGCGGTGATCTTGCCCGGCGCGTTCTATACTTTGCGCGAGACCCAAGCGCCGCCAATCGAGGCGTTTCGCGCGCATGGCGTGCCAATGGGTTTGGCCACGGATTGCAATCCGGGCTCGTCGCCGATGGCCTCAGTTCTGTTGGCGATGAACATGGGGTGTACGCTGTTTCGGATGACCCCGGAGGAGGCCTTGGCCGGGGTGACACGCCACGCCGCGAGGGCGTTGGGGATTCAAGATACAGGCACCATCGCGCCGGGCCAGCGGGCCGATCTTGCGATCTGGGACGTCGAGCAGCCTGCCGAACTGGCCTATCGCATTGGGTATAACCCGCTCTACCGGCGGATTTTCGGAGGTGAGGGATGAACGCGGTTTTGCAACCCGGCGCGGTGCGTCTGGCAGAGCTTGAAGCGATCTGGCGCGAAGGTACGCCTGTGCGATTGGACCCATCGGTGAAACCGCAGGTCGAGGCGGCCTGCGATCTGGTGCGTCGCGCCGCCGAGGGGGAGGTGGCGGTGTACGGCGTGAACACCGGTTTTGGCAAACTGGCGAGCGTCAAGATTCCATCTGAACAGACCGAGGCGCTTCAACGGAACCTGATCCTGTCGCATTGTTGCGGTGTGGGGCAGGTTCTGGATGCGCCGACCGTGCGATTGATGATGGTGCTCAAGCTCATGTCGTTGGGGCGTGGGGCCTCTGGTGTGGCGTGGGGCACGGTGTGCCTGATCGAAGAGATGCTTGAAGCCGATGTTGTTCCGGATGTGCCGGATCAGGGTTCGGTCGGCGCCTCGGGTGATCTGGCCCCCTTGGCACATTTGGCGGCGGTGATGATTGGCGAGGGTGAAGCGTGGTTCCAGGGAGCGCGCCTTCCCGGTGCCGTCGCTTTGGAGCGTGCGGGGCTAAGGCCCATCGTGCTTGGCCCCAAAGAGGGGCTGGCCCTGATCAACGGGACACAGTTTTCGACGGCTTGTGCGCTTGTCGGGCTGTGGGGCGCATGGCGCAATGCCGCCGGCTGCATCGTGACGGCGGGGCTGTCCACGGATGCGATCATGGGGTCGACCGCGCCTTTGGTGGAGTCCATACATACCCTGCGGGGTCATCCCGGGCAGATTGCGGCGGCGCGGGCGCAACGGGATCTGATGGCGGGCAGCGAGATCCGAGAAAGCCACCGTGATGGGGACAGCCGCGTGCAGGATCCTTACTGCATCCGCTGTCAGGCGCAGGTAAGTGGGGCCGCGATTGACCTGTTGCGCCGGGCCGGTGAGGTGCTTGAGATCGAAGCCAATGCCGTTACGGACAATCCGCTGGTTCTTGTGGAGGAAGGGCGCATCGTCTCGGGCGGGAATTTTCATGCCGAGCCGGTTGGCTTTGCCGCAGATCAGATCGCCATGGCGATTGCCGAACTGGGCGCCATTGCTCAGCGGCGCGTGGCATTGATGGTGGACCCGTCGTTGAGTTTCGATTTGCCGCCCTTCCTGACGCCGGAGCCGGGGCTGAACTCGGGCCTGATGATCGCCGAGGTGACGACCGCTGCCTTGATGAGTGAGAACAAGCATCTGGCCAATCCTTGCACCACTGACAGCACACCGACCAGCGCCAACCAAGAGGATCACGTCAGCATGGCCGCCCATGCCGCGCGGCGGTTGATGCGGATGAATGCCAACCTCAACACCATTTTGGGGGTCGAGGCGATTTGCGGCGCGCAGGGCATCGGATTTCGCGCGCCGCTTTTGACAAGCGTGCCTTTGCAGAAGGTGATTGACCGGTTGCGACAGGCCGTGCCGGCCCTAGAGGCCGACCGCTACCTTGCCCCGGATTTGCAGGCGGCGGCGGATTTGATTGCCGGGGGTGATCTGGTGCGCGCGGCGGCTGTGGATTTTCATTTGGAGGCGCTGTGATGGAGCCGGTTGAAGTGATCCGGGGCGATGGCCCGGTCGTTCTGGGCATGCCGCATACGGGTGTTTTCGTACCACCCGAAATACGGGCCAAGCTGAATGATCGGGGGCGCGGCTTGGCCGATACCGATTGGAATATTCACAAGCTTTACGAAAGTCTGTTGCCGGGGGCGACGGTGGTGCGGGCCACCTTTCACCGGTACGTGATCGACGCCAATCGCGACCCATCGGGCCAAAGCCTTTATCCGGGGCAGAACACGACCGACTTGGTGCCACTGACGGATTTTGAAGGTGAGCCGATTTGGGATGTGCCGCCCTCGGGGGGCGAGGTAGAGCATCGGCGCGAGACTTATCACGCCCCCTATCACGCAGCGCTTGAGGCCGAATTGCGCCGCGTTAGAGCCACATATGGCGTAGCGATCCTTTATGATTGCCATTCGATCCGGTCAGAGATTCCATATCTTTTCGACGGCAGGTTGCCTGCGTTCAATATCGGCACCAACGATGGCGCGACCTGTGCGCCTGTCGTCGCGAAGGGTGTGGAGGCGGTTTGCCGTCGGGCAAAAGGCTATGACACGGTGGTGAACGGCCGCTTCAAGGGTGGTTGGACCACGCGGCATTATGGGCGGCCCGAGGCGGGGCTGCATGCGATCCAGATGGAACTGGCGCAGCGCTGCTACATGGAGGAGGCCGCGCCTTGGCCATATCTGCACGAGCGGGCCGAAGACCTGCGCCCGCATCTCAAAACAATCCTTGAAGCCTTGGACCGACTGGCACGTGAAGGAGAATTGGCATGACCGACCCACGTCATAACACCCGCGATATCTATCCCGATACTGGCAGCGAGATCAGCGCCAAGCATTGGGTGACAGAGGCGCCTATGCGGATGCTGATGAACAACCTGCACCCGGATGTCGCCGAGAACCCGCATGAGTTGGTGGTTTATGGCGGTATCGGCCGAGCGGCGCGCACGTGGGAGGATTTCGACCGGATCGTTTCGACCCTCAAAGGGCTGGAAGAGGATGAAACCCTTCTGGTGCAATCGGGCAAACCGGTGGGGGTGTTTCAGACCCACAAGGATGCGCCCCGCGTTCTGATCGCCAACTCAAACCTCGTGCCGCATTGGGCCAATTGGGATCATTTCAGTGAGCTCGATAAAAAGGGCTTGATGATGTACGGCCAGATGACGGCCGGGTCGTGGATCTACATCGGCACGCAGGGCATCGTGCAGGGCACATATGAGACCTTCGCCGAAGCCGGGCGGCAGCATTACAACGGCGACCTGACGGGCCGGTGGATTCTGACCGGTGGCCTTGGTGGCATGGGCGGGGCGCAGCCCTTGGCGGCGGTCTTTGCCGGGGCGTGCTGTTTGGCGGTGGAGTGTGACGAAGAGCGCGCCAAGTTCCGACAGCGCACCCGGTATCTCGATGAAATCACCCATGACCTGGACGAGGCGCTTGAGATAATCGACCGCTGGACCAAGGCGGGCGAGGCGAAATCGGTGGGTCTGATCGGCAATGCGGCGGATGTCTTTGCCGAGTTGGTCAAGCGTGGCGTGCGCCCGGATATCGTGACCGACCAGACAAGCGCGCATGACCCGGTGCATGGATATCTGCCGCAAGGCTGGACCGTCGCCGAGTGGCGCGCCAAGCAGGAAAGTGACCCCAAGGCGGTGGAAGCCGCCGCACGTGCCTCGATGCGGGTGCAGGTGCAAGCGATGGTGGATTTCTGGAACGCGGGCGTGCCGACCCTGGATTATGGCAACAACATCCGGCAGGTGGCGCAGGAGGAGGGGCTGGAGAATGCCTTTGCCTTCCCGGGGTTCGTGCCGGCCTATATCCGGCCACTGTTCTGCCGGGGTGTTGGCCCCTTCAGGTGGTGTGCCCTGTCGGGTGATCCGGAGGATATCTATCGCACCGACGAAAAGATGAAGGAACTGTTCCCCGAGCATGCCGATTTGCACCGCTGGCTGGACATGGCGCGCGATCGGATCGCCTTTCAGGGGTTGCCGGCGCGAATCTGCTGGATCGGGCTGGGGGAGCGGCACAAGGCCGGTCTGGCGTTCAACGAGATGGTGCGCAAAGGCGAGTTGAAGGCCCCGGTGGTGATCGGGCGAGACCATCTGGATTCCGGCTCGGTCGCAAGCCCCAACCGTGAAACCGAGGCGATGAAGGATGGATCGGACGCGGTTTCGGATTGGCCGCTGTTGAATGCTTTGCTCAACACGGCGAGCGGGGCTACATGGGTGAGCCTGCATCACGGTGGCGGGGTTGGCATGGGGTTCAGCCAGCATTCGGGTATGGTGATCTGTGCCGATGGCACCGAGGACGCCGCGCGGCGCTTGGAACGCGTCCTTTGGAATGATCCGGCGACTGGCGTGATGCGCCATGCCGATGCGGGTTATGACATCGCCAAGGAATGCGCGCGGGACCACGGGTTGCGCCTGCCCGGGATTCCGGGATGAGCCTTGAGCGGTTCATAGACGCGCAAGCGCGCGTCTGGCCCGGCCCCTTGGAGGAGGTCAAAGCGGGCTCGAAAAAAAGCCATTGGATGTGGTTCATCTTTCCGCAGCTGTGCGGGCTTGGCCAATCGGCGATGGCGCAGCGCTATGGCCTTGCCGACCTGAACGAGGCGCGGGCCTACATGGCGCATCCCGTGCTGGGGCCGCGATTGATTGAGATCACGCGCGCCATGCTGACCCATGC
>Ga0102940_1002378_pt1 | contig 11378 bp, 10 predicted proteins | sample SalPonR2_C_D1_MG_FD_78215 | JGI IMG/M metagenome (GOLD analysis project Ga0102940, IMG submission 78215) | Salt pond soil microbial communities from South San Francisco under conditions of wetland restoration - Salt Pond MetaG R2_C_D1_MG | ecosystem: Environmental > Aquatic > Marine > Intertidal...
AACCTTTGGACAAAACTTTCCCGAAAGTCAGAGTGAAAATAAATTATGGAACAAAATACAAGATGTACCCGATGAGGAAATTGTTGAATTAAAGCATAATTTGAAAGTCAAACTGATTGATTACATTAAACAACGATTTTCTGACAACTGGATAAAACGAAATGAAAATCCAAAACTGATAACAGAGGCCTTATCGAAATTAAACCCCAATGCACTCACCATTGGATTTGCCCGACGATTTGCTACGTACAAAAGAGCCCACTTACTTTTCAACAACATCGAAAGACTGAATAGAATTGTTAACAACCCCGAACGCCCTGTACAGTTTATTTTTGCAGGTAAGGCCCATCCCGCCGATGGTGGTGGACAGGCTCTTATCAAACATATTGTTGAAATATCGAAGAGACCCGAATTTATTGGCAAAATATTATTTATCCAGAATTACGATATGAACCTTGCTAAAATCATGCTGCAAGGTGTTGATATCTGGATGAATACACCAACCCGTCCGCTCGAAGCCTCCGGCACCAGTGGCGAAAAAGGTGTAATGAATGGTACCATGCACTTTTCGGTACTCGACGGCTGGTGGGCCGAAGGTTATAAACCCGAAGCCGGATGGGCACTGCCCGAAGAACGTTCGTTCGATGTACAGGAATTTCAGGATGAGCTGGATGCAGAAACCATTTATAACATCCTGGAACAGGAAATCGTACCTACATATTACGACCTGAACAAAAAAGGAATTTCACACAAGTGGGTATCGCATGTAAAAAATACCATTTCACAAATAGCTCCCAACTTTACAATGCGCAGGCAACTTAACGATTATATCGAACAATTTTATATGCCACAGGCCAATCGCTATAAAAAACTGCTGAAAAGCGATTTCAAACTTGCCAAAGAAATAACGGCATGGAAAGAAAAAGTTGCTTCTAAATGGGAAGGCATCAAGCTTGTTGAAACAAACATTGATGATGGCATTGACAAAACCTATAAAATAGGCGAAAAACACCCATCATCTGTAACACTGAACCTCAATGGCTTATCGCCAGAGGAAATAGGTGTTGAACTGGTATTGACTGAAAAACACGACGACAGGCAAACATTTGTTGAATGCCACGAATTTAAAATTGAAAAAACAAATGGCGACAACGTGATTTACACTACCAAATTGACATTTATGAACCCGGGTAGTTATAATTACGGCATCAGGGTATATCCTAAAAACAAACACCTGCCACATCGTTTAGATTTCAATTTTATAAGGTGGATTTAAGTATAATAGATTGTTAGATGTTAGACAACAGACATGAGATAATTGCAAATATAAACTCATCAGCGTTTTTTACTATTCAACCTTTTTAGGGTTGTCGGGCTGGTGACCTGCTGTTTTTTAACCACGGGTTTAACCCGTGGTTATTCATTTTTCATAACAAGGTATTCATTTGCTCAAAATCCTTAATTTTGCAGCTTAACTAAATATTACAAGATTTTGATTATTCATCATAACATAAACAACTTCTCAGCTGCAAAACCGGTAATCACCATCGGAACCTTTGATGGAGTGCATCGTGGGCATCATAAAGTGCTCGAACAATTAAATTCCATTGCCAATAAAATTAACGGCGAAAGTGTTATATTCACTTTTTATCCACACCCACGCATAACACTTTCAAATAATCATTCCGATTTACGCCTGATTACAACACTTGAAGAAAAAGCAGCCCAATTAGAAAAGGCAGGTATCGACCATCTTGTAGTGTTTCCTTTTACCCGCGAATTCGCATCGTTACATTACGATGAATTCATCAAAAAAATATTGATCGACAAACTACACCTTCACACACTTGTGGTCGGCTACGATCACAAACTGGGTCAAAACCGTGAAGGCAGTTTCGAAAACATCGTCAACCTTTCAAAAATACTAAACTTTGAAGTTATACAAACCGAGACCTTCGATGTGCACGGCATCAATATCAGTTCATCAATAATCAGGCAAGCCTTACAGGAAGGGGACATAAAAAAAGCCAATGAATATTTAGGTTATACTTTTTCTATAAAAGGAATTGTAGCCGAGGGAAACCGGATCGGAAGAAGCATTAATTATCCGACAGCTAATATTGAAGCTACCGACTCCTATAAACTTATTCCGGCCGAAGGCGTTTATGCCATTACCATCAATATCCATAACGAAACGCACAAAGCTATGTTAAACATAGGTTTTAGGCCAACCATTGAGCAAAACGCAGACCACCGCACTATCGAAGCACATATTTTTAATTTCTCAAAAAACATTTATAAACAAAATGTAACCATCCACTTTCATGACTATATCAGGAAAGAAATGAAATTCGATTCGGTTGAGCAGCTGAAAGCCCAACTCAACAACGATAAAAAAACCGTTGAACAACGACTTCAAACTTTTGTTGATTGTTAAGTATTTTAAGTACACATCAATAACACCGGAGTTTCCGGTTAAGATTTTTTATTAACCCTTTGTTGTATTATCTTTGCAGCCAAAATTTTAGAAACATGAGCGTATTAACACAAGAAAAACTAAACTATAAAGTTGCCGACATTGGTTTGGCCGGTTACGGACGTAAGGAAATTGAGATAGCCGAGAAAGAAATGCCCGGTTTAATGTCGCTTCGCGAAAAACACGGCACCGAAAAGCCCCTAAAAGGCTCACGGGTAATGGGTTCGCTGCACATGACCATACAAACAGCTGTTCTTATTGAAACGCTGGTTGAATTAGGTGCCGAGGTACGCTGGGCAAGTTGTAACATCTTTTCAACCCAGGATCATGCCGCCGCAGCGATTGCTGAAGCCGGAGTTCCTGTTTTTGCATGGAAAGGCGAGACACTGGCTGAATACTGGTGGTGCACAGAACAAGCACTCGATTTTGGCGATGGCAAAGGGCCAAACCTTATTGTTGACGATGGTGGTGACGCAACCCTGATGGTACACCTTGGCTATCAGGCCGAGGATGATGCTTCAATTCTCGACGAAGAACCCGAAGCTCAGGACGAAATTGAACTTTTTGCAGCCTTAAAACGCAAACTTAAAGATGCCCCACAGCACTGGCATAATATTGCAAATGATATAAAAGGCGTATCGGAAGAAACAACTACCGGTGTACACCGCCTGTATCAAATGAAAGAGGAAGGCAAACTATTATTCCCGGCTATTAACGTAAACGATTCTGTAACCAAGTCAAAGTTTGACAACCTGTATGGATGTCGCGAAAGTCTGGCCGATGGTATTAAACGTGCTACCGATGTAATGATTGCAGGAAAAGTAGTCGTTGTTGCAGGATACGGCGATGTTGGCAAAGGATCGGCCAAATCAATGCGAGGATATGGTGCCCGTGTTATTGTTACCGAAATTGACCCCATTTGTGCGCTACAAGCAGCAATGGAGGGATTTGAAGTGAAAACCATGGAGGATGCCCTTGAAGAAGGCAACATTTTTGTTACCACAACAGGCAATAAAGATGTTATTACCGCTGAACACATGTCGAAAATGAAAGACCAGGCCATAGTTTGCAACATTGGACACTTCGATAATGAAATACAGGTTAGCAAACTTGAAAAATGGCCCGGAATTAAGAAAATAAACATCAAACCTCAGGTTGATAAATTTGAATACGAAGACGGACATTCAATATTTCTGCTTGCCGAAGGACGTTTGGTAAACCTGGGTTGTGCAACAGGTCACCCCTCGTTTGTAATGAGCAACTCATTCACGAACCAAACACTGGCGCAGATTGAGCTTTACAAAAACGATTACGAACTAGGTGTGTTCCGCTTACCAAAGCATCTCGATGAAGAAGTTGCCCGTTTGCACCTCGAACAAATCGGGGTTAAGCTTACTGAGCTGAGTAACGATCAGGCCAAATATCTGGGCGTACCGAAACACGGCCCCTATAAACCCGATCATTACAGATATTAAAAAATAAAATGCTTTGAGCTAACAAACGCCGGGCATTTTGTCCGGCGTTTGCTAGTTATAAACGTGAAGAATGTTGTTTACATCAACAGAGGCATTATACATTTTTAAAGGCTTTACAGCTACACCGGACTTTGGAGTTCCGGCACTGTGTAAATAATATTCTGAACCACAACAATTGCATGCGGCCGCACCCGAGGCGTTAGCTTCAACAAAGCAACTATCCGAAACCTCTACCGTACAGGCAGCATCATACGCGTAATATATTGACTCCGAAGGATCAATTGAACTGTAGCTTAAACAGATAACGACAACACCGGCATAGCCTTCGTAAGGAAAGTATTCGGTACTATTAACAAAGGTAAGGTCTGTCATGGTATTTAAAGGCACCGTAAAGTTAACGCGTACGTATGGAACAATTTCTTCTTCATCTTTACACGCATGAAAAGAAAATACAACCAATATAATGAAAAGTAAAAAAAGACGAATAAAATGTTGTTTAACCTTCATTTTTGTTAATTTTAAGTCGTTGCAAAGTTAAATTATATTTGAGAAACCATGGAAGACATTATTCCATTATTAATTGTAATTGCCATTTCTGTGATCGGGGCATTCCGCAATAAAAATAAACGGAAAAAGCCTGAGAATAGTACGCCTGAACAAGAGGAACGTAATAACGATGTTTTTGACTGGCTTGAGAAAATTGTTGACGATGATGAGCAGCAAGAAGAAAACATTCCCTATGCCACTGAAACAGAAACAACGTACAACGATGTTGAAAATAACAAAATTCAGGAAATAAGAGAAGAAAAAAGCAATAAGCCATCAAATAAATATGAACGGTTCAGTGGTTTTATCACCCACGAAGAAAAAGAAAAAAACAAAGAAGATAAAAGAAATGAAGTTGCGAAAGACAGGGAACAGGACAGAAATACGCTAAAAAAGCCTAAACAAAAAAAGAAAAAAACTGCTTATCGTGATTTCAATCCCAAACAAGCTATTATTTATTCTGAAATCATCAACCGAAAATACCAATAAAGATGTTTAAGAACAGAAAAACAACATATTGGTTAGAAGTATTCAGAACCGAATTATAAATTTTTCACTAAATTTGCGAGAAATATTGGAGTTTCGGTTTTTGCAACCGGGGTTCTGATTTTTTTTTATACAACCCAAAGATTATAGAACTATGTCTGGAGTAAATTATATGACAACCGAGGGCCTTAAGAAACTCAAAGAAGAGTTAAATCATTTAACCACTGTTGAGAGGCCTGCAATTTCAAAACAAATTGGAGAAGCTATTGACAAAGGCGATATATCAGAGAATGCTGAATACGATGCAGCAAAAGATGCACAGGGCATGCTCGAAGCACGTATCGCGAATGTACAATCAAAAATTGCTAATGCCCGCATCATTGATGAATCAAAAATTGACACATCATCCGTGCAAATCATGAACGTTGTTACCATTAAAAACAAAAAAAACAACGCTGTTATGAAATACACCATCGTTTCGGAAACCGAAGCTGACCTAAAAGCTGGTAAAATTTCTATAGAAACTCCCATTGCCAAAGGCCTGCTGGGCAAGAAAGTTGGCGACGAAGTAGACATTAAAGTACCATCAGGTGTAATCCCATTTGAAATCATTGACATCTCATTATAAATCATTATGGCTACAATATTTTCTAAAATAGTAAACGGGGAAATACCATCGCACAAAATAGCTGAAGACGAGAACTATTTTGCTTTTCTGGATATTAACCCTTTAGCAAAAGGCCACACCCTGGTTATTCCTAAAAAAGAAGTGGACTATATTTTCGACCTCGATGAGGAAACTTACACTGGGCTTCAGGCATTCGCCCGTAAAATTGCGATTGCCCTTAAAAAAGCAATCCCGTGTAAAAAAGTGGGCGTTGCCGTATTAGGGCTCGAGGTACCTCATGCCCATATTCATCTGGTGCCCATGCAAAGCGAACAGGACATTAACTTTGCCAATCCAAAGAAAAAATTCAGCCCTGAGGAATTTGAAGAAATTAAAAATAAAATAGCCAACGTGCTTTAACAGGGAACTTCATTAAAGTCAGTATGTGGGTAGTTTATTCCACTATAAACCCCAAAGCCAAGAATTCACGAATATTCAGGCGAGATACAATTAAGCAATAGATCGTTAGATTTTAGATACTAGACATGAGATTAGTGTGCAAGTAGAAGAACCCCGGCGAGTTAATAAAAAGTTGATGGGCAATATAAAAGCTTAATAATTAATTAAATGCCAAATCTCAACGAAGTATCGATAAACATATTGCACTTCTTTTTAGAAAATATGCTTTTTTAATGTGTTAATTAAGTGTCCATTTATTTAAAATTGAAACGAATTGGATAGGATTATTATGTGACCACTCCGATGATGAAGCAACCCGATGCTTTTACAACCATTTTGGAATCTAAAAAAGCGTTAATGTTATCGTTAATTATTGTTACATACAAGCATCTATTCAGCAATTCGTGTAAATTTACAGGCATAAAAATATGCTGACAAAAAAACACATAGCACTCTTTTTCATTCTCTTGATTTCTGTGGTCTCAAAAGCTCAGGATATTGAACTATACCTTGTAAATATAAAAGGCGTGGTGAGCAGTTACGAAAATGGTGAACCAATTCCATACGCTCACGTTATTAACCCCAGGAGCCATACCGGAACCACAACAAATGCCGATGGTTTTTTCTCAATTACCATGCTCACTGAAGACACCCTGCTGGTAAAAGCTGTAGGCTATGTTGACCAAAAATTCATCATGAAAGAATTCCCGCCCAAAGAACATTATGAGATAATTATGAAACCGAGAAATTACCTCCTGGATGAGGTAACCGTGACTGAAAAAAACAAAATGCGTGAAAAACTCGGCCTGCCCGAGGCAAAACCCCTTGACATACCAAAAGAATTGCGAGGCTCTGACTTTAATGAGAAACCCCCATGGTATGCAGCTTTTGTTAACCCGCTGGGTGTTTTGTATTACCATACCAGCAAAGAAGAAAAACAAAAACGCGCGACCCTGACGGCTATAGAAAACAACAAACAATGGCTGGAGTTTTCAGCGCATCACAACCTTGAAACGATAGAAAAACTTACCGGACTCACCGGAAAAAAAGCTGATAAGTTCATGCTTTATTGTAATATAAACAACCAACTTCCCTATTTTGCCAGTCAAATGGAAATTGAATTCCAAATCATGAATTTATTTTTCAAATACAAACAGGAACAAAAAGCCCAGGAGAATAAAGACTCAATTTATAATTAATATTAGTCAGGCATTAAAGCGCATTCACTTTTCCGGAATCCAAACCGATACCGAACCAGACTTACACTTAAATTCAGCCCATCCCTCGTTGTTTGTTGTAATAATTTCATCAACATGGGTGGTAACGTCAACATAACGGGCATCAGGCAATCCGGCACGCATTTTTTTAAAGCCATCATCACCATTACTCATTAAAACGGCCATTCCGCCTGGATGCTCTTCATTGCCCAAACGCGTCCATCCAATACAATCCGGGTGGTCAAAATAATCCACTTGTTCTCCATATGAAAAAAGTTTTCGAACTTCAAGCATGCGATCAATCATCCACTGATGCGAAGGCATTTCGATATCATATTCATTCCCATCCTTTCCAGTGTCGCTATATTTCGCCCCATAATAGTCGGCAGCAAAAACGCAGGGATACCCGTCGCGCCTGAGGATAATAACGGCATAAGCCAGCGGTTTAAACCAAGCTTCAACCACCGACTCGAGCGACTGTAACGGTTGGGTGTCGTGATTGCTAACAAGCGTTACAGCCATCGAAGGCATAGCCTGTACAAGTGTATTGTCAAAGATAAGCTGTAAGTCAAAATCACGTCCCTCTTTAGCTGCCCGCGCAAAGTTATAATGCAAACCGGCATCAAAAAGCATGATTTCTTTACCCGTTTCTTCAATAAATTTTTTCAATGCTTCAATATCGCTTGACCAATATTCGCCAACGCTATAAAGATCTTTATCGCTAAAATTTCGCATCTCATTCAACCACTCAACAAAAAAACCTGTTTTAACATGCTTAACCGCATCAAAACGAAAACCATCAACTCCGGTGGTTTCAATATACCACTTCCCCCAATGCACCAGTTCTGCTATTACATCGGGGTTATTCATATCAAGATCGCAACCCATCAGGTAATCAAAATTACCCTTCTCTTTATTCACACTTTCATCAAAAGCCTTCCCCTCAAATAAAAAAACAGCATCAACATTTTCTTCAAGTGCATTAAAATCGGTCGCGTTGAAATGCCACCAATGCCAATGCAATTCAGAATACCTGTTTTTCCTTCCCGGAAAAGTAAAATGTGTCCATGCTTTAATGGTTTTCATCTCCCCTAACGGATGATTCCGATCATCAGGGTCAAAGGGGGTAGCATTAAACTCCTCGGGTGCATCAGCCCCCAGTTTGTGATTAAACACTAAATCGGCATATACCTGTACCCCCGAGGATTGAGCCTCACGAATAGCTTCAAGGTATTCATCACGTGTACCATACTTCGTCCTTACTGCCCCCTTCTGGTCAAATTCTCCCAAATCAAATAAATCATACACTCCGTAACCAACATCATTTTCACCACCTACACCTTTATATGCCGGTGGAAGCCATACTGCTGAGAAACCTTTTTCGGAAAGCGAGTTAGCCTCATTTTTTAATTTTTTCCACAAATCACCATCAGATGGAGTATACCAGTGAAAAAACTGCATCATAACGCCATTATATTCCTTCATAAACATTCATTATTTGTAAAATCAATAGTAAGATACAGGAAATATTAATCGAATACACGTTAATTTAAAACCAATTGATTGTAAATCAAAAAAAGATGCTGGTACCACCAGAATATTAAAATCACTCATTGAATTTGAACATGAATAAATCCCACGTTATGAAACATTTCATTATTTGCTAAGTAATTCAAAATGTTAACTTTGCCAGAATACATCTTTCCTCATTATCTAATTGTTAACTCGGACAGCAATCCGCATGATGTCATTTTTTTCTTTAAGCAAACGGTTTATTTTTGTTTACATTAAATAAAACCATTAAACGCAAAAGTATTAATACATTAAAACCCAATAGGATTATGAAAGTAACAGTTGTAGGTGCAGGAAATGTTGGAGCGACATGTGCACAAGCCGTAGCTGAAAAAGGAATTGTAAAAGAAGTTGTATTAGTTGACATCAAGGATGGACTTGCAGAAGGAAAATCGCTTGACCTGTGGCAAACTGCCCCAATTAATTACTACGATACCCGCGTAGTTGGTGCAACCAATGATTATTCAAAAACAGCCGATTCCGAGGTAGTGGTTATTACTTCAGGTGTACCCCGTAAACCTGGAATGAGTCGCGATGACTTAATCTCAATCAATGCCGGTATTGTAAAAAGTGTTACCGAAAATGTAATCAAATACTCACCAAAGGCAAAAATTGTAATTGTGTCAAATCCATTGGATGTAATGACATACACTGCATTCCTTACTGCCAAGAAATCGAAAAACGAAGTATTCGGGATGGCTGGTATTCTTGACACTGCCCGTTACCGCGCTTTTCTTGCTGAAGAACTTGACATAAACCCAAAAGACATTCAGGCTTTATTGATGGGCGGACACGGAGACACCATGGTTCCTCTACCACGTTACACAACCGTTTCAGGCATACCTGTAACCGAATTAATTGAGAAAGACAAGCTGGATGCCATTATCGAGCGCACTAAAAAAGGTGGTGGCGAACTGGTTAACCTGATGGGCACTTCAGCCTGGTATGCACCAGGTACAGCTGCAGCTCAAATGGTTGAATCCATTGTTTTGGATCAAAAACGTATTTTCCCATGCTGTGCATACCTCGAAGGTGAGTACGGATTAAGCGACATTTACCTTGGCGTGCCAGTAAAACTTGGTGAAAACGGTATTGAAGAAATTATTGAAGTAAAACTTAACGATGACGAGAAAGCATTGCTCGAAGGCTCTGCCAAATCGGTTAAGGGTGTTATGAATGTATTGGATGATATGAAATTGTTCGACTAATCATATAACATTTAAAATATGTAACTTTGAAGCCCCTGACTGTTGTTAGGGGCTTTTTTATATAAATATGGAACAATTGGTTTTAACAGCATCTTTATTAATACCGCTGATTTTATCGGCTGTTTTGTTCTATAATGCCCGTAACAACAGGGCCAAGCTCATTCTTGCCTTTGGCATGCTCAATGCATCAGCAGTTTTCGTTGCCAACTATTTCTATTTTCTTGGGAACTTCAATATATACACGTATCTGCACAGTTTACATGTTGCATTGGTTTTGTTCATTTATCCATCAATATATTTATATCTGGCGGATTTAACCGGAAAGCCAAAATCTTTAAAAAAAGCATGGTTTCACTTTTTACCCGGAATCATTTTCTTTATTGCTTACATTATATTTTTCGACCTTCGTTTCAATTATCACGAACGAGTATCATTCCTTAGCAACTATCGCAATGAAATAACGAACGATGTACGTTTCCACATAGTAGAAGTGATAAGATTAGCTAATGTTGCAGTAATCATTTTACAGGTAACAGGCTACAGTATGACAATATTTTCAGAAAGCCAAAAATACAATCTACGCCTTAAAAATGAATTTTCCAATGCAGAGCACCTTCAGATAAAATGGCTTTCATGGTTCAACCTGGCTCTGATCGTAGTAGCGATTATATCGATCGTATTCTATGTTATCAACCCTTTTTCGGATGAAAACAATACTTTTTTAATCCTTTCAATGTTTGCTATTTCAGTGTTTATATGGCTTATTGGAATATGGGGAAATGCCCAGCCCAAAATTGTATTACCCGTTGAAAAAAATCGCTCATTAGAAAGCCTAAATGGTATTGACAAGATTTACAAACAACTTGAAACATTAATGCTCGAAGAAAAATACTACCTAAACCCTGAACTTACACTTACCGAGCTTTCACGCTTAGCCGGAACCAACCGCTCATATACATCACAAGCGATAAACAAACACGGGAAATCAAATTTTAGCGCATTCGTTAATAAATACCGAATTAACGAAGCCCAAAAAATCATGAAAGAAAATCCGGGAATAAAGCTCGAACAAGTTGCCAGCGAATCGGGGTTCGGCTCGGTTCTATCAATGCAAAGAGCATTCAGCAAACAACTCGGAGTATCACCCGGAAAATGGAGAGCATCGGGACAATAAAAAACGACAGTTTGAAATGAACCGCCGCTTTTATCCTCTAATTATTTCCTCATCTACAACTATTCTACCAACAAAACGTATTTTAAGTTAGTCGGTATCGTTGCTATGGTATCACAACCCGTATCAGCCAAATAATCGGCCTTCTTACACAAGTAGTT
>Ga0102940_1002380_pt1 | contig 11377 bp, 12 predicted proteins | sample SalPonR2_C_D1_MG_FD_78215 | JGI IMG/M metagenome (GOLD analysis project Ga0102940, IMG submission 78215) | Salt pond soil microbial communities from South San Francisco under conditions of wetland restoration - Salt Pond MetaG R2_C_D1_MG | ecosystem: Environmental > Aquatic > Marine > Intertidal...
AAAAGATTTTTTTATTTTTTTTTCTTTATTTTTATTTAAAAGATTTAATTGTTTTGATTGATTAAAGCTAAGAGAGTCCACAGTCCCTTTTTCTTTAAAGATTAGTATATCTACTTTAGGAGGAAAAGCAGTAAGTAAATAATCTTTTTCCCCATTTAAGTGATCAAAAAATCTAATTCCTTCCAAAAAAACACTATCAGTGGGTTCTAGATCAAGACATGTTTTTTTTAGAAGCTTAAAATCAACTTTATTTTTTAATAAAAGCATCACAGCTGCAGCAGCAGCACTTATATCTGCTGTGGAAGAAGCCATTCCGATTCCAGATATTAATTGAGAATTTATTTTTAATTTTATAGCTTTCTCTTTAAAATTATAATAATTTAATATTTTTTTAACAGCAGTTTTTGTTTTATAAATGTTTTCTGTGTCAGAGTTGTTTTTGTTGATGATTATTTTTTTTTCAGAATCAGTAAAACTAGCGCTCACTTCAGTATATAAATTTATCGGACAGGAAATCAAAAAATTCTGATCATCTATACTGCCCTGAAGAAGTTCTCCACAGCTGCCTGGAACTCTAAGTATAACTTGCTGCAATATTCTTTCTCCTTTCATAACTAAAATTTCATAAACTAAATTAAACTTAAATATAAGTTTATAAATATTTATTCAAATATTTTCAAGCTGTTAATATTTCTAAATCAAAACAAAAATAACTAAAGCTAATATTAAAAATAATCCAACCGTATAATAAATTATTTTATTTATCTTTAAAATATCACTGGATTCGAATTTTTTCTTTTTCTGACCTATATAAGCTCTAAAACTCTCTTCTCCATGATAATAATTGATTCCTCCAAAGCGAAGAGAAAGCGCTCCTGCGGCTGCTGCCTCAGGATAACCAGCATTAGGGCTGGGGTGTTTAGGAGCATCATTTAAAACTGTTTTAAAAGCTGATCTAAAATCTAGAGCAAGTAAAAAAGAAGCTACAATAATTAAAAATGCTGTAATTCTGGCGGGAATATAATTAAAAAAATCATCTGTTTTAGCTGCTGCATAACCAAAATCAATATATGTAGCATTTTTATAACCCAACATCGAATCCATGGTATTTACTGCCTTATATGTAACTGCAAGTGGAAGTCCTCCTAAAAGATAATAAAAGGCAGGTGCCAAAATTCCATCGGAGGTATTTTCGGCCAAAGTTTCTAAAACTGCTCTAATAATTTCCTGACGACTGCTCTGACTGCAGTCTCTACCGACAATTAAATCCACTTTTTTTCTGGCCTGCTCCAAATCATTAACTTTTAGGGCGAAATAAACTTCTTTACCAGCTTTGATCAACCCTTTTAAGGCCAGCATTAGACTAAGAAAAATTATTTCAATAAAATAAGCAAAATATTCATTTAGCCTCATTGCCTGTTGAATAATATAATTTGAGAAAAAATAACTAACTAATAAAACTATGATTACTAATATACCACCTTTTAATTTAGCAGCTAAAGTACCATCTTTGTCTTTTTGTAAATGTTTTTCCAAAAAAGTTATTAAGCCTCCTATTATTACAATAGGATGAGTAATCCAGTCCGGGTCAGAAATAATTAAATCTATAATTAAAGCAATAATTAAAAATATTATCAACTGCAAATTAAGCACCTCTACTTTTTTTATGGATTAAAGCTTTTTCCAAATAGTTTTTTACTATTTGGATATTAGAAGCAAAGTGCAGATGTATATAAGAAGCTAAAATATTATCCTGACTGCTGTAACCTTCTTCTTTTTTTTGGTAATTATAACTTCTTTTAACATTTTGATCAATCTCTGAAATTCTGGAATAATGAAAAATATGACCTCTTGCTTTTTCTCCTTTTTTAAATAATAAATTATCAGCTGAAGCCTCAACTTCTTGATATCCCATTTCCTGTAATTTAGAAGTCATTTCTATCTCAACCGGAAGCAAACCCAACATTTTAAATTCCTTTCCCTCAAAATCTTTGACCTGACCGCATAAGTACATCAAGCCTCCACATTCTGCATAAGCTGGGAGTCCCTGTTTTACTTTTTCTTTAAAGTCACTTTTAAATTCTTTATTTGCAGCAAGTTCCTGCAAAAAACTTTCAGGAAATCCTCCTCCCAGATAAACTGCATCTACTTTAGGTAATCTAGAATCTTTTAAGGGACTGAACTCAACAATCTTTGCTCCCGCTGCTTTTAAAAGATCTAAATTTGCTTGATAATAAAAGTTAAAAGCCTGATCGGAGGCAAGACCAACCTTTATATTTTCTGATCTCATTTTTGCCTTAAAATTATTAGAAAAAATATTTTTTTCAATTTCTTCTTTGTTTTTTGATTCATTATTCTTATTTATCTTTTTTATATTTGATTTTACAGCCATATTATCTTTAAATGAAATTTTTGATTCTACTTGCGAAATTTTTATTAATTGCTCAATATCAATATATTTTTCAATAATCTCAACTAATTTTTGGCTGTATGCTTTAAGTTCACTACTTTCAGAAACTGGCACCAGGCCAAGATGTCTTTCCGGAAGTTCCAAATCTTGATTTTTGGGAAGATAGCCCAGAACAATTAAATCACTCATTTTATTTTTAATTGCTTCTTTTAATAATTTAAAGTGATGAGAACTGCTAATATTATTAATTATAACTCCTTTTAGATTTAATTTTTGATCATAATTTTTATAACCATAGACTACTGCAGCAGCACTTTGTGCTACTTTGCGGGCATCAATAATTAAAATAACAGGCGCATTAATAATTTTAGCAATTTCAGCTGTGCTGCTGATCGAATTTTTGCCTTTACCATCAAAAAGACCCATTACTCCTTCTATCATTGAAATATCAGCCTGCTTACTGTTTTCTGAAAAAACTTTTTTAACTCCAGCTGCTCCCAAAAAATAGCTGTCTAAATTATAAGACTTCCTACCACAGATTAAACTATGAAAACCAGGATCTATATAATCTGGTCCAACTTTAAATGGCTGTACCTTAAGCCCCCGCTTTTTAAGGGCTGCCATTAAACCTAATGAAATTGTAGTTTTACCAACCCCACTACGGCTGCCGGCAATAACAATTTTCTTATTCATCTTTTACTTCCTCCTCAAAAACTGCTAGGGTAATTCCTGGATATTTTTGCTTATCTACTATTAACTCTCCCTTGTTTGATACCAAAATTGCTGCTGGGGATGCTGCTGCTGCAACTCCAATTGTTTTCTTAACAAAATCTGATTTTTTTATTTTTAAACTATCTTCAATTTCTCTGATTTTTTTTCGCTTAATTATTTCCAGCGGCCAGTCATTTTCTTCTGCCAGCTTTAAAATACCTTTTTCATTCTTTTTTAAGTCAATAGTTGCTAATTTTTTAATACTTGCTCGAGATAAATTGTTTTCCATCAAAATTGAATTTAATGCACTTTTAAGATCCAAAAAAGGGATATTTTTTTTACAGCCAATACCAATAATAATATTTCTGGGAATTAACTGCAGCTGATTTTCTTTTAATTCATACTGCTTATTGGAAATTATAACTTCAAAAGCATCATCTTTAATGTTGTTATTAACATAATTTAAACCATGTTTTTTTAATTTTTTAGTTTCTTTAATATTAATTTTATAATCAGTATAAATATGAACTTCTTTACCAAATAGTAGAGCTCCATTTGCCTTTTTCAATCTTGTAAAAGGCTCTATTTTACAGTTAAGTTTCTGAGCTAAAAGGTCAAATGCAGGCTGATTACTGCAATCTGTGGCAGTAGTAATTACAGGGTTAGAGTCTAAAACGGCTGCAATTTCTAATGTTAGCTGATTTGCTCCTCCCAGATGACCAGAAAGAGTACTGACTACATTCTGTCCTAAATCGTCAATTGTTATTACAGCTGGATCAGTTTTCTTGTTATTCAGCAGCGGGGCGATTATACGTACTACTATACCCAGAGCCATAATAAAAATCAAACCATCATATTTATGAAATATATCATTTACTGTTGTTTTAAATGAATTAAAATAATAAAATTGATTATTCTTGTCTTTTAATTTATTTGGTGAATATATATCCAGGCTGCTGTGCACTTTTTTTAACTTTAAAGCTATTTTCTTGGCAGCTGGAGTTAATATTATTATAGCTATCTTTTTATCTTTCAGCATAGTTACACCTCAGTTTTATAATTAGCTTTAATATAATTAATCAAATCATCAACTTCATTAAAAAACAGAGGATAATTCATCTTAGGTCTTTGAATTACAACAACAGTTATCCCCAACTCAACTGCTGCCTCAATCTTACTTTTTAAACCACCACTATCTCCACTTGCTTTAGTAATTATTACATCAGCCCCATATTCTTTAAATATAGATTGATTGAATTCTTTAGTAAATGGGCCTTTTGCTGCAATTATATTTGCCGGTGGTAAACCACGATCAATAATATTTTTAATAAAAGGAGGAAAAATCATTACTCTCATAAAAAGTCTTTTCTCATAATTAGAAATTACCCTAATAAAAATTTCTATATTTTTAGAGCCGGTTGTTAAAAATATTTTTTCAAAGTCATTTGCAATTTTTGCTGCCTTTTCATAATTTGAAGTTTTTATGATTTTTGTATTATAATACGCATATTGACTTAAATTAACTTCTTTTCTTTCAAAACGCAAATATTCAACCCCAGATTTTTCAGCTGCTTTTATTGCTTTTTTACTTATTTCTTCCGCAAATGGATGAGTAGAATCCACCACTACTGAAATTTTTTCTTTTTTAATTAAATTATAAATATCATTCTGGTCTAATCTTTTCTTAATCACTCTGATTTTAAACTTATCTTTGATTAATTTTTCTCCATAATCTGTGGTGACTGTAGCTATTAAATCTTTTCTTTGTTTTCTTAAATCTCCGATTATTTGATAACTATCAGATGTTCCGGCAATAACTAAAATCATATATTGTAACCTCTTGGAGTAATTATTTTCTTATTTGCAATGTAACTCTGAGAATTTCCGATTATCACTGTTGTCAGCATATCAACCTTTTCTAAAGGCATCTTCTTCAGATTACTGATCATTACCTCTTCGTTATCTCTGCCAACACTATGAACTATTCCAACAGGTGTTTCTGGGTTTCGATATTCTAGAAAAATTTCTCTAGCCTTTTTTAGCTGCTTTTTTCTCCTGCTGCTTCGAGGGTTGTAAAGAGTAGTTATAAAATCTGCTTCTGCTGCAGCTTCTAATCTTTTTTTAATAAGATTCCAGGGAGTTAAAATATCACTTAAACTTATTACAGTATAATCATGCATCAGCGGAGCACCCAGCACAGCGGCTGCAGCATTTGCCGCAGTAATACCTGGTACAATTTCTATTTCTAGATTATTCTTTTGATTTTCTACCATTTCTAATGCCAGGCCTGCCATTCCATAAACACCCGGATCACCACTACTAATTAAAGCACATCTTTTACCCTGTTTGGCATAATCAATTGCTTTTTGAACTCGTTCTTTTTCTTTTCTCATCCCACTGAAATATATCTGCTGTTCTTCTGTAATTAATTCTTTTATACATTCAATATATTTTTTATAGCCAACTATAACGTCTACCTCTTTTAAAACCTGATAGGCTCTCCGGCTGATGTCAGATAAATTACCAGGGCCAATACCAATTATATATAAATTTTTATTTAACTTCATCTAATCATCCTTTCTGCAATATTCTGCAGGACTTCTTTTGTAAAATAAATTTTACAAAAATAGTCAATTTTTTTAAATCAATTCGAATAATTCACTTTTTGATTTGGGCACAGAAACAGTTGAAGATATTCTGCCATTTTGAACAAGTTTTTCATACACCTCAATTATCCAAGGTTTTATAAGATCTGATTCTTTAAGAAGTTGGTCATCTCTAAAAATTTTTTCTGAGTCTCCTTCACCAATGATTTTTCCATCAGAAAAAATATAAATATAATCTGCCCACTGATAAGCTAAATCAACATCATGAGTTGATAAAATTACAGTAGTTCCTTTTTTATTAATCTGATTAATAAATCCTAATATTTCTTTTGAGTGTTTTGGATCAAGCCAGACAGTCGGTTCATCAAATATTATAACTTCAGGTTTCATAGCCAATATATCAGCTATAGAAATTCTTTTCTTCTGGCCATAACTCAATAAGTGCGTAGGTTTATCTTTTATATCAGTAATTTCCATAATCTGCATAGCTTCATCAACACGTTCTCTTGTTTGTGTTTCAGACAGGCCCAAATTAAGTGGACCAAATGAAATTTCTTGAAAAACACTTGATGAGAAAAGCTGCATATCTGGATCCTGAAAAACTATACCAATATTTTCCCTTAAATTTTTTAATTCTTTTTTATTATAAGATATTTTTTTTCCTCCAAATTTTATATTTCCTTGTTTGGGCTTTAAGATTCCATTCAAATGGAGAAACAATGTTGACTTTCCGGCACCATTTGCTCCAAGAATGGCTATTTTTTTACCCTTTTCAATGCTAAGGGATAAACCATCTAATGCATTAGTTCCATCTGGATAGTTAAAAACTACATTTTCTGCTTCAAGTACTTTTTTAGACAAAATTACCACCACCAAAAATTGAAACAATAATCAAAAATGTTTCAAATAATATGATTATCATTATATTTTTATAAGAAAAACTATGTTTTCTTTCTAGTACTCTTATCTCCCCATCATATCCTCTGGCCACAAGAGCTGTAAGCAGACCTTGAGCCCGATAATAGGCCCTGATAAAAAGATTAGATATCAACTTAGCTATAGAAAAAAAGGATTTCTTAATTGAAGAATAACCCAACCTTGATAATTGTGATGTTCTTATTAAATCTGCAGTATCTAAAAGAACAAAAATAAAACGATAAATAAGCATCATCAATTCTATAACTAATTCAGGAAGTTTAAACTTTCTTAAGACAGAAATAATTTCTAATACTGGAGTTGTTAGAGTTAAAAAATACATGCAGCAGATTGAAGCAAATGATTTTAAAAATAATAATGATGCTGTATTTAGTGATTTAGACTCTAAACCAAGAAACCATCCACCGAATTCGAAGTAAAAAAAATAATTATTTGATTCTCTAGAAAAGCTAATAACTGCTGTTATCGAAGCAATAATAAGAAAAGATAACGGTATAAAAAGCAGCTTTAAATAAAATTTAAACGGAATACCTGCAGCAGTGATAAGCACGAGACTTATAACTGATATTACAATTATTGATGTCATAAAAGAATTAGCGGTTAAAGTGATTAATATTGTAAATAAAGCGAAAAAAGATTTTTCTAATGGATGAAAATTGCTGAATTTATTATTATAAGCATACTGATCAATATCTATCATTTCTTATCTTGCCTATCATTATTACCTTTATTTTTGCCTTTCTGCAGACCAATATAATATCCTAAGAATCCTGCCCCAATGGCAGCCTGAAGAGCAAAAAGCAAGCTTTCTATCTCTCCACTTGGAGGTTCCCATATATTGCTAAACCAGGCAGTGTATTGTGGGTTTATTTCTGTAATCATATTTTCAGCCATTCCATCAGCCCCTAAAAATTCAGCATTTCTTTTAATTATTAATGGAGTAATTACTACTATGAGGATAAGCAAAATTATTATCAAATTTTTCTTAGCTAAACTCATGTCTCTGCCTCCTTGAAATAATTGATAATTCATCTAATTCATTTTTGCTATATTCTTGAATGATATTAAATACAAGAACAGTTAAAAGCCCCTCAACAATAGCTAAAGGTATTTGAGTAAATGCAAATACACTTAAAAATTTAATTAAAGAAGCCATAAACCCTGAATTACCAGGAAAAGCCGCCGCAAGCTGGCCAGCTGTTATAATATATGTAAAGAAATTAGAAACTGAAGCAGCCACAAAAACAGACGCCCAGACTGGAACCCCAACTTTTCTTGCTAGTTTAAATAAACCATAAGCTACAAATGATCCTACAATTGCCATTGCAAATAGATTTGCCCCAAGAGTTGTTATTCCTCCATGAGCTAAAAGAAGTGCCTGAAAGATGAGCACAATTGTTCCAAGAAGAACCATCGGCCAGGGGCCAAATAAAATAGCACCCAAACCTATGCCAGTTGCATGAGAACAGCTGCCAGTTAAAGATGGTAGTTTAAGTGAGGATAAGACAAAGATAAAGGCACCAGCAAGAGCTAAAAGCATTTTAATACCCGGAGCTTCATCTTTTAAAATATTATTTACTTTTTTAACACTGATTATTAAAAATGGAACTGCAAGCACAGTCCAAAAACCAGCCCATTTCATAGGCAAAAACCCTTCTGCAATATGCATTGCATAAACAGTTCTAGGTATTAAAATTAAAGTAAAGATTAGTGATGTAGTTAAAGCAATTTGATTTTTCTTCATGATTACTCCCCTTTATTGTTAGTTTTATTTCAATTCAAGTAATCTACTTTTCCATTAAAGATCTTAGCTTTTCTGCATATTTATTTTGAATACCCTCATATTCACCAAGTCCTTTTAGCTGAATTTCTACATCAAAACCCTCACTTTCTAAAATGTTTTTCCAGCTATCTTCATTTTCTCCAATCATATCATTTTGTGCATGATCTCCTGCCACCAGCATAAGCGGGGCCAACTTTACTTTTTTATAGTTTTTTTCCTTAAGTTGTTTAATAACTACCTGAATTTCTGGATATCCTTCAACTGCTCCAATATAATAATTTTTCATACCCCTTTCTTTTAACACATAATCAAGGGCAGCATAGTCTGAATTAGCAGCATGAGAACTTCCATGTCCCATTAGTACAACAGCCTGTTCTTTAGAATTGTTTTCTACTTCAGTTTTTAATATTTTTGCTACATCAAAATAATCAGCAGTTTTAGATAAAAGTGCATTACCCCATTTTAAATTTCTAAAATTATTTTTAAATTCCTTTACTGTTCTAACCAAATCATGAAATTCACTACCATTAATTATATGAAGAGGCTGAACTATTACCTCCTGGTAACCTTCCTCATATAATTTTTTTAGAGCTTCTTTAGGATTATCGATATGAATATTGTCTCTTTTCTTAAGTTTTTGAATTATCATTCCTGAAGTAAAAGCTCTTTTTACTTCATATTGCGAAAATTGATCTTTTATTCTCTTTTCACAGGCTGCAATAGTCTTTTTTCTGGTTTCATGATAACTTGTTCCAAAACTAACTACCAAAATAGCTTTTTTTTCTTTTTTACCAGCTCGATATTCATGAGCAAAATTTTTATCATATAACTTAGATTTCTGATAATCACTGTCTAAAAAATTACCAACTAAAATTAAGGCCGTCTTTTTAATTCCAGCTGCTTTTACTTCAGCTGCAATTTCACCTAAAGTAGCTTTAATTACCTTTTGTTCTGGCCAAGAAGCTTTGGCTACAATAGCAGCTGGAGTTGTGAGTGGATATTCCTTACTCAAGTTATCTACTACTTCTTCTATCATCTGTACACTTAAAAAGATAGCCATTGAGGCTTGATGTTGAGCCAAACTGGCCAATTTTTCTTTCTCAGGAACTGGAGTTCTTCCAGCCTGTCTAGTTAAAATAACAGTTTGAGAAACATCTGGTAAAGTATACTCTGATTCTAAAGCTGCTGCTGCAGCTAAGAATGAACTAACTCCCGGTATAATCTGATAATCAATTTCATTTTCTACTAAAATATCAATCTGCTCTTTAATTGCTCCATAAATAGAAGGATCTCCTGTATGGACTCTAGCTACATTCTTATCCTCAGCTGCAGCTTTTTGTATTATTTCAATTACCTGGTCTAAACTTAATTTAGCACTATTATATGTTTTAGCTGCTTTATTATACTTTAAAACTTCTGGATTAACTAATGAACCGGCATAAATTATGATTTCTGAATTTTCTATTGCTTTTTTTCCTTTAATAGTTAATAATTCTGGATCACCAGCACCAGCACCTATTATATATACTTTCATCTATTAGATCCCCTTTCTTTTTACTATCATTAATGTCAGATATTCAATTTTTTTATTTTTAAACACTTCTATATTTTCAGTGTAAAACTCATCTTCAAAACCGCATTTACTGGCAATAAGCACATTTTTCTTTAAACCTAATTTCTCTAATACATGATATGCTACCTCATAATTACGACTTAATTTTAAAATCACCACTGTTTCAAATAAATTAAAAACTCTTTCTAGATGCTCCTCGTTTTTAATATTAGATAAAATTGCTGTATTTTCTTTTTCTTCTGCTAAAGGTAGATTATATCTGGAAGTAGCAGCCGCAATAGAATTTATACCAGGTATTGTTTCAATTTCAATTGAATTATCCCAGTCTTTAATCTTTTTTAGCATGTAAGAATAAGTACTGTATAATAGAGGATCTCCTATAGTTACAAAAGCAATTTTTTTGTCATTTTTTAATAATTGATATATTTTTTGAGCAGCAGCTGTGCGTGACTCTTCAAGCTCTTTTCTGCTTTTTGACATTTTAAAACTCAATTTAACAACTTTATCTTTAAGCTCTACCAAATTAGAAATAATTTCAAGAGCTTTACTGGAATCACTTTTAGCAGACATTGGAGTACAGATATAATCGACTTCTTTTAAAATTTCTACCGCTTTTAAAGTGACTAATCCAGACTCTCCAACTCCAACACCAATCCCATATAATTCTTTAGCCAAATTAGTTCCTCCATTCATTTAAATTTATTCAGATACTTTTTTTAATTTCTAGTCTTTTACTGCACTAATAATGTAAACTGGAGTTAGCGCTCTAAACATTTTGTATTTATTAATATTTTTAGTCCTAGTCACAGCAACATTAACAATGTCCAGGTGATAATCTAATCTTTCGAGTTCCTGGACAGCAGTTGTCAAAGTATTGATTGTAACAGCAGTTAATACAATTCTACCATTATCTTTTAGTTTTTGATCAGCTGACTCAATAATTTCAGCAAGTTGGCCGCCACTGCCACCAATAAAAATCCTATCTGCAACAGGTAAAGAATCAATTCCCGCAGGCGCTTCCGTTTCGATTATTTCAATGTTATTTATATTAAATTTTATAACATTTTTTTTAATTAAATTAAGGGCCTTCATTTTTCTTTCTAGTGCATAAACTTTTCCCTCTTTTAAAACCAGAGCCATCTCAACTGAAACACTGCCGCTGCCAGCTCCGATATCATAAACTATCTGATTTTTTTTTAGTCTTAATTTCGATAAAAGTACCGATCGTACTTCTTCTTTAGTCATCGGAACTTCATCTCTGATAAAACAATCATCAGCAATCCCAGGAGTATTATATTCCCATTCACTCATTAATATCACCTCTAAGACTAGAATTGAATTGATTCTTACCTAATATA
>Ga0102940_1002384_pt1 | contig 11368 bp, 9 predicted proteins | sample SalPonR2_C_D1_MG_FD_78215 | JGI IMG/M metagenome (GOLD analysis project Ga0102940, IMG submission 78215) | Salt pond soil microbial communities from South San Francisco under conditions of wetland restoration - Salt Pond MetaG R2_C_D1_MG | ecosystem: Environmental > Aquatic > Marine > Intertidal...
ATTCCCGCCATTCCGCGCCATGGCAATCTTCAGGGCTGAGGCCGACACCATGGAAAAGAGCCTGCAGGTGCTGGACACGATAAAGCCCCTTACCAATACCACAGGCATCGAAACCTGGGGCCCATTGCCAGCCATGATTGCCCGGCGCGCCGACAAGCACCGGGCACAACTCATCCTCAACGCCCGCAACCGGAAAAAGCTGAACAGTTTGCTGACCGGAATCTGTCAGGAACTGGACCAGAGAAAGCTGCCTGCCGGGGTGAAATGGATGATTGATGTTGATCCGCAGGAGACAGGGTAAACAGAATAGGCATTCCAACTGGCCGGAGCCTTTTGCTTGCAGCCGAACTTTCCGCGATAATAGCCGCCTTCTGTTTTCAATGGGCCTCCTGCCCCGAATCCAATTCTCCTGTAAACCGAGTCATCTGACAGCATGAAAGAGACCGTTTCCGATCTGCTCCAGTCTGCACTGGCAGCACTCCAAGCCGATGGCACGCTGCCTGCGGACCAGTCCTTCACTCCACAGGTGGGCAATACCAAGGACAAGTCCCACGGCGACTATGCCTGCAACATTGCCCTGGTTGCCTCAAAGGCTGCCGGTTGCCCGCCTCGCAAACTGGCGGAGGCGCTTATCGAGAAGCTGCCGCAGAGCAAAGCGGTGGAGAAAGTGGAGATTGCCGGGCCCGGTTTCATCAACTTTTTTATGAGCACGGCCAGTGCTTTTGAAGTGGTCAACACCATACTGGGTGAAGGCGACCGCTTCGGCCGCAACAATCAGGGCCAGGGTGAAAAAGTTCAGGTGGAGTTTGTTTCGGCCAATCCCACAGGCCCGCTCCACGTTGGTCACGGCCGTGGCGCCGCGATTGGCGACTGCCTTTGCCGGCTGCTGGAAGCAAACGGGTACGATGTAACCCGGGAGTTCTACTACAACGACGCCGGGGCCCAGATTGATAACCTGGCACTCTCCGTTCAGTCGCGGGTGAAAGGTCTGACGCCGGACGACGAGAGCTGGCCGGCGGATGGCTACCGGGGCGATTACATCGTTGATGTCGCCAAGGCCTACCTTGCTGGCGCCACCGTCACAGCGGATGATCGGGAAGTGACTGCCAAGGCAGACCCCGAAGACCGCGACGCCATTCGCGAATTCGCCGTCGCCTATCTGCGCCGGGAGCAGGACCTGGACCTGAAAGCTTTTGGCGTTCAGTTCGATGTCTACTTCCTGGAATCCTCCCTGTACGAAGACGGCAAGGTTGAGGCCACGGTCAAACGCCTGCAGGAAAATGGCTACACCTACGAGCAGGATGGCGCCATGTGGCTGAAGACCACAGAGTTCGGCGACGACAAGGATCGGGTCATGCGCAAGAAGGACGGTGGCTACACCTACTTCCTGCCGGATGTCGCCTATCACCTGGACAAGTGGCAACGGGGCTTCACCACCGTGATTAACGAACAGGGTGCCGACCATCACTCAACCGTTACCCGCGTCCGCGCCGGCTTGCAGGCGTTGAATGCCGGCATCCCTCAAGGCTGGCCTGACTATGTACTGCACCAGATGGTGATGGTGACCCGCTCCGGCCAGGAGGTGAAAATCTCCAAGCGCGCCGGCAGCTACGTGACCGTCCGGGACCTGATTGATGAAGTTGGCCGCGACGCGACCCGGTTCTTCCTGGCCGCGCGCCGCGTCGATTCACAGTTGACCTTCGATATCGATCTGGCTCGCTCCCAGACCAATGAAAATCCGGTCTATTACGTCCAGTATGCCCATGCTCGCATCTGCAGCGTGCTTCGAAAACTGGCCGAGGAAGGTGTAAAGCGCGGCCGCAACGAATGCATCGGCGACCTCTCACTGTTAACGCTTGACGAGGAAAAGGATCTGGCCAACCAGCTGGCCAAGTATCCGGAGCTCATTGCCAATTCCGCCGCGCAACGTGAGCCGCACCATCTCACGCACTACCTGCGGGACCTGGCGGGCCAGTTCCATACGTATTACAACGCCCACAAGGTATTGATCGAAGATACGGCGATTCGTGATGCCAGGGTCAGCCTCTACCTTGCCATCCGGCAGGTTATTTCCAACGGTCTGGACCTGTTGGGCGTCAGCGCACCGGAAGAGATGTAACACGAATGTCCCGAGATTACGCCCGCAAGGACAGACCCACCAAGGCTGCAGCCACTTCGCGCAAGAAACCTGCGAAACAGGCAAAGCCGAAGGCTACCCGGCCAAAACCCGCGGCCAGTGCCCGTTCCCAGCACGGTGGCCTGTCGCTCAAATGGATACTGTCCCTGGCCGCCGTGGGCGGCTTTATCGGGTTTATCGTTTACCTGAACTCTTTGCCAACGAGTCCGCATTCGCAACAACCAGCAGTGACTGAAAAACCGGCTCAGAAACCTGCGAAGACGCCCGCAGAGACCGCGAAGGAAGAGGAAAAACCCGGGTTCCGCTTCTACGAGATGCTGCCGGAATCCGAGGTGGTGCCGCCGAAAGTCGAAGAATACACGCCCGGACCAACACAAACGGATTTCAATTATCTGCTTCAGTCCGGCTCCTTCCGCAGCAAGGAGGACGCCGAACGACAGCGGGCCCAGATTGCCTTCCAGGGTTTGCGGGCAAGTACCCAGAGAATTGACCTGGACAACGGTTCAGTCTGGTACCGCGTCAACGTTGGCCCCTTCACCTCCCGAAGCCAGATGAACTCCGCCATCGACAAACTGGTTTCCCTGAATATCCAGCCACTGGTCCGGAAGATCCCCAAGGAAGGCTGATCTTTCGGGCTCGGCGCGAACACCTTGAATTCGCACCAGAAGCCTCCATAACAACGGGATACCAATTTCAATCAGGCAATTGGAGCCCAAATGACTACCATTCTTTCCGTCAGGCGCGATGACGAAGTTGCCATGGGTGGCGACGGCCAGGTTTCCCTGGGCAACACTGTAATGAAAGGCAATGCCCGAAAGGTGCGCCGCCTCTATAACGGCCAGGTGATCGCCGGTTTTGCAGGCGGCACCGCCGATGCCTTCACCCTGTTTGAGAGATTCGAGGCCCAGCTTGAGAAACACCAGGGCAACCTCACCAGGGCCGCGGTGGAGCTGGCGAAAGACTGGCGCACAGATCGCGCGCTGCGCAGACTCGAAGCCTTGCTGGCCGTGGCAGACAAAACCGCCTCACTGATCATCACCGGCAACGGCGATGTGATAGAGCCGGAACAGGGCCTGATTGCCATCGGTTCGGGCGGTCCCTTTGCCCAGGCTTCGGCCCGGGCTCTGCTGGAAAATACCGACCTGTCGGCCCATGAGATTGTCGAGAAAGGTCTGGATATCGCCGCCGACATCTGTATCTACACCAATCACAATCGCACCCTTGAAGTGCTCTCCAAAAACGACTGATCCGGAGCGACCATGTCTGCAATGACTCCCCGTGAGATTGTCCACGAGCTCAACAAACACATCGTGGGCCAGGAAGAAGCCAAGCGGGCGGTGGCTATCGCCCTGAGAAATCGCTGGCGCCGGATGCAGCTGGACAGCAGCCTGCGCGATGAGATCACACCCAAGAACATTCTGATGATCGGCCCTACGGGTGTGGGTAAAACCGAGATCGCCCGGCGCCTCGCAAAACTGGCCGATGCCCCGTTTCTGAAAGTGGAAGCCACAAAATTCACGGAAGTCGGTTACGTGGGTCGTGACGTGGAATCCATTATCCGCGATCTGGCGGATATGGCCGTCAAAATGCTGCGCGAAGCAGAGATGAAGCGACACGAAGAACAGGCACTGGATGCTGCGGAGGAGCGCATTCTGGACGCGCTGATTCCGCCACCCCGAGATTTCGGTGAAGACAGCCAGCGCAGCTCCGATTCATCCACACGCCAGCTGTTCCGGAAGAAACTCCGGGAGGGCGAGCTGGATGACAAGGAAATCGAGATCGATCTGCGCAACTCCAGCGCCGGAGTGGAAATCATGGCGCCCCCGGGCATGGAGGAGATGACCAACCAGCTACAGAGCATGTTCTCCAACCTGTCCTCCGACAAGCGCAAGACTCGGAAGATGAAGGTTACCGACGCACTCAAGCGAGCCAAGGAAGAAGAGGCTGCGAAGCTGGTCAACGAAGAAGAGATCAAGCAGAAAGCCATCCAGGCGGTGGAGCAAAATGGCATCGTGTTCGTGGATGAAATCGACAAGGTGGCCAAGCGGTCCGAGAACACCTCGTCAGATGTTTCCCGCGAGGGCGTCCAGCGCGATTTGCTCCCGTTGATCGAGGGCAGCACCGTGAGCACGAAATATGGCTCTGTGCGCACCGATCATATTCTGTTTATTGCCTCCGGGGCGTTCCATCTGTCCAAGCCCTCGGATCTGATTCCGGAGCTGCAGGGCCGCTTGCCGATCCGCGTTGAGCTTCAGGCACTCACTCCCGAGGACTTCAAGCGCATCCTGACCGAACCGGACGCGTCTCTGGTGCAGCAATACGAAGCACTGATGCTGACCGAAGGCGTAAAACTGACCTTCCGGGAAGATGCCATTGCCCGCATTGCCGAGGTTGCCTGGAAAGTAAACGAGAGCACTGAAAACATCGGTGCCCGGCGGCTGCATACCGTACTTGAGCGTTTGCTTGAAACCCTGTCCTACGACGCCGGTGACAAAGTCACCGATGGCTTCGAGGTGACCGCTGAATACGTGGATGAAAAGCTTGGAGAATTGTCCGAAGACGAGGATCTGAGCCGGTATATTCTGTAAGCGTGAACCAGGGGTCAGATGAAACGGTCATCTGCCCCCTCACCCACTCAGGATTATTGCGCCTTTGAGAAGAGGTGCGACACGTTACCCAAGCCGCTCGCCAACCGTCCCTTCTCGGCTTTTTTCTTCCTCCCCTTGGCCACATAAAGTGGCAGCATCTCGCCGTAAAGACTGGTACTGATCGTCCGCTGCTCGTCTTCAAGGCGATCCCGCCGAAGCTTGATGCCGTATTTCGCCAACTTGGGCTCCAGTTGATCGGCACGACTCAGAAGATCCCGTCGGGTCATCTGGTAGGCGTGTTCACACACCATTCTTCGCGACTGGAAGCTGAATACGTTGGAGAAGAACAGCTTGGCGTCGTCACGGGTAGGCTCAAACAGCAGAATGTCCTTGTCGGGATAATCCCGGGCGTACTGGGCAATGCCCGACTGCATCCTGGAGTACACCATGGTCCTGAAAGTCTGTGACAGAACATTCGGCATGCCTGAGCGGGTCAGCTCGCCCGGTTTCATGGAACCAGCCCGAACCGCAGCGCTGGCATCAATCGGCACCTGAGGATTCACGGCAAAAACCAGATCGGCTCCATCTTCAAAAGCGACAGATGCGTGCAACCCCTTGCGCAGGGTGCCATCCACATAATATCGACCGTCAATTTCCACTGGCACATACAGACCCGGCGACGCGGTACTGGCCTGAATGGCTTTGGAAATGGGCACGTGGTCAAAGCCGGGGGCGCCAAAGCAAACGGCTTCGGTACTCTCAACATCGGCAGCCACTATGTAGAGGCTGCGTTTGAGCTGGCGGAAATCGTTGGTGCGGCCGAGCATGGTGAAGGCCCGCTTGAGATACTCATGCAGGCCCTCGTTATCAAACAATCCAGCCGGCGCTGCCTGGGCCAGGATGGTCATGGCTTCCAGCAGACTCTGATCGTAGGGGTTGTTGATGAAGCGACTCACCGCCGTTGAAACCAGGCCCGGAATTGCCAGCAAACGACTGCCGATCTCGCGGAAAGCCGGGCGATAAAACACTTCCGGATGGAACGGGTGCACTTCCGCCTCATTGCGAACGAAAATCCGGCACAATTGCGCCGTGGTCATCTGGTTGGCAAGGTTCGCCGCCACAAAGGAACCACCATTCACGCCAACATAAACATTGATGTTGTTGAAATCGAGACCATCAAGCGCCTCATCCAGCGCCCGGAGCGCTCCGATCTCATAAATTCCGCCCAGAGGACCACCGCCACCAAGGGCAAGCCCGATGCGGGGAGCGGGTTTATGATCAGCTGGCGAGCTCATAGCCTTCCCTTTTCCGGATAAAGAATGCGGATCCGTGAGGCCGGACCGCCGGATACTCTAATAATCAAGATAACAGCCGTATTTAGAGTGCACACCCTATATTGCCGAAGTCCATCGCCGTGATCAGGAAACCGCGGCCTCCGATACCGCCATGGCCGATGACTTGCCGGGACGCAGATAGCGGCCAAAACCGGCATTTCGCAACGCCAGATCGACACAGCTCTTGATGACGTGAGGCGAATCCAGAAGCAGCACATCCTCCAGCAACTGAATGGCCCATTCCCGGCTGACACTGCGAATCACCGACTTGACCTTGGGCAGGCTGGCCGCGTTCATGGACAGGGAATCGTACCCCATGGCCATCAGCAGCAGCGCACCACCGGGATCACCCGCCAGCTCGCCGCAAATACCAACTGGCTTGCCCACCGAGTGGGCATCCTGAGCAATCCGAACCAGCGCCTGAAGCACCGCCGGATGGTAGGAATGATAGAGTTGGGCAACCCGGGGGTTGTTACGATCCACTGCCAGCAAGTACTGGGTCAGATCGTTGGAGCCCACCGACAGGAAGTCCACACGGTCCGCCAGCTCGCGGATCTGGTAAACGGCAGCGGGAATTTCGACCATCACGCCCACTTTGGGCATGTGAATGTCATAGCCCTCTTCGCGAACCTCATGATACACCCGGTAAATCAGGTGCAGGGATTCTTCCACCTCTGAAATGTTGGAGATCATCGGCAACATGATCTGGAGGTTGTTCAGGCCCTCGCTGGCCTTGAGCATGGCCCTGACCTGCACCAGGAAAATTTCCGGGTGGTCCAGGGTCACCCGAATTCCACGCCAGCCGAGGAATGGGTTTTCCTCCTGGATCGGGAAGTAGGTCAGCGCCTTGTCGCCGCCAATGTCCAGCGTGCGCATGGTAACCGGGCTGGGCGCAAAGGCTTCAAGCTGCTCCCGGTAATACTCACGCTGTTCCTGTTCCGAAGGGAACCGGTCCTTGATCATGAACGGCACTTCCGTCCGGTACAGACCGATACCCTCTGCACCGTGGGAGAGCGAGCGGACAACGTCGGTCATCAGACCGGTGTTTACCAGCAACGAGACCCGGTGGTGATCGGTGGTTTCACAGGGCTTGTCCTTGAGGACCTCAAGCCCCCGGATCAGTTCATCTTCTTCATCACAGATCGCCTGGTAATAGGAGCGCAGATCTGAGGAGGGTGAGGCAAAGATCTGACCTTCAAAACCATCAACAATCAGTTCCTTGCCATCGAGCTGGTTGACGGGAATATCCACCAGCCCCATGACCGTGGGCACGCCCATGGCCCGTGCAAGAATGGCCACGTGGGAGTTACTGGAACCCTTGACCGACACCAGGCCAATCAATTGCCCCTTCGGAACCTCCCCGAGCATGGCAGGAGTGAGCTCCTCGCTGACCAGCACCGTCCGTTCCGGGTAATTCAGGTGTTTCTGCTCACCCTCCTGCAGATGAGACAACAGACGACGTCCCAGATCGCGGATATCAACTGCACGCTCCTGAAGGTAGTGATCATCCATCATCTCGAAATGACGGATATACTGCTGAACCACCTGCTTCAAGGCACCCTGTGCCCAGATACCTTCCCGGATCTTGTTTGCGACCTCACCGGGCATCGCATCGTCGCCCAACATTCTGAGGTAAACATCGAACAAAGCCTGCTCTTCGGGGCGCAATTGTGATGCCAGACGTTTGGCAACGCGCTCGATATCTTCCCGGACCGCTTTGACTGAAGCTCCGAACAGCTCAAGTTCCTGATCGATATTGTCAGTGGGTTTCTCAGGAACCACATCAAGATCGGCAGACGGATAAACCACAACGCCACTGCCGATGGCTACGCCTGGCGCCCCGGGGACGCCATTAAAGCTTACATCATGCGCCTCCTCACCGGTCAGTGATAGGCCGCTGATGGCACCGGTGGCCTCGCTGTGGGCTATGACCCCCGCCAGTTGAGCGGAGACTGTGACCAGAAAGGCCTCTTCGCCCTCATCAAAGCACCGGGAACTTTCCCGCTGCTGCACGACCAGTACGCCCAGCACCCGGCGATGGTGAATGATCGGAACACCCAGGAAAGAGCGGAACCGTTCCTCCCCGGTCTCGGGGAAATAGCGGTAGCGCGGGTGGGAAGGCGCATCTTCAAGGTTGATGGGTTCTTCGCGGGAACCCACGAGACCAACAAGGCCCTCGGAGTAAGCCAGGCTCACCTGGCCAACCGCCTTGCGGTAAAGACCCTCGGTGGCCATGAGAATATAGCGGTTGGTGGCCGGGTCGAGCAGATAAACGGAGCAGACCTCGGTTCCCATGGCTTTCTGCACCCGCGATACAATGATATCCAGCGCCTCCTGCAGATCGCGGGCGCTGTTTACCTCTTGTACTAGACTTCGCAGAATGCTCAGCATGGCGGTGTCAGTCCGTCATTTCTGTTGTTCCTGTAAACGCCGATTCTGCTCCGCCCGATGCCACTGCTCCATGTTGTAGAACAGCCGCGGCGCAAGCTCTCTCAGCGCGCGTCGATACACTTCTCGCTTGAATGAAACCACCTGTCCCAACGGATACCAGTAACTAACCCACTGCCAGCCGTCAAACTCCGGTGAATCCGTACCGTCCACGCAAACCTGCGCGTCCGGCGATAACATCCTCAGCAGGAACCATTTCTGTTTTTGGCCCACACAAATGGGGTGGGAGTTTTGGCGTACCATCCTCCTCGGGAGTCGATACCTCAGCCAGCCTCGTGTGCAGCTGATGATTTCCACATCGTTTGCACACAGGCCGATTTCCTCTCCAAGCTCCCGGTACAGTGCATCCTCGGGGGATTCATCATGTTTGATGCCGCCCTGGGGGAACTGCCAGGAGTCCTGCCCTATTCGCCTTGCCCAGAGAACTTCTCCTCTGTGATTGGCCAGAATGATTCCGACGTTGGGTCTGAAACCGTCTGAATCGATCACGGCACAGTCCTCTCAAAAGTCGGTGGACCGGTACAAAAATTTACCGGTCGGATTTGTCCAAGTTGCTCTCATTCTTACAGAATCCCAAGGGTTCGGCAAACGGAGCCGTTGGGGACAGGTCGTGGTAGACTTGCCGTTTTCCTGCAAGCCCTGTGATCACCGGAGGTAGCCGCTTGACGCTCGCAATTTTTGATCTGGACAACACCCTTCTGGCCGGCGACAGCGACCACGCCTGGGGCGAATTTCTGGTAGAGGAAGGCATAGTCGATGCCGAGGAATACCGCCTTGCCAACGACCGCTTCTACCAGGAATACCTGAACGGCGAGCTGGATATCCTGCATTACCTCGGTTTTGCCCTTCAGCCGCTGGCCAGCCATAACATGAGCGAGTTACTGGCCTGGCGGGAAGCCTTCATGGAGAAAAAAGTGCGCCCCATGATGCAGACCAGTGCGGATGCGCTGCTCGACAGCCACCGGGAGCAGGGTCACACCCTGATGATCATCACCGCCACCAACCGTTTTGTGACTGAACCCATTGCCGAGGCCCTCGGCATCGAACATCTGATCGCCACCGAGCCCGAGCTTGTCAACGGCCGTTATACAGGCGAAGTGGCCGGCACTCCGAGCTTCCAGGATGGCAAGGTCACGCGACTGGATGACTGGCTGAGTGCCCACAACAGGACACTTGAGGGGGCCTGGTTCTACAGCGACTCCCACAATGACCTACCGCTGCTGAAAAAAGTGGACAACCCGGTAGCCGTCGACCCGGACCCGACCCTGGAGCAATTTGCCCGGGACAACGGCTGGAAAGTCATGTCACTTCGGGGTTAATGGCAGGGTTAAAAAAACCCCGTCAGTGAACGGACAAAGCAGGATTTGATGTAATCGGTCTCGGGAATACCCGGAATCACCGGGTGATCCGGGGCTTGATGCCCCTGCTCGAGCAACTGGACAAAGCGGTCAATCTTGCGGCCGCTGCCTCGAATGATGTCCACCAACTTCTCCTGCGAGAGATGCATGGAACAGGACGCGGAAACCAGTATCCCATCGCGTTCCAGTAATCGCAGACCGAGTTGGTTCAGCCGAGCATAAGCCTCTTCCCCCGCTTTCTGGTCCCGGCGCCGGGGAATCAGTGCCGGCGGATCCAGCACCACCACATCAAACTTCTCCTTCTCATCCGCCAGCGCCTTCAGGGCTTCGAAGGCATCGCCCTCAATCGTTTCCACATTATCCAGGCCATTGAGTCTGGCGTTGTGGTGGACCGAATCAATGGCACTGGCCGAACTATCCACACAGGTCACCTGGGTGGCCCCCGCACAGGCTGCCTGGATACCCCAACCACCAACGTAACTGAACACATCCAGGACCCGCTTACCCGGCGCGTAGGCCTGCAAACGGGAACGATTCATCCGATGATCATAGAACCAGCCCGTCTTCTGCCCGCCTTCCAAAGGAACCTCGAACCGGACACCGTTCTCCTCCACTTCCAACAGGCTGACTTCAGCGCCATGGGCCTGCTCCACGTAGGTATCCAGCCCCTCCACCTTCCGCATCTTGCCATCGTTCTTGAGGATGATCGCCTCCGGGTGCACCAGCCGCTGAACTGCCCGAACAACCGCTTCCTTCATGGCCTCCATACCAGCCGTGGAAATCTGCACCACTACCGTGGAATCGAACCGGTCAATAACCAGCCCCGACAGCCCGTCACTGTCGCCAAACACCCAACGGTAAAACGGCTTGTCAAAAAGCCGCTCGCGCAACGCAAGCGCAGCCTCCATCCGCTGGGTCAAACGCTGCGGCGTCATACCATGGCCTGGATCGCGGCTGATCAACCGCCCACAGATCAATGCATGAGGATTTACAAACACCGTACCCAAAGGCTTGTCATTCGAAGCCCGAAGCTCCGCCTGAACACCGGCCTCAAACTCCGGCAACGGACTGCGGCGGGTATCCACCTCGTTACTGTAAACCCAGAGATGGCCAGCACGGAGACGACGCTCCGCGCCTTTTCGAAGATAGAGAATTGGAAAATTCATTTTCAAACACCAGCGAGACAGGGGATAAAAGGAATAGCGATTATAGTTTGTAGAGTACCGCTACAAGGTACGGGAGTGGGCGGGTAGGGCCTTCGAAAACTGTGCGGAGCCATGGATGGCGGAGCTCAAGCGTCACATCGACGTGCCGCAAGGAGCGTGTTTTCGAAGGCCCTACCCGCCCGCTCTTGCACAGAGATCACAAACAGAGGACTAGCCCTCGGCAGCCACATGCTCCGAATAGGCCACAGCATCCATCAGGCCATCCAGCTCACCAGCATCCTCAAGCCGAACCTTGTAAAGCCAACCGTCGCCATAAGGATCCTCATTGACCTTCTCA
>Ga0102940_1002388_pt1 | contig 11366 bp, 8 predicted proteins | sample SalPonR2_C_D1_MG_FD_78215 | JGI IMG/M metagenome (GOLD analysis project Ga0102940, IMG submission 78215) | Salt pond soil microbial communities from South San Francisco under conditions of wetland restoration - Salt Pond MetaG R2_C_D1_MG | ecosystem: Environmental > Aquatic > Marine > Intertidal...
AACCTGTATTTCTCGGCGATGTGGGCAATTATTCATGTGGCTATTTTGGCAGGAATGTCATGGAGATGCGTAGCAAGCGGTCTCCCGCCCAATTCTTGATCTGGTCTATTCCGGCCCGAAAATAGCCAATGTCGCACCGAGTCGCACCGGCAATGTCGCACTATTGTTTTCCGAATGAGCCAATCATTCATTGATTTCGAGAGGAGCAACGCCCAATCGGACGTCCCCCTCCACTATCCACACGCGGATCTACCAAACCTCATGCCTCATACCTTCTCGCGTGACAGCTAACGTACTGCCGAATGCGATAACATGACCGCTATCGACCCACGCCCGCCGTTGAAATAGGCAAAGGTACGGTGAAAACATGTTGACGTACTTAGCTATTCTGGTTGCCACTACTCAAGTCAGCATTGGCGCATCTACGGATGCATCGGAGGAAGTCGCTATTCATAACGAGATCATGGATAAAGTGTCGGTTGAATACGCGAAATGCGCCGTTTACTACTCGCACGTATCCGCAGCAATGGGCAACGCGGAAAAACCCGATGCCGCAAGTAACTACAAGGCGCTCTCCGAGGGTGCTCTGAATCGATCTTTGATGTATGCAGAGTTTAGCCGGACCAAGGAAATGTCAGCCAAAATAGTGGCTGCCAGGGTGGATATCATTACGAGCCAAATGTTGGACGAAATCGACAAGAATTATTCCAACCTGGAAATCCTATTCTCCAAGTATCACGATCGATGCGATTTCGTGATTAATAGAACTGACGAACTGTTGGAAGAGTGGGAGGAAACAATTCGGAAGGAACACGGGCAGGAATAGACACTAGCAGATTTTTGCGACCGGCCGCTCCTGGATCAGACCACTACCACGACCCGGATGGCGCTCGCGTCCGAACTGACGAACCCTCCACGCGTGCGGGTCGAGCGCAAGCAGACACCAGGGAGATCATTTCGCCCCGGCTTCAGATGAGGCTGCCGATCTGTGCCGCCACGTCGGCGCCACGCTTACTCGTCATCGGACTCGGCTTCGCGGGTCGTCGAGACGGCTTCACGCTCCGCTTCGTCGACAGACAGGTTGAATATATCGGATCGCGCATAATGGCCCACGGCGTCGAAGTCGTAGCGCGCACGAACCACATCTTGAAGATCGATATCGGCCAGAATCAAGCCCGGCTGATCGAAAAGCGGACCGGCCAGCACTTCTCCCATGGGTGACACGATGACGCTGCCTCCGCGAATGACCGGCCGGCTCTCCGCCGCTTCGGCCCCCGCCGGAACAAATTGACAGGCACTGACCAGGAAGCTGCGGGCCTCGTAGGCGATGTAGCGCATCGCCGTCTGCCATGTGTCCCTGTCATCCACCGTCGGGGCGCACCAAACATCGACGCCTTTTGCGTACAGCGCGCAGCGGAACAGAGGCATGAAATTCTCCCAGCAGATGGCGGCAGCCGCGCGCCCGGCCGGCGTCTCGATCACCGGCATCGTAGAGCCGTCGCCCATGCCCCAAATGAGTCGCTCGCTGGCAGTGGGCATCAGCTTGCGATGCTTGCCGACTATTTCGCCATCCGCGGACAGAAATACGGCGGTGCAGTACAACGTGGCTCCCGCCCGCTCGATAATCCCGACAACGATTGCGCACCGGCAACGCCGCGCGAGATCTGCGACGGCGCGCAACTCCGGCCCGTCCATGAGAACCGACTGTTGCCAGTATTCCAGGAACTCGGTACGCCCGGCATCGGTCCGTATTCCAATGCGGGTGCCGAAATCCCGGCCTTTCGGATAACCGCCGAGCGTCGCCTCCGGGAGCACCAGCAAATCCGGACGGGCTTCGGCGATATCCGGTTCGAACGCGAGGATTCGCTCGACAGTGTCGGCAGTCCCTTCCGGGCTCGTTCCTGTCTGCAGCGCCGCAATGCTTCGGATAGCCATGATCAGCTTCCGAGCCGTTGGAATGTCCCTTGAACGGCTCCCGTTTTCACCAATTCAGATACCGAAATCGTCAAAATGAACACGATCTTCAGAAACACCTAAATGCGCGAGCGCATTTCGCGTCGCTGCCAGCATGGCCGGTGGGCCGCAAACGAAGTACTCGCATCGCGCAAGGTCTGCTCGATCCCTAAGTAGCGCCTCGCATGCAGCTTGATGAACGAAACCAACTGGTCCATTCCATTCATCTGTCCGGAGCGGTTCCGAAAGCACCGGCTGCCAGCTGAAATTCTCGTGACTCGCCTGCAGCCGGTCGAGCTCTGCCACGTAAAACAAATCAGCGGATGTTCTTGCACCGTACCAGAAATTGATTCGTCGCCTGGTTTTGCGGTGCAGTAACTGGTCGCGAATGATCGCACGCAAGGGCGCCATGCCGGCACCGCCGCCGATTACGATCATGTCGGACTCACCGGAATCCGCGTGGAATTCCCCGCGCGGCTCCAGTATCTCCAACGTATCTCCGGGCCGGAGACTCCACATGTAAGCGGAACCGATTCCCGCAGGCGCATCTGTCGCGCCTGCTGCCGGCAACATCAGCCGTACGTTGAGAACCAGCTGCCCCGGGTTATCCAACGCGGCAGTGGCCAGCGAGTACGCCCGTCGCACGCTCGCGCCAGCGCTCGCAACCAACCCTCGCGCTTCGGGCATCCAGGCTTGCCGCGCGTCGGCGGGAACATCCAGTTCGTCGAGCACGGTGCGGTGCGGAGGGATGAGCACATCGATGTAGGAGCCGGCACGATACTCGATCGGTGGAGCGTCCACGTCGAGCACAATCTCACGAATAAAGGGTGTCAGACATCGGGCACTGGCGACAGTCACCGTTCGCGGCCGTGTCTCCAGCGTCCCTCGCGACACGCGTACTGTGCCGCCCTCCCCTACTCTGGCCTGACAGGCCAGACGGACACCCGTTGACAAACGGCCTTCCGATATAAGCCGGCGGTCCGCGTCCGAAACAGGCGCTCCGGGTCCGATTGTTACCTCGCAGAGGCCACACGTACCGCCGCCGCCGCAGTCGGACGGCAGGACGATGCCGGAGCCGGCCAACGCATCATAAAGCCGCTGCCCGGACAGCGCCTCTACCCGCGCCATGACATCGCCGGAAAGTCGAGTGACCGTCAATCGTCTGTTCGCGCTGCGGGCGCCGGGCCGGAAGAGGTAGAAATCCTCCTTCTGGAAGCTGTTTACGAGCAGAAGGATACCGCTGAGGGAGAAAAAGGCGGCACTCAGCCCGATGACGATGATAAGAGGGTTATTGAAGTTCTCCCGTTCTGCATAGTCCATGATATGCAGCATCCAGAATAGGTCGAAGAGCCGCCAGGTGTCGTTGCGTCGCTCGAGAATCGTGCCGTCTTTCGCAGAGATATAGATGGACGTATTCGCATCGTCACGAAAGTTCGCACGCCATACAGGCCCCTCATGCCTGCGGACCTCCCTGGTTGGCGCTTCGACCCGAGACACGGAGGCCAACTCCGCCGTACCGGCGTAGTCGCGCATCGCGATGTCCGCAGCTCGGGTGGAGTCCAGTTCGAATGGTGACCCGTTCTCCGCATCAAAGAGTTCGACGCCGTCCGCGGTAGTCGCGCGGTAATACCTTCTCCCGAGCAGTGAGACGAGGCTTACCGAGGTTAGGTATCCACTGATACGCGCCGACTCGACTACTTGATGCGGCTCGAGTAAGTCGGCGGAGCCGCCGCGAATCAATGCTGTCGGGCTGACGCTGCGATGATCGGCTCCCCTCACCTTATCCTGATCCAGCAGACTCATCATCAGCCCGCTGACCATCCACAGACCGATCTGCACGCCGATCGCGAGGCCTATCCACTTGTGGAATCGTCGAACCCAGATCATGAGCCTTGCTCCGCCCCTACGTCGATACCGCGCCGCGATTACCGGGCGGCGCCGGTCTCGAGCGGAACGCAAAGAAGAGCAGCCAGATACCGCTTACGGCCATGCCGGTCCCGACCAGCGCTGCTACACGAAGAAGGTTGTTGTTCACTTGTGATCGATCGTCGTAGTCCATGATGTGCAGCATCCAGAGGAAATCGAAAATCCGCCAGAATGCGTGCCGACGCACGACGAGTTCGCCGCTGTTTGGTGATATGTAGAACGTCGTGTTGATGCGATCATCGAACGTCACTTGCCACAACGGCAAACCGGTCGTCTGGAGTTCGATGGGCTTCGTCTCTTCATCGCTCAGGCGTTTCACCTGTTCAACGCCGGCGGATCCCGAGTAGTAGTGCTGCGCCAGCAACATCGCCTCTTCAGAGTCGATGGGCGACAGCACGGCACCGCTCTGTGCGTCGAGCAGGACCGGCGACGAGTTACGTTGCACGATGTACCTGGGCGTATTCCGTTGCGAGACGGCCTGAATAGCGTACGAATCCGGAAAGCGCTGCAATACCGACGAAATCGGGTACAGACCGCCCAGATTCTCGGGAAGCGGCTCTGCCAGATTCCGAACCAGCGAATCGCCGTGGATGAAATCCAGATCCACGACAACCATGTACGCTCCGCTCAACATCCAAACGGCACCCTGGACGCCTGCCAGCAGTGCGATCCACTTATGTGACTTGCGAGCGAGAAAGGCAGGCTTCATATGCAGTCTCCGGTGGCGCCCCCGTCAGGACAGGTGCCACCCGTCTTCACTGGCTTTTCGAATAGCGGACACTTCGTATGATGTTCACTGCGCCGGCACGCGTTTGATCGGTGACCCGAGGTGCAGGAACATCGCTGGCACCACCAGCATGTTGAGCACCGTGGAACTCAACAGCCCCCAGAGGATGACCACGGCCATCGGCGCCTGGATCTCGCTACCGGGCTCGCCGCCGGCGAGCGCCAGCGGCACCAGCGCGAGTGCGGTAGCCAGCGCGGTCATGAGTATGGGCACCAGCCGTTCCATCGATCCACGCCGCACGGCCGCCTCCGGGTCCATGCTCTCGTCCCGGATAAGCCGATCGATGTGATCCACCAGGATCACGCCGTTTCGCGTCGCGATACCGAACAGGGTGATGAAGCCGATGACCGCAGCGATGGTCAGGATGCCGCCCGTGTACCAGACACCCGCGACGCCGCCGATCAGCGCCAGCGGCAGATTCAGCATCACAAGGGCGGCATCCCGCGCGGTACCGAAGGCGGCCACGAGCAGGAGGAATATGCCCACGACCACGACCGCACCGAGGATCAGAAGCCGTGTGCCAGCGGCCTCCGCGCTCTCGAACTGGCCGCCGTACTCGACGTAGTAGCCGGTGGGAAGCTCCACCCCTGCGGCCACCGCGGCACGGATATCCTCCACCACGCTCATCAGGTCCCGCCCGGCTACGTTCGCCATGACGACGAGCTTGCGTTGGACATCCTCGCGCGTGATCGTGTTCGGCCCCCGCTCCCTGCGGATGTCGGCCAGCGCGGAGAACGGCACCCAGGCGCCGGACGGCAGCGTCAGCAGAGTCTCGCGCAGCGTCTCGATGTCGGTCTTGGCGCCTTCCGGGAATCGCACCACCAGGTCGAAGCTCGCCTCACCTTCCAGGATGCGCCCGACCGTGGTACCGGTGAATGCGGTCTCGAGGGATTCCGCTGCTTCGGCCATGGTGATGCCGTAGTTGGCCAGAGCAGCACGGTCGAAGCGCACCGAGACAAAGGGGATCTCCGCCTGCTGGTCGGTGGCCACGTCCACCGCACCGGGGATCCCGGCGACCAGCAGTTCGATCTGGCCACCCAGCCGGCGCAGCTCGAACAGGTCCTCGCCGAAGATCTTGATCGCGATGTTGGCACGGGTGCCGGAGAGCATGTGGTCGATGCGGTGCGAGATGGGCTGACCGATGATAACGTTGGTGCCGGGGATGGAAGCGAACCGCCCGCGGAGGTCGGCCAGCAACTCCGACTTGTCGCGCTCCTGCATATCCAGGGTGACGTCGATCTCGGAAGCGAATACCTGCTGCGCATGAGGGTCCAGCTCGGCCCGCCCGGTGCGGCGCGCCGTAGCGACGACTTCCGGTTGCTCGAGCAGGATCTCCTCTACGCGGCCGCCGATCTCGTCCGAGGTCTCCAGCGAGGTTCCCGGCAGGGTCACGACGCTCAGCGTCAGGCTGCCTTCGTTGAACTCCGGCAGGAAGCCGCGGCCCGCGAGGGCGAGCGCGACGCACGCCGCTGCCAGCACGAGCGCCGAGGCGCCCGCCACGGTCCGCCAGTGACCGAGAGACCAATCCAGCGCCGGACGGTAGGCAGACTTAAGTGCCGCGATGAAGCGGGTGTCGTGGTCGGACGTTGCGGCCTTGCCACTGGGCAGGCCGAGGTAACAAAGCACCGGCGTCACCGTCAGCGCCACCAGCAGCGAAGCTGCGAGCGAGACGACATAGGCAAGACCCAGAGGCTGCAGCAGCCGACCCTCGACGCCACTCAGGAAGAATATGGGCAGGAAGACCAGGATGATGATGAGCGTCGCAAATACGATGGAACCCTCGATCTCCCGTGTCGCCTCGAACACCACTTCAAAGACAGGCCTTCGCTTCGCCTCCTCCGCCGCGGCGTTCTCACGCAGGCGCCGGACGATGTTCTCTACTACGATGATGGCATCGTCCACCAGCGCGCCGAGCGCGATGGCCATGCCGCCCAGGGTCATCGTGTTCAGCGAGCCGCCCATCCAGCGGATGGTGAGCACGGCCACCAGCAGCGACAGTGGGATGGCCAGAAGCGCGATGCCAGTGGCCCGCGCGCTGAAGAGGAACAGAAACATGATCGCGACCACCAGGAGGGCGCCGTCGCGCAGTGCCGCGGCCAAATTGTCGATGGAGATCGTGATGAAGTCGGCCTGGCGGAAGGCGTCCGTCTCGATGCGCATGCCCTCGGGCAGCGAGGCGCCGAGCTCGGCGATGACGGCATCGAGACGTTCGGTGAGTTCCAGGGTATTCACGCCCGGCTGTTTCTGGATACCCAGGACCACGGCGTCGCGGCCCTTGTAGGCGCCCGTGCCGCGGCGCGGCGCCGGGCCCGTACGCACCTCGGCCACGTCGCGCACCAGCACCGGCATGCCGTCCCGCTCGGTGACGAGCGCCTGGCCGATATCGGCGACAGTTCGCGCGCGACCGAGGCCCTGGATGAGGAACTCCTGCCGGTTTTCGGTCACGAAGCCCGCCGAAGAGTTGCGGCTGGCCCGAGCCACCGCGTCGCGCAGCGCACCAAGAGTGACGCCGTAGGCGGCCAGGCGTTCCGGCGTGGCGACCACCTGATATTGCCGGGTCTCGCCGCCGATGGGGATGACCTCGGCGACGCCGCCGACCGCGAGCAGTCGCCGTCGCACGTTCCAGTCCGCCACGGTCTTCAGGGTCATTTCGTCGTGGCGGTCGGAGACCAGCGCAATGAAGAGAATCTCGCCCATGATCGAAGTCACCGGCGTCATGACGGGCGGCGGCAGGTCCTCCGGCAACGTGGCCGCGGCAGTCTGCAGCCTTTCGGAAACGAGCTGTCGTGCCCGGTAGATGTCGGTGCCCCACTCGAACTCGATGGTCACCACGCTGATGCCGATGCCGGTGTTCGATCGCACCCGGCGCACACCGCCGGCGCCGTTCATCGCCGTCTCGATGGGGAAAGTCACCAGCTTTTCGACATCCTCGGGGGGCATGCCGTGGGCCTCGGCCACCACCGTCACGGAGGGCGCGGTGAGGTCCGGGAATACGTCCACGGGAGACTGCAGCGCACGCCACCCGCCCCAGAACAGCAGGAGTGCCGCGCCCGCCAGTACGAGCAGGCGGTTGGTCAGCGACCAGCGGATGATGCGATCGACCATGGCGGGCTTCCGTCAGTGTGCGTGGCCGTGGCCGATTTCCTCGCCGCCGGCGGCAGCGAGCTTCACGAAATAGGCGCCTTCCGAGACCACGCGCTCGCCGGCCTCGACGCCGCCGAGAACCTCGACCAGTTCGCCATCGGTGATACCGAGCCGGACCGGGCGGCGCACGAAGGCCTCGCCGCCCGTCTGTACATAGACGACGGCGCGCCCGCCGTCGTCTATGACGGCGCTGCGCGGCACCGCGAGACGGGAGACGGGTTCCGAGACGAATACGTGCGCGGCGAATCGCGCGCCTACCGCGGCCGGCCCCTGCTCCGTCGGATATTCCACCGTGACGGACGCAGTGCGGCTGTCCGGATCGATCGCCGGGGCCACCTGTACGACGTGGGCGCCGTGCCATTCGTCGAGCACGACGGTGTCGGCTCCGTCCCGGTCGAACCAGGCGCCGTTCGTCTCCTGTATCTCGGCCGAGAATCGCTCCGGCACGCGGATCTCCAGCCAGCGCCGTTCGGGCGCCGCAATGCGGAACACCCGGGCGCCGGCGCGCACGAAGGCGCCCGGCCGGGCGTTGACCTCGAGCACCTCGCCGGAGACGGGCGCGCGGAGCGCGATGCCGGCCTGCTGATTGCCGCGCTGGTACTGCTCCACCCGGTTGCGGGCCGCGTCCAGTGCGGCGCGCGCCACGTCGAGTTCGTGCCGGGCCTCGATCAGCCTGCGCTCGGGTATCGCGCCTCGCTCGAAGAGAGCTTCGAGCCGTTCCACGTCACGTTCGGCCAGCGCGAGTTCTGCCTGGGCGCGCTCGAGCGCCACGAGCAGGCTGCCGAAGTCGCTGCCCTCGCCGAGACGCGGCACCAGGTAGCCGAGCACGCTGCCCGCCTCCACGCTGCGTCCGGCACGCACCAGGCCGGCGCCGGCAAAGTAGCCGTCAGCGGGGGCGCGGACCTCCGCACCGGCATCCGCAGGGGCGAGTACCGTGGCGAACCCGGGCACCGAGCGACGCATCGGACGCTCCGTCGCCGGCACGGTAGCGAACGGGTTCGTCCACTGCTGTTCCTTCAGATAGCCGATGTCGCCTTCGATCTCGGGCTGGTTCACGGCCACGGCGGCGGCATCGGCAAACACGGTGACCTCGCCGAGCCGATGGGTGGCCGCGAGATCGCCGTCGCTGACCTCGATTACGAGATCGAAGGTGCCCGCCTCACGCGGCGTCACCGCGGGCGTGAAGATGCCGGGCCGTGCCGGCTCGTTCACCCGGAACCGGCCCGCCGCCCGGCCACCCTTTTCGAGGATGATGTCCAGGCGCCCGGAGATGAGCGGCTCGTAGTCGGTGAGTCGGGTGACGTGGGCGGAGAACGTGGAACTCTGGCCGGCGACGAGCGCGGGGAACTCCACGAACAGCTCGGTGACGTCCGTGTAATCGGTATGGATGAGCGTGGATTCCTCGCCGCCGTGATCATGGGCGCCTTCGTTCTCGGCCGGGCCGTGGGCGTGACCGTGATCGTCCGACGCGGAGCCCCCGCAGGCCGCAAGCAACAATGCCGCGGCCAGCGGGAGCAGCAGGCTCTCAGTGTTGATGCTCATGCCCCTCGCCGTCGTGGTGGTGGTCCTCGTCTTCTGCGGCGTCTCCTGCCGCGTCGGCGGATTCCGTCGGTGCGTCGGCCTCCTCGCCGTAGAATGCCTCGGTCTCCGCGGCAGCATCGTCGTGAGGGTGGCCGTGATCGCCACCATCGTGGTCATGGCCATGGTCGTCGGCCGCCGTCTCGTGGGCGTGATCGGCGTCGCCATCATGGGGGTGACCTTGATCGTCGGGGCCGCCGCAGGCGCTCAGCAGCGCGAACAGGGCCGCGATCAGGCCCGTCTTGTACAGATTGCTCATGGCTCTCCTCTCAGGAATTGCAGTTCGATGAACGATTCGCGGGCTGACTGCGCGCGCTCGATTGCCTCGCGTTGCGCCGCGAGGTCCGCCCGGTGGGCGTCTATCAGTTCCATCACGCCGATCTCGCCTGCCGCGTAGGCGCTCTCGGCAATGGACGCCAGGGAATGCTCTTCGGCGTCGGCGGCCTGCAGGAGCTGGGCAGCCTCCCGGCCCGCCTCCACCGCGCGGACGGCCGCGCGGGTCTCCGCCGTCAGCCGGTTCGCGGCCATACGCCGTTCCGCATCAAGACGCCTGGCACGGCTCTCCGCGGCAAACTCTTCGCCGTCGCCCCGGTCGAACAGCGGCACCTCCAGTCCCAGCATCACGAGATTGCCGTTGGCATCGAGCCCCGGTTCCTCGACCTCGCGGCGCCCCACGCCCACGGTCACCTCGGGCCAGGTCCGCCGGCCCGCGGCGCGGGCGCTCAGCGAGGCGCTGTCCGCCTCGGCATCGAGCGCGGACAGCAGGGGGTGTTCGGCCACCACGTCTGCCACGGCCGATTCACCGACCGCAGGCGGCAATACCTGCCCCGACAGTGCCGCCGGCTGGCCGCCGATCAGGCTGAAGAGCCGGTCACGCGCCGATTCCGCCGCCGCCTCGCGGTCGAGCACTTCTCCGCGCAGCAGCGCAAACTCCCGCTCGATGCGCAGGAGGTCGTAGCGGGACGCATCGCCGGCGGCCACACGCTGGGACACGGAGTCAGCCAGTTGATCGAGCCGCCCCTGCCAGCGCAGGGCCGTTCGCAACTGCGCCTCGGCCGCCAGCGCGCTGTAGTACAAACGACGGATGTCCGCTGCGATCCCACGCCGCTCGATCTCCGCCCGTGCGCCGGCGGCGACCTCCAGTGCGGCGGCCGCCTCGCGTTCCAGACCATGCACGCCGGCGACGTTCAGTCGCTGGCGTATCCACAGGAACTTCTCCCGGCCCTCTCCGCCGGGCAGGTCCACGCTCTCGCGGCTGTATTCGATCTCCGGATTCGACCAGCGCCCGGCCGCGCGGGTATTGCCGGCGGCAATCTGACGCCGCGTCTCGAGCAGCGCGTTCACTTCCGCTCGCGCGAGCCCGCGACCGACTGCTTCGGCCTCCGTGAGCAGACTGCCCTGCGCCCATGCGCCACCCGAGGACAGGCAAAACAGCGATGCGAGGAGTGTCGCGATCGTCGACCGGTTCCCGATCCGCTTCAGAATGGGGTCAGACAACTAACTATGGCTCCTGCATGGGAAATGCGGTTGCGACGGATCTCCCGGGTAGCCTGCGCCCGCCGGTCGGCGCGAGCGCAAGCCACCCGGGCGTCGCCGTCACTCAGCGGACGACGTCACCGGATTCGAGGCGGTCCATGACCTCATCGAAGTCCGGATTTACTTTCCGTGCGTACTGGCGGGCGGGATGATCGGCCGGGACCTGGTCATACCAGAACGCGACGCCCTCCTCCTTCATCTGACGGTCGACCATCGCAGCCATGCCTTCCAGGCCCTCGATGGTGGACTCGTAGTTATCGTCCGGCGCGCGGGTCTTCACGACCAGCAGCAGCGCGTCCTCGTTGAACGGAGCTTCCCAGCCGGTGGGCGCCTCGTCGGCGAAGTGGAACAGCGTCCCGGGCTCCATGACCCGGCGGTTGCCCTCGCTCGCGAGCACCCATTTCCCCGACACCGTGTAGATCATGCTCTCGGTCGGATGCGG
>Ga0102940_1002393_pt1 | contig 11358 bp, 13 predicted proteins | sample SalPonR2_C_D1_MG_FD_78215 | JGI IMG/M metagenome (GOLD analysis project Ga0102940, IMG submission 78215) | Salt pond soil microbial communities from South San Francisco under conditions of wetland restoration - Salt Pond MetaG R2_C_D1_MG | ecosystem: Environmental > Aquatic > Marine > Intertidal...
CAGTTTGAATTTTTAGCGAATGCTTCCACGACCGGTCCGCCTCAGGCGGACTACTTTTTTTCTGCAAAAAAGTAAGGGTAAGAGCGGCAAAAGATTTTGCGGAATTTTAGTTTTTTTTGAAATCGCATAACTATCTATAAAACAGACTTTTACTAAAATTATATACAGATGAAAAATTATCTTTACCCAGCTATTTCAATGGCTATTGCCGCTACCGGATTTGTACTCCTTAATGAATATACGGCCGTCAGTATACCCGTGGCTTATGGCTATATCATCATCATTGCCGCTATGTTTTTGGGCTTATGGCTGGCCAAAAGATCAAAAGATCAAGAAGATAATTGATGACCTGGGCCTTATCATCTTTTGGTGGGTAAGGTTATTCTTATTGAAGTTGTTTAAAAACTCCTCACTGAGCCCTTGGCAACACATTGAAAGCCAATGCGGTCGCAAAAAAGCGAGCCCAGCCGAGTTTATTGATGTAACAAACGGTCGACCAGGCTGTATCCATTCCAGCCTTCCTGATTGCTAAGGGTCTCGTAGCTCTTTTCCGTATGGTAAGCCCAATCCAAACCCGTTTTTTGGCGATAAGCCACTGGAGCGATCCGCAGTAGTGGTTCAAAAGTATATTCCTTGGGCATCGCGGTCGGATCGAGGTCGTATAATTTTCACTTAAGATTTCCTGGAACGCAAAAATTACCTCCACTGGTTTTTGCTGCAAGGCTTCCACTACCGGAGCAATAATGGCAAGATTATCTTCCCCTTTTAACCAGTCTAGCAGATCGATCAATGCCCAAAAATTAGCTTGTGTCCGTTCCCTGTCTTTGTACAGTTCCTTTAGCTCTTTTGCAATGAGTTATACTCTTTTACCGACATAATCACTACCGCTTCCTCATCGTTATCATTGCGAGGTATAATAAGCGTCTCCATAGATTTAGAGACTAAATCAAAGTAGTATTTCATTTTTACACGGAGAGAAGTAATCGTTACAGCTTTCATTACTTTACTTTAAAATCAATGACCATACAAATGTACAGGATTACGTACGCTTAATCAATATCTCGAATGCACCCGGTCATCACACGACCACATGGCTTCAAATCCGAATAAAAATCCGTCGCTTATACAGCCAATAACAAATCCACCAGAGCATCAATAAAGTCAATAGGCTTAGCAGAATAGCCGCACTCAACTCTCCGATCAGGGCAGAAAGCTCGTGGGTAAGTGGCGCCACGTAAGTACTCAGCAGATCCGCGCCTCCCGTATGGGCAAAAAGATAAATAAACAGCGGATTCATGCCTACGATGGCCATGATCCAGACCCCACGCTGGTGTTTTTGGATGTCAATCCACCAGTACGAGAGGGCCAGGGCCAGGAGGCAGTAGCCCCCGCTAGCCAGTACGAAGGTCGAGGTCGCAATGCGCTTGATGATCGGCGTGAAGTAGCTTAGCCCGTAGCCCAATAGTCCGACGATTAAACCCGCGATGACTAGGCGACGGATTTTCTCCTTTCCACTGCGCTCACTGATCAGCAACTGTCCGGCCATCACGCCCCAGATGGTATGTGCCGCCGTCGGAATAGCGTTAAACATAGCCCAGTGGCCGCCGTCTTCCGAGCCGGAAATCAGGATATTGAACCAGGCACCGAAATTCTCCCCCGCCACGAAAGCCCGATCAAATCCATCGATGGGAAAGAAACGATAAATCAATTCGGTCACCAATAACAAAAACAGTGAAAAAGCAATCTGAACGACTGCCCGCTTCTTCATGACCGCGTAGGCCAGTAGGTAGGTCACACCCAGCTGAGCAATCACATTCTGAAAACGAAAAACAATCTCGCCCGGAAGCACGCAGTACAACCACCAACCAATAAATAACATTAGAAAGGCCCGCTGGAAAACGTGCCGCCGAATTTGAGCTTCCGTGGTGCCTTTTTCCCGGCGCTTACTAAAGGACAAAGGCATCGACACCCCAACGATAAACATAAAAAAGGGTTGAATTAAATCCCAAAACCGTAGGCCTACCCATTCCGCATGGTGAAATTGTTCGCCCAGCCAATAAAGAAAGTAGCCTTCCAGTTCCGGCGCAACGAAGTGTGAAAATAAATGAGAGAATTCTGCAATCAATAGAAACATGGCCATACCCCGGAAAAAATCCAGGGATAGTAGCCGTTCCGCAGCAATGTTATTTTGATTGGACATCTGATATGTTTTTTAAGGTGACCTAGGCAACGATCATTTAAGATAGGATTTCTGCCGCAATCTCTCTTTTGAAGTCCTTACTTTTTGTTGAGGTCTTTTTGGCTCATCAGACTTTCAATAAAAAATGAAAACCAATATGACCATTTTTTTACCGTTGGGGAGCAAATCAAATCGCATTGGTGTTGTTTATTGAGTGAGGGTCTAAAAATCCTGGGATCACCTGGATAGAAAGGACTTTTTCAAGGTATTTAGGTACCAAAAGGATGATCTCCGGATAGATGGTGATTACATTTTTCACGCCAAACCGGTGATTTTTATCATTAAAGAGTCGGATGATTGCTGTTAATTTTCGGCTGTATATTGATTATCCGAATGCCCGTTAGAAACTGTTTGCGACAAAATAGATTTATTCTAAAAAGCTTTTGTTTAACCTTGTTTACAGTTTCGTGACATTAGAACCTAACCGGTAAATTATTTTTGCAACAGCAGTAGAACGAAAACTTTTATGCTCGATCAGTATAAAATACTAACAGTCACTTATCGCCAAATCAACTTGAAGGAAATTAGCTCCTTCCGGGTGCACGCTGATAGCCATGTCGGACTTGAAGTACGCCTCGATGAGTTGAAAGAGCAATTCCACCTTCAGGAATTGATGTATACGGCTACCTGTAATCGGGTCATGTATTTTATGCGGACCGAACGGCCAATCGACGACGCATTCACCCTCGAATTTTTCCGTCATCTCAATCCGATACTCTCCGATGAGATCCTGGAACAGCTACCCGAACTGGTCATGCACTACGAAGGCTTGGAAGCCATCAATCATTTCCTGGAAGTAGCCGCCTCTATTGATTCCTTAGTTATTGGTGAGCGTCAGATTCTAGGCCAATTGCGTACGGCCTACGACGAGTGCAAGGACTGGAACCTAATTGGTGACAGCCTGCGCCTGGCTATGGACTACGCCGTCAATACCGCCAAATCAATCTACTCGCAAACTCGCATTGGCGACAAGCCCGTCTCCATCGCTTCCCTGGCCATCCAAAAACTGCTACGCGCTAATCTGGAAAAAGACAGCCGCATCCTGATGATTGGGGCGGGTCAAACCAACGAGTTAGTGGCCAAGTTTTTGCAAAAGCACGAATATACCAATATCACCGTATTCAATCGTACGCTGAGTAAAGCCGAAAACGTGGCTGAAATTGTGAGCGGTACGGCACAGCCCCTACAAGACCTGACGGCTTACCATGATGGTTTTGACTGTATCGTCGTTTGTACCGGCTCCGAAAAGCCGATTCTTTCTGAAACGCTTTACCGCCAACTGCTCAATGGAGAAACGGATAAAAAGATCATTATCGATCTGGCTATCCCGCACAATACGCATCCCGATGTAATCGACCAATTCAAGGTAGAGTACATCGAAATTGAAGGCTTACGTACCCTGGCCAAGGAAAATATGGCTTTCCGCGAACAGGAAGTTCAAAAGGCCAAGGTCATGTTGCGGGAAAAACTGGAAGCCTTCCCGGCCCACTACCAACAGCGTCAGCTGGAAATTGCTATGTCCCGTGTCCCTAATGAAATCAAGCAAGTGCGCAAGAAAGCCATGGATGAGGTTTTCGCTAAAGAAATGGATACACTGGACGAAACGACCAAAGCCCTGGTCAATAAAATGCTGGGCTATATGGAAAAGAAGTGTATTGGTATTCCTATGAAAGCCGCTCGCGAAGCGATCTTCTAAACTACTTCCTCCTTAATTTTACAATTCAACCGGCCTTTTCTACGATTCAGCAGAAAACTGATCTTTTTTACCTTATTAGCCTTATTTTGTGGTAATGGATTCCGTTAATAAATCTAAAAAGGAAAGACTCAAAGAGCTGATTGGCATGGATGACCGGCCCGTCATGCTATTTGTTATCCCTCTCATGGGATTTGCTATTCCTTTACTATTTTTTGACGTAAGTCTGGCGAATGGCTTAATGGCTTATCTGCCCCATGCGCTCATTGCTACCTCTTATTCTGTCATCTACTGGTTTACTGTTCGAACTATTATTCTCTATTTTCGTAAGAAATTCCCACGCTACAAACAGACGGGGAAACGTATTATTTACAGTTTTCTGGTGATCGCTCCGGTCTATGCATTTGCTAATTTCGCTTTAAAGCAGCTACATAACCGATTGCACATCGCCGAAGAGCCCAATGTAACGGATTGGGACTACAACGTCGTCTCCATCCTGCTTATCCTGCTGGTCTGGGCCATTTACGAAAGTGTCTGGTTATATACGCGCTGGAAAGCCTCCATTATCGAGCAGGAAAAATTACGTCGCGAATACGTACAGTCGCAATTGGAGGGTCTGCGCAGCCAGGTCAATCCTCACTTTTTATTCAACAGCCTGAATACCCTTACCTGGCTAATCTCCGAAGACAGCGATAAAGCCGTTAAGTTCGTGCAAAAACTGTCGAAGGTCTATCGCTACGTTTTGGAGATTCGGGATAAACAATTGGTTACACTAGAGGAGGAACTCACTTTTCTACAGGCTTATGAGTTTCTGATTAAAGAGCGTTTTGGTGACAACTTAAAGGTATCGGTCGAGGTACCGCAAGCCTTTCATGCTCAATTAATCATCCCCCTGTCTTTGCAGATGCTTTTCGAGAATGCTACTAAACATAATATCATTTCGGAACAAAAGCCCCTGGAAATTACCCTCTGGGTGGAAGATCAAAGATTACTGGTGCGCAACAACCTGCAACGCAAGGCCCAGTCTATGCCATCTACGGAGGTAGGCCTAGAAAATATTCGCCACCGTTACTCTTTTTACACCCAAAAAGAGGTCGAAATTCTCGAGACCGAAACGTACTTTTTGGTCACCCTGCCCCTCATCTCCAAAGCGATCTTAGTTCCTCATCAACAAGACCAGCAGAACCAATAAGAAACTGCCCAGGCGTTCTATTTTTTGTCCACGCGTCTGGGCAAAAGTAAAATCTTCCAGAGTGTAGACGTAGCGAATCGGCAAATAGAAAATGGCCATAAAAAGAATTAAAGCCAATATCAGGAGAGGCTGCTCCAACAAACTGCCCGGATGGCGAAGTCCAAAATCAGCCATCAAGGACTTGAACAGTAATTCTCCAGCAGTAATAACTACGACCAGTACTGCATCCGCTAATAGATCCAATCTTTCTGAATATTTCGGAAACGGCCGCTGACTGGCCATATAGTAAGCAATCCAGCCTTCGCGAACCATTAATAACAGGATAAAAGGGATAGCCAGCCATTCCTGATTCATAAATTGCGCTGCGGTACGTTTTTGTAAAAAGCTAATCAGCAAAGCACCGAACAGCGATAATCTTCCTGCCCAAAAGCAAATGCCCCAAAAGCTAAGCCCCATCTGGCGATGCATCCAGATCGGTGCAATCTGTAACTGCTCCCGGCGAGCATTAAAGACGCCCATACTGTAGTACATGGCCCAGGGTTCGGTCAGCAGAGCCAGTACGAGTAATGAAACGAGCCAGCGGGGGCCTTCTCCCTCCGCAAAATGAGGTTGCCAAACCCAAAACAAGCCCAAAGAGATGAGATTGATCAACAGACCGCGATGTTGAAGGTAGGAGAAGCGCATAGCCAAAGATACAAAAGGCACTGCTTATAAAAAGAAAGCGGAGGCTGCCCGATAAGAACAGCTCCCGTTAATCAGAAAGATTTAGAATAAGATCCCCGCGGAAAGAAAGATCCGACTATTCTTGGAGGTAATACTATCCGAATCAAATACATTACTCAGCCCCCATTCGTGTACGGCATCCACCGTAAAAATCCCCAGGTCAATCCCTACGCCAAGGCTATACCCAAAGGCAATATCATCGTAGATCAGATCACTGGTATTCACCGCATCTTCGTCATTATCCAAAACGACATTCATATTGGGCCCCGTGTAGGCCCGTAAGCCAATACGGCGTCCTTTAAGCAAATCGGCTCCCAGCGCAAGTGGTACACGTATCCCTTTGATATTAAAGGTAACATCGTTGGCTGGTAGATTAACACTACCCAGCGATTCGATTCGATTTTCTGACTCAAAGTAATGGGCACCCAGCATTACAAAAAACTCATCGCCAAAACGGAAGTCGGCTCCTACCTGCCAGCCGGAGCGCCCCTCAAAGGAAACGTCCTCAAAATTGCCCGTAAAATAGGAATAGTTGTAACCAGCCTTGGGATTAAAAATAACCTGGCTATAAGCGGTGGTGCCAACCGCAAATGCGATCAGTAATAAAATAGTTTTTTTCATGAGTTAAATTGGTTTTTCGACGTACTAAACCTAAAAAAGCCCAGTGCGACTCGTTTGTTAAAACAATGAAACGCATGGGCCTTTTTGAATGTTTATTTTCTATTAATAGGAATAATTACGCGTAAGTAGGTTGCCCATATTGAGTCTGTAATAAGGTGCTGGCTTTTTTGGGCTAGTTCGAAGCGCAAAAATCGCGGATAGCCTAGCTATCCAAGGCTTTTTGCAACGAAGAAATCGCCCCAAAAAGACGCAGATTATTGCTTGATTTAATTGGGCAACCTACTTAGTACTAACGACGGAATAAACCTGCCAACAAGGACAAAACAAACAATACTAAAAAGATATAGAATAATATTTGAGCGATTGATGCTGCACCAGCCGCAATTCCTCCGAATCCGAAAAGAGCAGCAATTAAAGCGATAACTAAAAATGCAATGGTAAGACGTAACATAATTTCTGTTTTAGTTGGTTATTGATTTGTTGAGATTAAAGTTTTTTTAGAATAGGAGTCCAAGTGACAAAAAGAGTCGGTTGTTTTTCGACTTAATGTTATCTGGCTCAAAGACGTTGGTTAAACCCCACTCGTGGTTAAGATCCAGCGTAAGGACACCAAAGTCGATACCCACACCGGCATTATAGCCCCAGGCCATATCCTTATAGATGATCTCGTCGACATCAAATACCGCTTCGTCATTATCCAGCACCAGGGTCAGGTTAGGACCCGTATAAGCACGTAATCCTATCCGGCGCCCTTCCAGCAGATCAATACCTACCACGGCGGGAATCCGCAATGCCTTAATATCGAAGGTGATATCATTTCCGGATACGTCAATATTCCCCAGAGATTCAATCCGGTTCTCTGATTCGAAGTAATGGATACCGGGAGAAAAGAACACTTTGTCGCCAAAACGCAAGTCTGCCCCAATTTGCCAGCCTGACTTCCCTTCTACGGAGCGATCTTCAAATTCTTCGGAAAAATAAGAGTAATTATAACCTATTTTGGGGTTAAATATCACTTGAGTGTAAGCAGTAGCCGTAATGGCTAATGCTACGAGCATTAATATCAGCTTTTTCATTATTCAGTTGGTTTACTCTAATACGAATAAAGGGAACGCATGTTCGAAAAAGTACATAACCAGGAAATCTTACAGGATTATTTGGCCCAGCGGTCCAAGTGCCAAAAATTATTTTTAATTTAGCTTTCTACTTACGTAAATCAACCATCGAAACCAGATATTATGCAAAAAAGAGAATTCCTCAAAAAGTCTGCTTTACTCTTTTCCGCCCCCTTTCTACCGGCCCCCTTATGGTCTATCCTGCGCAAAAAAGACCAACTGCGTACGGCACACATTGGGGTAGGTAATATGGGTATGGCCGACCTGAAAGCAATATCCTCCCACTCAGCCGTCAAGGTAACGGCGCTTTGTGACGTTGACAGCCGAATGCTCCAGAAAGCCAAGGAAATGTTTCCCGAAGCAAAAACTTATAGCGATTATCGCGTCATGCTACGCGAGATCAGCGATGAGATCGACGGTGTGATCGTCTCTACCCCCGACCACACCCACGCGCCGGCCTCGATGATGGCCATGGAGATGGGAAAAAACGTCTATTGCCAAAAGCCCCTAACCCACCACGTCATGGAGGCGCGTGCCATGCGCAAAAAAGCCGCTGAATCGGGCCTGACTACCCAAATGGGCATACAGGTACACTCCTTTTACGATTACAAACTAGCGACCCTGCTGATCCAGGATGGCATTATCGGCAAAGTCAAAACAGTACGTGCCTGGTCTCCTAAGAACTGGGGCTACGACGGTCCCGCACCGACGGGTAGTGATCCGATACCGGAGCACCTCGACTGGAACCTCTGGCTGGGCACCGCACCCAAACGCCCTTATAAGGAAAATATGTACCATCCCATGAATTGGCGGAAAATCATGGACTACGGCTGTGGCACCCTCGGTGATATGGGTGTACACATCTTTGACACCCCCTACAATGCCCTGCAACTGGATGTCCCCACCACCATTAAGAATAAATGCCGTAAACCTACCGGCTTCGGCTTCCCCGAGAAAAATATTGTGACCTACACCTTCCCCAGTACCCCCTATACAACTGATAAATTCAAGTGGGTCTGGTACGATGGTCCGGGTGCCCCTAAAAAACACCGGGAGTTGAGATTACCCAACCGGGAAGAGCTTCCCGAGCAGGGTGCCATGTTCGTAGGCGAAGACGGACGACGGCTACTATTGCCCCACTTTATGCAGCTACCCCGCCTGATCGTAAATGGCGATTACGTCGATATCAGCGATAAGATTGAGGAGCTGAAACGCACCACTGACCTGGGTGGCCCAACTACCGACTACGGAGCGGAGAGTAATAAGCACTACCACCAGTGGGTGGATGCCTGCCTGGGGAATGACGAGTGTACGGCTCCCTTCTCCTACGCCGCCCGCCTGACGGAGACGATCCTGTTGGGGGTTATTGCCGGTCGCTTCCCCAACAAGACCCTCCACTGGAACAGCGAAAAAGAGCAGTTCGACGAGGAAGAAGCTAATCAGTATTTGGATGCCATGTACCGGGAGTTTTAATAGCCCGCTTTCGCAAAAAAGAAAGAAAAGCTGCTGCCTGGATTGGGCAGTGGCTTTTTTGTTAATGAAGTTGTTTAAAAGCTCGTATCATTACTTTAGTAGGGAGTCAATTAGTATAAAACCGATGTCTTCAAATCAGAAAATCAAGCTACAAGCCTTACGTATTCCGCCCGGCTGGACTATCGACTGGAATACCTTTTACGAAGTAGATCCGGAAGAGGGTAAAGAAGCGTTTTTCGAAGGTTCTTCGCTGCTGCAAATGAGTAATGCCCAGCTAAAAAAAATCATTGACCTAGAGTGGCGACCGGAATCCGACTTAAACGGTTGCTATCAGCTCCGCGTCATCAACTTCATCGAAAATTACAATCCAAGAACGCATCAATACGACAGAGACACGGATTGGGAAGCGCCTCATTTGACCTTCTCGACCCGATCGAGATTAAAATTGGTTCAAAAACTGGAAGAATTGTTCATTAGCTTACCGCCTACCCTAGACGAAAGAATACGGAGCAAGCGAGGGTAAGTGAATCACCTCATTTGGGGAGAGACTTACGCTTATTCAATCTACTAAAAGCAGAAAAGATTTACCCCTAATTACTGAACATTTTGCGCTTTTAGAAGCGGCAAAAGTAAATAAACTATTAGAGGGGGGGAAGACTTTAGGTAAAATCGTATTGGTGGCGCCTGATGTAGACCAGTACTGATCCGATGCTGTTTTAACCATCGTGTTCATTTATTATTCATTACCTCAGACTCAAATGAAAGATCACCAAATAAGCGAATTTTACGATGCCCTTTCCGGTGAATACCATACCATCTATCCTGATTGGGACCAGGCCATCAAAAGACGATCAAAAGTCCTGGCATTTAATCGTGGGGGCTAGTGGAACGGCAAATAATCACTACTTTTCTTCCATCATTTCCACCCTCACCTTCTGCATGGTCGGAAAAACGGGCGGCCCAAATTGGTTATAGATCGCTACATCGGCCGCATCTCTACCGTAACCGATTGCCACGTAACCCGCCCTGAGTTGGGGCTGGGTGGCATCAAAGGTATACCAGCGTCCGGCAACGTACGCCTCAAACCAGGCGTGTAAGTCCATCGGCTGTAGGCCATGCAGATAACCGACCACCAGACGGGCGGGGATACTCAGGCTACGACACAGGGCAATCCCCAGGTGAGAAAGGTCACGACATACGCCATACTGCCGCTGATTGGTCTCTATAGCCGAAACCGGCAGCGTACTACTGCCCGGCTCGAAACGAATGGAGCTGCGCAGCCAATTTTCAATGGCCTGCACCTGATTGTACCCCAGTAAATAACCGTTAGTGATCGAAGTAGCCATATCGCCAAAGCGATCCGATTCGCAGTACCGGCTGGGTAGTAAATAGGGTAATACCGTGTCCGGCAACTGGTCAACGTCGACGAAGGGTGCACCCGGTGCCTGTGTCATCTGGTCTGCGGTTCTTACTTCAGAAGACGTGTAGATCGAAAAAGGACCAGGCTCCGCGATGAGCCGCTGGCAAAGATTGCCATAATGGTCCGTAAACTCATAAATTGGGACCTGCGGCTGAAGCCGAAACTCCTCTTTGGCTACCCACTGCTGCGCACCACTGCGCAGTCGCAGCATTAAAATGAAGGGCGTCTGGACCTCAATCTCGAAATTAATCTCACAACTCGTACGTAACCACATAATATTTATCCTTTATTAGGTGCTATACAAATACCCGATACAGGATAGGCAAATGATTTGACGAATAGTACTTTTTCATCGCCTTTTTTATAAGCTTCTCTATCCTACCGCATACTTAAATATATCTTAGGTAGCTACATTAGAACCAATGATTGAAGAACTACCCCACCAATTCAATGGTGATTCTGATTTTTCCAAAAAAAATAATTTTTGATGATGACCTTTTGCTACTCGCTGCGATATAGGAGTAAACAAGTCATTTAGTCATTGAAGCGGTTCAAACTTTTTGGTTCAAGCGGTCTTAAAAAGCTTGTAGGTTATGGCAAAGCTCAATTTGAGATGCGTAGCCAAAGTTACGGATCAAAAATTAGCTGCCGTCCAGGTTCTATAAGACTTTAAGACTCAGCGAACTGAAAAAGTTTAAATCGCTTCATTATCAAAAATTATACATTATGAAAACGTTTCCACTAATTACACTCATCCTAATCGCTTTTTCTTTTTTCTCTTGTGACGCTTCTGATGATGCCTACACAGATGCCTATTACGATGAGACTTCCGCTTATGCAAAACCGGCTACTGCACAAGTTATCCAGGCTAATTTCAAACAA
>Ga0102940_1002396_pt1 | contig 11342 bp, 7 predicted proteins | sample SalPonR2_C_D1_MG_FD_78215 | JGI IMG/M metagenome (GOLD analysis project Ga0102940, IMG submission 78215) | Salt pond soil microbial communities from South San Francisco under conditions of wetland restoration - Salt Pond MetaG R2_C_D1_MG | ecosystem: Environmental > Aquatic > Marine > Intertidal...
CGTGGCCGGGACGTACGCGCAGCCGCTCAATTCGGTCTCCGCGGACCGGCAATTCGAACTACCGGATTTCCGCTTCGATAGTGATTTTCAGCGCGAAGTGGAACTCCACGTATTTCCCCACATGTCTCGGCGGCCGCCCCATCCCAGCGGTAATGAACTGCGGCAGCTCATCGAGCAAATCGAAACGCGTGGTCGCGAGCTGGGAGAAACGTTGCACGATCTCGTGCAGGATAACCAGATCGACGTACTGATCGGTCAGAATACCAACGCCATGCCAATGACGATTCTCGGTGGGGTTGCGATGTATTATGTGGCCACCACGCAGCGCGTGGCTACGATCTTTCACCACCACGATTTCTGGTGGGAACGAAGCCGGTTTTCTAACAGTCGAATCGAAACGCTCCTGAACCGGATCATGCCACCGGTAGATCTGGGGCTGGAGCACGTGGTGATCTCATCCTATGCGGCGCATATTTTGGCCTCCCTCAAGCGGGTGCGGCCCCATATCATTCCCAACTGTGAGGATTTTCACACACCGGTGGTGGCTGATGATTATAACGCCCAGTTCCGCCGGGATTTCGGTTTTCGTGATACCGATCTGCTGATCGTACAGCCTACCCGTATCGTACCGCGCAAACGCATCGAAGACTCTGTGGCGCTGGTAGGAAAGCTCGCTCAACGCTATCCGGACCTCCAGGATCGGCTGCAGTACATTATTTCGCTCTACCAGGGGGATGAGCCGGATGAAGCGTATATCGATCGTATCCGGCGCACTGCGGACCAGTGGGACGTCTCGCTGCACGTCATTAGTGACCGGGTACGGAGCGTCCGCGCCACCAACGATGACGGTGAGCGGCTCTACACTAATCGTGACGTCCTGATCAACGCCGATTTGGTAACGTACTTGCCGGCGTGGGAGGGCTTTGGAAACGCGCTGCTGGAGTCGATCGCCGCGAGGGTGCCGGTAGTGACCACGACGTACCTCGTCTACAAAACCGACATCATGACGGCGGGCCTGCGCAATATCGAAGTTCGTGATCGGTATGATGAACAGGGAATGTTGGTAGTGGAGGATCACGTTCTGGAGGCGATTAGGGAGATTCTTACCGATCCGCACCTGCGTGAGGATATGGTAGAACACAACTTCCACGTAGCCCGGCGAGAGTATAGCATTGAAACGCTGAAAGAGCGGCTCCAGACGGTGCTATCCGAATACGGTGACGAGATTCGCGCATCCCGCAAGCGCATCGCCAAGAGCCGGGTGCGCTACTCGGTGTGACGGGGCGCCTTCCGGAGTAACGCAGGTGCCGCAGGTGGTAGGTCACCGGCTATGTGTCAAACGTCTCTACTCGCGGCGAGCGCTTCGCGAACGCCCAAAGAATTAGTAACAGCACGACGCCGGCCAACGCCATGAGAAGGCTGAGAACTTGGCCCGTAGTGATATTGAGCGGGGAGAGTAACAGCCATCGGGGGTTATTTGCCGGGCCCCACTGGATGACAAAATCCAAGCCCGGATCCGGCGCTCGGAAGTACTCTGCCACGTACCGTGCCAGCGAGTAACCCACCAGATAGATCCCAATCATGAACCCGCGAAACGGCTTGCGTTTCCGCAACAGGAACCACATGATCGCCCACAGAAGCACGCCCTCGAGAAACGCCTCATACAGCTGAGACGGGTGGCGGGGCAGATTGACCATGCTCTGTCCAGCGATGTCTATGCCAACCTCATTGGCAACCTCCCGTACCGCAGGGTGACTGGTGGGTAGCCGTTCCGCCTGGGGAAAGAGCACTCCATACGAGGCGGAGGTGATCCGCCCGTACAGTTCACCGTTAATGAAGTTTCCCAGCCGACCAAAGGTGTAGCCGAGGGGCACCGCCGTGACCACAACATCGCCCATTTCCAGAACGTCGATCTTTTTTACTTTGCAATAGGTGATGAACGCCACCACGGATCCCACGAGACCGCCGTGGTAGCTCATGCCCTGGAGGCCGACAAAGTTCATGTTGTCGTCAAAGGGCCAAAAAATGAGCCATGGCCGCTGCAAATAGCGCCCAGTGGTATCATAAATGGTGGTGGCAAAGAGGCGGGAACCGATGAGGAGACCGATAATGGTCCAAAAAAAGAGGTTTACCACGTCATCATTGGTGAGATAGCTGATGCTCAAACGATCCCGGCGCATTTGCCGGATGGTGAGGACATAGGTGAGACCGAACGCCACCAGGTACATCATGCCGTACCACCGCAGGGGCAAGCCGGGGATGATCTCCGGCGAAATCCATTCTGGAAAATTGATAAATAGTGGCATCGTTAACTCCCGTTCAGATCAGAAATATCAAGATTTCCCGTGTGAGGATCAAATTCCACCGAGACGCCTTTGCGGGGAGTGGTGACCTCGTACGTTCGTCCATGGCTTTCGAAGACCGTTCCGGTGTGAACCTCTCCGCGAACCACGACTTTGCTGGGAAAGTGCTGCTCGAACCGTTCCCGCAGCGTAAAGAGCCGCAAGCCGCGCTTTTCCATGAGTTTCAGCATCTTCACCTTTTCTTTGCGCAATGACTGAAGCTGCTCGTCCTGGGACTCTTTTTCAGCCTTGCGCATGTCCATGTCCAGCTGAGAGATCCGTGACTTCACCTTTTCGATCTCCTTTTCCTCTTTCTCGATCAGGTCGGCGATAAGATAGTCCTGGCCGAAAGAGATCGTGGTCTGAACACCACGAGGAGATCCCACTGATGTTGCCTCGATCCCGTTGCGGGCGCGAATCGTACCGCCTACCAGACGCCCTTTGTCTCCCTGGAATGTGATGCGGCCGTTACACTTGATTCGGGAGCGAACGACGGCGCTTTTCAGGATCACATCACCCACGGAGAGCAATGTTGCAAGTTCCACGAACGGACTCATGATGTTGTTCTTGCTTCGCAGAACCGCCTTGCCGGAACCTTTCACCCCTTGCTTTACCACGATATCGCCTTCCGAGGAGAGCAGTGCGGCCTCCACGCCGCCGGCAATCTTGATATCGCCTCCGGACATCACGTAGAACCCGGCGCGCACCGTTCCTCCGATGAGGACCGTTCCGGGAAACTTAATGTTGCCCACCGCCATATCCACGTCTCCCTTAATCGTATGAGTGGTTCGTACCTCCATACGATTCTGTCCGTGGACAAATTCTCCCTCCGTAGCGGAAACGATCAGCACACTGCCGTCTTCCTGTTCCCGCCGTTCGATGTTGTCACCAAACTCGATCTGAAGGCCCGACACCGATTTTGCCGGCACCGCGTCCCCGGTGACAGTGACACCGTCGATCGGCTCCTGCTGAGAGGGAAGGATGCGGCACAGCTCCTGGTCTTTTTGAACGGTGACGATCGTATTGCGGGTACGGTAATCGGCGCTGCCATCGTTGCGGATTCGCACGGCAGAGCCTTGATTGGTGTCTACTACCATCTCCAGGGTGTTTTCACTCTGGTCAATCGCAGGGGTGCCCTCGGCGATAGTGAGGGCGTTCACTTCGGTTCCCGTCTGGGCGGCGGCAATGGCCTTCTCGATCGCCTCATCCCGGATCCCATGAACCACGCCGGCGGAGTCCAGCGCTCCCTGCACCAACTCTCGACTGAGGCGGCGCCCGCTGCCGGCCCCCTCTTTGAGAGAGAGCGTGGCGCTCATCTTGTCCGGTGCTATCTCTACGGCAACGTGTGCGTCGATGTGGGCGCGAACGCGCAGGTGGTACTCGCCGTCGGTCTCGGCGTAGTCCAACACGCCCGGGGCGGTGGTGGCGATAATCGCGTCCTTCTGTTCCACATTCTCGTAGAGATGAAAGACCGGAGTAGCTCCTGGGGGAGCGGCAATTGTGGCGCCGTAGACGTCGGTTCCCGGCTCACCCGGCGTTGCCGGGTCGATCGTGGCGAGCAATTGCTCGTGCTCTACGCGAGCCGTTTTCTGAATAGACTCAGGTGGGAACTCCGACAATGATTCCGGTGCGTCCTCCGGTCCGGCGGCTCGCAGCGCCGCAACGTACTTCTCGGTTGTCGGTTCTTTTTCAAAGCGAACGGAAAACTCCACCTCCCGGTCCGGGCCCGGTGTGGCAGCGGTTCCTTCAGTGAGTACGTATCCGGTGAGATCAAACTCGGTGCCCCGGTAAAACGCCTTGATGTCTTCGCTGATTTTCGGAAAGTTAAGCCCTTTAAGTCGACTCTCTTTGATCGCGGCGCCTACCTCTTTGAGGTTGAGCTTCTTGCCGCGTCCTTTACCTTTGTGGATATACAACAGCGCCTGGAGCTTATCCTCGGATACCACGATGTCGAATGACGCATCCCGAGAGGATGAGATCGGTAACTGCGCCGCCTCCCCGGAGGCGATCTGCCCCGTGACAAGGCGTTGAAGTTCATCGGCGCTCATCAGTGAAGACTCGGGATAGGGGAGCTGTGCCGCCGTATCCAGTATCTCCTGGCCATCAGGAATGGGGCTTTCTTCGCTTCCCGGGGTCACCGTTAGGTAGCAGGTGGCCTGATCATCGCTGAGTTCCACCGTCCAGCGATGGGGTGCGTACGGTACGATGTCGGCCCAGTTCTTCCCGACTCGAAGAAATCCTTCGGCACCGGCGGTGATGGTGTTGCCCTTTCGGGTAAGGTTTTCTCCCAAATAGAAGTGGGGGTCGGCCAGTTGTTTCGCCGGGACCGGCTTTCCAAAGACATCTTTTCCCGCCTTGCCGGGGTTGGGCGGGACCATCTCTCCCACGGTCTGGTCCTGAGACACCGCCCATACCTGTTCCACCGTGGGATCGATATAGACTTTCTCCCGGCGGGTTACGGTCTCGGTGACCGTAACCGTTTCTGTCTTTGAGCCGATTCCAAGGACGCCTTTCTTGGGTACTTCCTTGGTCCGTTCTACCTTTTCTCGTACGTCCCGGAAGATTTCAGGCGAGGACGCCCGTTGGAGCACTTGGTCTCGCGCGTGTTCAAGGCGTTCCGGCATGGAAAGGTCCTCAGACCACACGATGTGCTCCGGTGACGGAAGCTCCGGCTCAGTGCCCTCTAACACCGTGGTGCTCACCGTTTCCGAGGAGGAGTGCGCGTTCTGAATCACCGCGTCAAGCTTCTCTTTCGGCACCGCCGGGAGGTTTCGTTCTGCGAGCGCCGCCGCCAGACGGTCGGCGTCCCACTCATCTCCATCCTCTCCAGCCTGAAACGTGAGGGAGACCGACAAGGCGGGAGTTGGAATATCGATCTTCAGCAATCCGGTGACAGACTCAGCACGTTCCGCCATCGTTCGTTAAACCTTATAGCCGTGCTGCATCGCCGTCACCAACTTTGATTTGTACAGGGCGTTCTGCCGTTTTAGCTGGACGATCTCGTGATGTTGGCTTTTGATCGTTTCCACCAGATCACCGTGGGACAGCGCCCCCGTGTTTAAGAGCTCTTCGATGTAATTCAGCTTATTGTCAAAGTCCTGTTCAGCCTCCTGGCCGGCGGCATCATAGGAGTCATTCACCGTTTCCAGATCGAGAAAACTGTCCTGGTCTTCCTCCTGTAACGAGAGCATCTTCTCCGCAATGCGGTAGATAGCCTGGGAGAGCACCGCCCGCGGCTTGTAGCGTAGAATCGGAAGGCGGGCAGTGAGGGCCGTATCCTGAAAACTGTCTCGGTAGATGATGCCCAGGTGGAGTAGGTCAAGATCCAGGTACTGGTGTGCGCTGCGCCGCAGACGTGTCACCGTCTCCGCATCCTTAGGATCATCGATCATATTCATGATCAGTCGCGGGTGAAACCGGCGTACTGCCTCTCGGTAGCGGTTGGCAGCGTCCGGATCCCGCTGGTCCAGTTCCCGAACGATATCGGGAATGTAGATCTTTTGGAGCGAGCTACGGTCCCGAAACAGACCGTCGATATATTTTCCGCCGGGGGACTTCTTGTGTACTGACCGCTGCAACAGCCGAAAGACCGCGTTCTTCAGAAACAGGTACGCGTTTACCGTGGCAGTTGGTGTTGGGGTTGTTACGATAATTCCCTGCCCGGACATCAGAAAAAAATCGAGGATATTCTGGGAGGTGCCGGCGCCAAAATCAAGAATAAGGTAGTCAGCGTCCACACTGCTCAGACGCCGAATAAGCATATTTTTCTGAGACGCATTCAGATTTGCCAGGCCGGGTATCTCGGCATCGCCGGGAATAAACCGAAGATTCGCCACATCGGTTTCCTGGAGCACGTTCGAGAAGTCGATCTTCTTCCGCCCCAAAAAACTGCCGATAGAAGCGCCGGAACCGCGAAACCCCAGTACCAGATGCAGATTAGACCCACCCAGATCGAGGTCTGCCAGTACAACCCGATGTCCCGCCTGAGCCAGGGCGATCGCAAGATTTGCCGATACCAGAGATTTTCCTACCCCGCCTTTGCCGCTGGCTACCGGCACAATCTGCATTACTGATCCTCCACCTCTTCCACCGAGATCTGCGGCGTATTGGCCCCGTCCCGAGGAGGTGCCGGAGAACGCCGCTCGCCTACTGATGGGCTCCATAATACCAAAAAGAAGAGGTTTGCTGCATCGAGGAGAACAAGAATTCCCGCAAGTACCACTGCGATCAGGGAGGCTCCCATCGGCGCCGTCCGAGCACCCACTACTTGAGCCATGGTGAGCGCGGCGCCGATTAATTGCAGGGCAAACGCGACACGGAGCGGCGCGATCAGGGCCGGGGAGTGGGTGAGCATCCATTGCAGCACGAGTAACGTCGGGAGTAATGCAGCTCCTCCCAGTGCAAGGGCTATACCGGAGACCCCCGATGTTCCGGAAAACTGGATCATTATCACCAGAAATCCCATAAGTCCGACAAATCGCACCAGTTGATACACACCGATTGAGGTAAGAATGAGCGTTTTCTTCGCCACTGGCCAGAGTCTACGGGCCGGTGGTTGCTGGCGTCAAGCTGCAATCAGTACAATACCGTAACAGGAGGTCTCATGGACCACACGCAACGCACATCCCGGCCCATACTGTGGGGCGGTATTACAGCCGTAGCGGCTATCTTTTTTCTTGCCCTGGCATTGGTGCCTGAGGTAACTGCTCAGGGTTCGCAAGGGAACGCGGAGGCGTCGGACGAGGCGCTGGGACTATTTGAGCAAGTTTACGAGTTTATTCAACGCAGCTATGTTGACGAGGTTGATCCCGATACGCTCATCGAAGGGGCGCTGGAAGGAATGTTTGAGGCGCTGGATGATCCTCATTCAGCATATTTGGACATGGAGGAGATGCGCGGCCTCACCGACACCACCAGCGGTGAGTTTGGCGGCGTCGGTATGTATATTAGCAAGCCCGCCCGCACGAATGGGCGGGCCCAGTACATCGAGATCGTCTCTCCTATCGAGGATACGCCGGCGTTCCGCGCAGGTCTTCGTGCTGGAGACCGCATTATAGCGGTGGAAGGCGAGTCCACTGCGGATATGTCGGTAGACGACGTGGTTGAGCGGCTCCGGGGAGAGCCGGGAACAGAAGTCGCGGTTACGATACTCCGGGGGGAAGAGTTGGAGTTTCCCGTGGCGCTGGAACGGGCCGTGATACAGGTTCCCACCGTGAAATCGGCCATGATCGATGACACCACGGCATTTCTCCGAATCATCCAATTCACGCCCTATACCGATGCGCGCGTGCAAGAGACGATTGATGAGTTTCAGGCCGCTGGGTACCAGTCACTGATTATCGACCTTCGTTCTAACCCCGGGGGATTGCTGAGTGGTGTCGTCGATGTAGCGCACTCATTTTTTGATGGCGGGTTGGTGGTTGAGACGCGCGGGCGGGTAGCTCGGGAGAATGAACGCTATACCGCTCGGTCCGGAAAAGAGGTGGATGACGATATTGAGATCGTAGTTCTTATCGACGGCGGATCAGCTTCGGCGGCAGAGATTCTCGCTGCGGCTCTCAAGGATCGCGACCGAGCCACGCTGATCGGGCGCACCTCCTACGGCAAAGGGAGCGTCCAGCAGGTCCGCCGCATCGGTGAGGCGGGGTTTCGATTGACGATGGCTCGTTACTACACCCCAGCCGGCACCAACATCGATCAGGTGGGCGTGGAGCCGGATATCGTGGTGGAGGCCGAGGAGCTCAGCGACGCTGAGCAGGAAGCCATTATCGAGATCCAGGAAGACCGCCGGATACCGGAATTTGTGGAGCGCGTCGGCGAACCATCTGATCGCGAACTCAACGAGTTCATCTCCGGCTTGGAAGATGAAGAGTTTGAGGTGAACGAGCGCTATCTTCGTCGGTTAGTGCGGGTGGAAGTGAATCGAACTCTCAACCGTGACGAGGTGTACGATCTGGAATATGACCGCATCCTGCAGCGCGCCATGGAGTTTCTGGAGCAGCAAGGGCAGTGAAGCAGCTGGTAGTTTCCGCAGTACCCGCTCCGGGGGAGGTGATCGAGCTCACCGAGGAGCAGTACCACTACTTGGTGCGGGTTCGGCGGGTGGCAGAGGGGATGGAAATCCCGTGCATCGATGGTGGCGGCCCCCGGGCAACAACGGCGGTGATCGGGTTGCCGCAGGGTCCCCGCTCCATTGCACTGCGGGTAGTTGATCGCAGTGCACCGGATGACGGCGGACCCTCAACGGGCGCTGCGATCCCGGTGACCCTCTACATGGCCCTGCTGAAAGGTAAGAAGCTTGATACCGTGGTTCGACAGGTTACGGAACTTGGTGTGGACCGGATCGTGCCGGTGATTACCCAGCACTGCGTGAGCCGTCCCGATGCCGGCGATCTCCAGCGGAAAGGCCGTCGCTGGGAGGGGATTGTCCGGGAGGCGACGCAACAGTCCGGGCGGGTGTCGATACCCACCGTGGAACCGCCCGCCGTGCTGCAGGATGTGGGATCCGCGCCATCTGATGAGCACGTGCCGCCGAGCATGTCGCTCGTGTTTCATGAAGCTGCGCACACGGTGCTTTCCATCGCCGAAACGGTAGATTCCACCGCCCCTCCGGGGGAGATTCGGGTGCTTGTAGGACCGGAGGGTGGCCTTGCTCCGGGGGAGGTGGAGTATCTCTCGCACCACGGGTGGCAGGTGAGGCGGATGCCGGTTCCGGTATTGCGGGCAGAAACGGCCGCCGTGGCGGCAGCAGCTCTTGTACAGTCGTTGCGGAGTGAATACACTGCCTCCGCTTCGTAAACAAGGGAACAGAATATGGCGTGCACGCATCGACGATTTTTCGGCATTCCCCTCGTGGAACACACAACTGAAGAAGTCGCAGAAACCTGGGGAGCCGCCCGATCACAGCTCAGCGCCCTGATCTTTGCCGATCGGATGCTCCTGTGGCGAATTGCGCGGTCCCGGGTGACGCGTCAGTATCTCTTGGATGTCCGGGGGCGAGTCGCGCCCAACGGGCGGGGTGCCGCGCGGCAGGTTAGAGTCGCCACCGGGTGCCGCGTTGGGGCATTTCCGGAATTTCAGAGCGTGGTGCGTATCATGGCGCGCGCCGAGAGTGATGGTGCCACGGTGTACATCGTGGGCCGATCCCAGGATCAGCTGCAACGGGTGGAGCAGAACGTGCGGGCAACCTTTCCTCAGCTGCGGGTAGTGGGGCGTGCCGTGTTCCATGGCTCCAATACGGAGGCGATGACCACGGCGATTCGCAAAGCGGGTCCTCGGTTGGTGTTCGTCGGATCGGACGCGCCACCTCTCCTGAAATGGATTCGAGAGCACTCGCGGCAGTTTGGACCGGTGCTGTTTGTTGTTGCGTCGCGGGCGGCTCAGCGCATGGCGGGCAGGTCATCGGTGCCTAGGAGTGGTGCCTGGGCTGCTGTGCTGGTTCGGCCGTTCATGGCAATACCGCTTATTGGCCATCGCCTGTGGGCTCGCTACCATCGGAATACACTGAAAGCTTAACGTACTCATACACCACCGGAATGCGCTCACGGTTTCTACGAACGAACAGCGCTACGAACAGGGTCCGTCCCGGCGGGACATAGATGAGGATTCCTAACGCATCGGTGGCAAACCCCGGTAGCACAAGCAGCACTCCAGCGACGACGTACGCCGCAAGCAGCGCAAACTCCTTCGGTTGGAAATCACCGCGCCGCGCGGACCGCTGCAAACGCTGAATCTGATGATGAATCGTGCTGCCCACCACAAGCACCGCTACGACGGCCACTGCTCCCTCCAACGCCAGTGCGAAGTACACTCCCACCTCCCGCGAGATTCGAACCAGGACCCAGCCATCAGCCAACATCGCCAACCCCAACACGAGTATGTCGGAAAGGAACTGCCCGAGGTGTCGGCGACTGGTAAACAATGACAGCCATTCAGCATGCGGCACGTAAGACTCCGACGACTACTGTAATCCCTCTTCCCTCCGGTGGACACTGCTTAATAGTTGACATAACTAATAAATATCATCAAATATAGTGTTCTCTATAAGAGGAATGTGTATGATAGTTCTGTTCTCTGACGATGAAACTCTGTTTGAAACGGTAGAGCTTGCTATTGACCGCGCCGTTCCGGTTCGACGAGAGACAGATGCACAGAGCTATCTCAGTTCCAGTGACAATCCGTTTCACCACCCCACCGCGATTATCGTTGATTGCCGGTGCGATTCCTATCCACCGCTGGAGGTAATCGACCGAGTGCTGCAACAGCTCCGATCGGTGCCGGTGCTCGCGGTGGTCGATTCATCAGATACGGAGATGGCCTACGAGGTAGGTGATCGAGGGATAGCAGGATGGATTCCCGCTCCGTTTCACAGTCAGCTCATCCGAGAGCGGTTGCTGAATGCGCTCGGCCGCCGAGATTTTTTTGGTGAGGTGCACGAGGCGCCGATTCAACTGCAGGAGCAAATCATCGGCGGGAGTCGAGTGCTGGCGGAGCTTCGCCGAACGGTGGTAAAGGCGGCTAACTGCCGGTTTAATGTCCTTGTGGCTGGAGAGACGGGATCCGGGAAAGAGTTGGTAGCGCAGGGGATTCACGCGCTCTCGCGCGCGTCGGGGCCGTTCATTACGGCGAACATGTCTGCGGTGGCGCCGGCGCTGTTTGAGTCCGAGCTGTTCGGCTCGCGGTCCGGGGCGTTTACCGGCGCACGAGATAAAGATGGGCTGTTTCAGGCCGCTCACAATGGAACGCTGTTCCTAGACGAGATTTCAGAGATGGCACTCGAATTGCAGCCGAAGCTGTTGCGAGCAGTAGAACGGAAGGAGGTCCGGCCGGTGGGATCAACGGCATCGATACCGATAAACGTGCGAATCGTCTCGGCTACCAATCGGAATCTTACCGTAATTCGGCGCACCGGCGGGATTCGTCGGGATTTGTGGCACCGTCTCATGGAAATGGTGATCCATGTGCCGCCATTGCGCGAACGTCTGGAGGACATCCCCGCGC
>Ga0102940_1002397_pt1 | contig 11339 bp, 11 predicted proteins | sample SalPonR2_C_D1_MG_FD_78215 | JGI IMG/M metagenome (GOLD analysis project Ga0102940, IMG submission 78215) | Salt pond soil microbial communities from South San Francisco under conditions of wetland restoration - Salt Pond MetaG R2_C_D1_MG | ecosystem: Environmental > Aquatic > Marine > Intertidal...
ACCAAGAATCTACCGCAGTTATCACTTAGCGAAGCCTTAAATCAGAGGAACCGTATGCGGGAAAGCCGCTCGTACGGGTCTGTGGGGGAGCGGGGAGGTAACGAACCGCTCTACCCGGAAAACCACTTTTCTCCAGTGTTCTTTCAATACTCACCTCCTCTTCAAGGATGATTTCATTTTATTATTCAAGGTTTCACCTGGTTTTAGGCACTTTAAATTATTTCGTTTCCACTTCAAAAGGATAAACAACTTTCCAATCTTCTTTCATGCTAGCTACAGTCCATCCTTTTGCGGCTGCCTCTTCTAATCCCTTTTCCAACCGTCCAACGGAAGACTCCTTATCATAAGCCCACTCTCTGTCTGCATCGGTATGGTGCACATAGAGTTGTAAAGAAGGGTAGGTATTGGAATCGGTCCATTGCAGCATTTGTAGATCACCATCTGAATTCCCTGCCGCCATTACGGGTTTTATTCCGATAAATTTGTGGATGCCAACCGGTTTGCCTGCTTTGTCATCAATAAAATCAATAGCCGGAAGTCTTTTTATTTCTGCTTTACCCTCCGTCATTGTGAATTCAGTTTTGATACTGCTGCCCACAACTTGATCCCTGGGAATTCCGTACACATCTTCTACCCAGGGGCGCATAAACTCTATTCCTCCTCCGGATACGATAAAAGTTTTGAAATCATTAGCACGCAGGTACTCCAGAAGCTCAAGCATCGGTTGATAAACTAAATCGGTAAAAGGACGATCAAAGCGTGGATGCCTGGCGGTAGCCAGCCAATCTTTTACGATTTGTTCGAACTCGGCAACCGTATTTCCGGCATGGGTAGCCATAAATATTTCAAGTATTTCGTGCTCACCAAAGGAAGCCAGTTTTTTCATATCTTTCTCCAGTACGGACTTAAAGGGCTCTTTGTCTTTCCATTCCGGATGATCTGCTGCCATCTCGTTGACTTTGTCAATGGCAAAGAATAATTGAAAATAAGCGGGTTTTTCCGACCATAGGGTACCATCATTATCGAAGGTAGCCACCCGGTCTCTTACCGGGATAAATCCCGGGCTGCCTTCCGTAGTAGCTGCTTTCACAAACTTGATAATGGCAGTTTTGCTTGCACCATCATTCCAGGAGGGTAGAGGGTCTGAAATGGTTTTGGTTGAAGGACTGTCAATTGCGGAGGTATCAGTAGCGGTTTCACAACTGACCAAGAGAAGTAGGAGTATAAAAAAAGAGAAGGTGTATTTCATTATTATCTTTTTAAAGAAAATTGGCTGCCGGTGTTCCTTTTTCTGGGCGAAAAGACCGCTTTTGTATTGAGTGCCCAGGGTTATGAGTTTTCCAAGATCACTATTGACGATGCGCTGGATGAGGGCGTGCAGCTCTCTGAATCCAATTTCGGCGGGGCGCCCAGTGTGGTGGAAGGGACTTTTAAGTTGAAGTTTCTTCCCAAACACAAATTTGCCTATGCCTTTATGACGCGCTACAGTAACGGCTTCGACTTTTTCACCCGTAATGAAAGGATGAATCATTTGTCGCGGGCTCATTCGATCAACGAGAAGCTAAGCGTTGGGCTCACCGGGTTTTGGACAACGCGTAGCCAGGATAAGGAGGCAGTCTTATTCACTGAACCGTTTTCTCAGAACGTTTTCCCAATCGACACACTGAGCGCCCAGGTACTATACTCCTCCTTAAAATCAAAGAAGGTAGAAGGTGCCATACTCCAGCCTTTACCCAGGGGAAAATCGTATTCCGTTCCAAATCTAACTACCATCAGGTTCTTGTTCTTTTCCAGTTCAATGCCTGCTCCGGTCAGCAGCTTCCAACGGGGCAGCACTTCATAACCGGCCAGCAGGGCCAGGATAAAAGCCTTCTCCCTGTTGAGCTCTTCCCGTCCGAAGTCCACGATATATTCCGACATTTCCAGGTCGGCAACCAGGCCCAACGACCATTTATGGTTCAAGGAATAAAACAGGTCAAGCCCGATAGTTGGAACAAAAACCGCCTCTCCTTCTTCACTTCCTACGCCGGCAGGTATGTGGGTATATCCAAAAGTCAACGCTACCTTGAATGGGTCAGATTCTTCCTCGTGGAGGGCGCCGGCGGGTTGTTCGCCGTTGTGTTGGGCCATCAGGTCCAGGGAGGGAATTAACAGCCCACAAATAATAAACAATAACTGTGTTTTCATGCCGCTACCCCTTTAGTAGATACAGGCTTGAATTCCGGGACCAGATACCAGTTGTCACTCAACTTCAAATGGCTTCCCAACCCGAAGTAAAGGCCGATCAGGCTCTTCCCGTCATCCAAGCCGCAAAAGTTGGATATGTTGATGCCTCCATGCATGCTGAGATGAAATTTTTGGGAAGCTACTTTGTCACCAAACAGCAGGATGAATAATGCGGCCTGCCCGTTCACCCGATGGGTGATTGACGCAGATATCAGGATACACAGTATTCCGGCTGCGACTGACTTGAGCATAAGTAAATGATTTGGTAAAGTTAAATGGACATTTTCACCCTAAAGCTACTTTCCGGCTGTAGCTTAACCAAAGAAGGGACAGGCTTTGTTGTAACAAATTATAATAGTGTACAAATCGTCTTACAGCGACCATAAGTTGACAAGGAAAATATCATCTCCTTGTATAATGACCGTTTTGGTAATTTTTGGGTTTGTTCCACGTCCGGGGTGCACCGATACGACCCCGACTTTAGGCAGCCTCTGTTTATTTCGAAACCAATTCGTATCGTATAAGGTAAGCTTCATCTCCATTGTGTACCATTGATATTCCCCATTTAAGGCCTTCTCCCCTCACAGTTGATTGACTTAAATCTTGCCTGAATGCACCAGGAGCTTTTGGGCAGTTTTTTACTTTTACATCCAACTTATTGCTCATAAAATCTATGCCGTCTGGAGCATATTCAAATGTATTACTCAATGATGCTAATGCCCCTATTCCCGTGCCTTGTTGCCACAATATCACTTCATGGCTTCCAGTTAATATTGGATTGTCGAGCTTAGTAAAGGGACCCTCAGGATATTTTGAAAAGGCAGCACCCATTTGAGTATGAACCGGGCCACTATCTCCGTTTACTCTGCTACGTCCTTTGTAATAGAGCCAATACAAGCCATTCCGGTATAGTAATGCAGCATCATCTACCCGGTAGCTGTCAAATTTATCAGGTTCAGGACTAACCTTCAATATGGGGTCATGACTCAAACGAGTAAAAGGCCCTGATGGGGAATCGGAAATGGCAAGCCCGATTGCTGTAATATCAGTAGTCGAATTATTCTCAAATGCTCCCTCTTTGTTACCCGGCGTGGGTTTTACTCCTGTATAATAGAGGTAATATTTACCATTTGCATAAAGGATATTGGGTGTAAATGTTGCCTGTGAATCAAATGTATTCTTTTTTCCCAGGCCTAAGATCTCTCCCTCTTCTTTCCAGGTATATCCTTCATCTTTGGATGTAGCATACCAAAGTGTTCCCCAATAACCGGGACTCCGACCATATACTTTGGTATAGTACACATAATAAGTATCTCCTACTTTTATTACATCACTGGGATCTCGTCTTGTACACCCTTTTTCGTAACCAATACCAGGTAGCTTATTATATGTAAATTCAATTTTCTCAAATCTTTCTCTCAAATCTTTTACGTCCTGACCTTGGACTGATGTAAGGCTGATAAACACTGCTATTATTACAATTATATTTTTCATTTTAACTTCTTTATTAGTTTTTAGTTTTTGCATTACGCACAACGTCTTTGCATCAGCTACTTCGTAGCGGATACACAGTTATATTCCCCTCTACAAACGGTTACAACCGCCTACAAACGATTATATCCGTTTGTACTCGACTATCCCCACAATTTAAAAAAATCCCTCTACGTTTTCAACATTCCCCTGCCCAAATGCAACAACCGCCTTTCGTCCTTCATCTAAAGCAAAATTCCGTACCTTTCCCCAAAACAAGTTACACATATGATCAAACCCACCCTCCATCTATTCGCCCTGGCCGCGCTGTTCCTCGCGGCCGCCTGCAATGCCCCTTCCGGGTCACAGGAAGAAGAGGCAGCGGAGACCGCCGCCGAAACCACTGGCCCAGGCGAAGCCGCCAACGACTGGCAGCCCCTCTTCACCCCCGACCTGTCCAACGCCGACTTTCCGGAGGGCGTATGGACCGTCGAGGACGGTGTGCTTACCGCCTCCGAGGATCAGGCCATCTGGACGACGCAGCAATACGACAACTTCGTCCTCGACCTGGAGTTCAGGCTGGCCGAGGGTACCAACAGCGGCGTTATCGTCTACTGCTCGGATAAAGACAACTGGATTCCCAACTCCGTAGAAGTGCAGATCGCCGACGACTACGCCGAGCAGTGGGCCGAATCGCCCCCCTCCTGGCAGTGCGGCGCTATCTTCGGCCACAAGCCGGCCAGCGCCGACAAGAACCTCAAGCGGCCCGGCGAGTGGAACCAATATCAGGTCACCTGCCGGGACAACATCATCCAGGTAGCCCTCAACGGCGAACAGATCAACGAGATCGACATGAGCCGCTACACCTCCGCTGAAACCAACCCCGACGGCTCCGAGATCCCCGAGTGGCTGAGCAAGCCTCTCTCGGTGCTGCCGACCAAAGGGTATATCGGCTTCCAAGGGAAGCACGCGGGCGCGCCGGTGTGGTTCCGGGATATCCGGATCAGGACGCTGGAATAGGTGAGCTCACTTCGAAAACTTCATTTTAATGACACAAAGCCACACGAAGGGGGCACAAAGGTTCACAAAGCTTTGATATTCTTTGTGCAGCTTTGTGCCTCCTTTGTGCAGCTTTGTGTCATTATACCTCCCGTAGGAAAGTCAAAACCAGTTTCATGAAAAGACGCGACACCTTAAAAATCCTCGGCGCCCTTCCTCTGCTGGGCTTCGCCGCCGGCTGCGCCCCGGCCGCAAGCACGCCTGCTAAAAAACGCGTGCTCCGCCTGGCGCACCTCACCGATACCCACCTGACGAACGTGCACAACGCTGTACAAAATTACAGCAACTGCCTGCACCACCTGCAGTCGCTCGACGAGCCCGTGGATATCATCCTCGACGGCGGCGACACGATCATGGATGCCCTGGGCGTCCAGGAAAAGAGCAAGGTGGACGCACAGTGGAAACTATGGGAGGACAGCTACCGCCAGGCCAGCGACCTGCAGCTCGTCCACTGCCTGGGCAACCACGACGTGTGGGGCGGCGCCGACAAACAGGATCCGCTCTACGGCAAAAAGTACGCCCAGAATCGCCTGCAGCTCGACAGCCCCTACTTCAGCTTCGACCGCGCGGGCTGGCATTTCATCGTACTCGACAGCACCCACCCCGTCGACGACGGCTGGTATACCGCCAAACTGGACGAGGCTCAACTGGACTGGCTGACCAAAGATCTGCAGCAAACACCGGCGGAAACGCCCATCCTGGTCCTCTCCCACATCCCCATCCTCACCGCCTCCGGCTTCTACCCCGATAACGTGAAGGAGGGCAACTGGCAGGTGCCGGGCAGCTGGATGCACATCGACTTCCAGCCGCTGCAGCAGCTGTTTATGCAGCACGGCAACGTGCGCCTTTGCCTCAGCGGCCACATGCACCTGCTCGATTACGTCACCTATAACGGCATCACCTATATGTGCAACGGCGCCGTCTCCGGCAACTGGTGGGACAAACCGGAGTACCATCAGACCCGCGCGGGATACGCCGTGATCAACCTCTACGACGACGGTGGATTTGAGCGGGAGTGGTATGAGTACGACTGGACTTGAGGGGAGTTTAGATGTTTAGACGGCCCGCGACTTCGTCGGGGCCTGGTTTAGGAGTTTAGCAGATCTAAAACGAAATTCCCGGTTTCAGATCTGCTAAACAGCGAGTCCAGCCTGCCCCGTACACAACTTGCCCCGTACACGAAGTGCCGGGGAAGGGCTCACCCTGTGGAATTCGTAGAGCGACTATTCCACAGGGCGAACAGCTAACCCGCACAAGTATGATCGGGCAAGTCTTCTAAACTCCTAAACCAGCCACGCCCGCAGGGCCGTGGCGACTAAACTTCTAAACTTTCACTACGGTGTCCGGTGATCATAACTCAGCACCGTCGCCAGCCGCCACGCTTCTTCCTCCAGCAGCCACACGTGCGTAAAACGGGCCACCGACGTCATCTCCTCCGGCCGGTCATCGTAGCGGGCGTAGAAACGGTGCTCGCCAGACTGGATCGCGCCGTAGAGGACGCCTTGATCGCGCAGGGGAAATACCTGCAGGCTCCCTTCCACCAGCTCGCGGCGCGGCCGGTAGTTGAGTTTACACAAACCGTCCCGGATGCTGGCAACTACGGCCTCTTTCGACGTGAGCATCCCTGATTGATCGTGGAAAAACTCGCAGTCTTCACCGACCAGCCTTTCAAACTGACTGATGTCGCAGTTGTTGAAGCCCACCCCGAACAACAGGCTGTCCTGGGTGTACAGGGTTTTAAATAATTCGGAATCGGAAGCTACCTGTGCGCCGGAAAAATGAAAAAGACACAGGAAAAGAAGTGAAAGTACGTATTTCATATAGTCAGGTGTTTCTTGCACCGCAAGGGCGGATGATTGAAAAGGAGGGTAAGATAATAGTAATTTGGAAGGCGGAAAGCGGAAAGTTTACCCGTCCCGATCCCGCTTGAAAAGCGGGAGAGGGCGGGCGGAAAGTTTACCCGACCAGGACGCGTAGCGGAATGGGCGGGCGGAAGTACACTGTCGTTATGTGGGTCCGGCAGCGGGCCATTTTCAATCCTTGAGTCCACTCCGAAAAGTGTGTTTTTTGTTGCGCAAAGCCGCGCAAAGAAGACGCTAAGGACACAAAGCTTTGATATTGTCTATTTTACACCTTTGTGTGTCTTCGTGCCTCCTTTGTGCTTCTTTGTGCAAATTTACTTTCGGAGTAAGCTCATCCTCCAATCCTTAATAAATTAACAAGAACAGGAACAACAGCACTCCCACCAGAATCAGGATAGAGGTGATGAGGAGGAACCGCCATTTACGACGCTGTTGTTCTGCGATCTTCTGGTACGACTTTTCTTCGAGATACAGGAGGATGATGGCTTTCTCCACCGGCTTGAGCTGTTCGATGCCGCGGTAGAGGGCATCGATTTGGGCACCTTCCTCTTCGCTGGCCGCGGTATCAGGACTGGGCAGGGGTTGCTCCGGTAGCGGATCGAAGTGGATGCGCCGCTTCCACTTGCGCTGCTCGGAAATGGCGGTATTCAGCGCGACCCGGTACAGCCAGGTCGATAGTTTCGCCTCCTCCCGGAAAGAGGACATCCCTTTCCATAGCCGGATCAGGATTTCCTGGAACAGATCTTCCCGTTCCGTTTTCGTCCGGCCGTACACCCGGCACACCTTGTGGATGATGCCCTGGTACTCGTGGATGAGCCGTCCGAATTCCTGTTCCGAAAGTTGAGCAGCCATTTCTTTGGTTCTTTCAAGGGATAGGACGCCGGTAAGGTGAAAAAACTACAGGAAAGATCAATTTTTTTTCTCTTCCTCTGAAGGTAATCGTCAACTTCCGGGAGCAGTCACAGATTTACCCGGCCAAAACCGGAAGGATTCCCCCAGATCGATGGTTTTCACCCCCTGATTCTTTTGGAAAACCAGGAACAGGTGCTTACAGGTCACCCCGACGGTATCGATCAGGAAGGTGTTGGCTAAATCTTCGTAGGTGGTATCGCCGAAAGCGATTTCGTTGGTCAGGGCCAAGTCGGGCCAGAGGCAGGCAGGATCGTGAATCCAGAATTCCTTACGGACTTTGGGTTCAGACTGGCGGGTGGCGGCCAGGGGAAGTAAAATAGAGCGCTGGAGAGGATAAGAATGTTTCATGGTTCCAGGAGACAAAATTCACCGGTTTGAGAAAATGTTAACCCGATTCAACCCAGCATCCATCAGGTATCCAGCATCCCCCGCCGAAGCTTTAGTGAAGGCGGACAGTATCAAGCATCCAGAACACATCCTGATCCGGCGGCAAAGCCAGCAGTTGCTTGCTCTGTACCGGCTGTAATTTACCCGCTTTCAGCAAATGAGGCCCGTACTGCGCATCCTCTAGCAAGCGGATCAGTTCTTCCGGATCGATGCCCCCCTTCCTCATGTATTCCGGAGAAAACTCCAGCAGGATGACGGGCACTTTACCCAACAGGCTTTCGGCCCCGCGCAGCACGTTCAGTTCGTAGCCCTCCACATCGATTTTCAGCAGCTTAATGCTTTTGGGCGAAAGCCCGCGTTCACTGATAAAATGATCCAGAGTAATCAGTGGAACGGTAATCACCTTACCCTCATTGATCGGCAGCAGGGAGTGGCGTCCCGCGTTCTTATCCGCGTACAGGTAAAATTTCTGCTCCCCCTCCTCAAAGGAAGCCGCCTTCGGGATCACCTCCACATTGGTGAGTCCGTTGATCCGGATATTATGCTGCAGCAGCTCGGTATTTTCCGGCTCCGGCTCGAAGGCGAAGACCTTCAGATCCGGGTGCTTCCGGGCCAGCAGCAGGCTGTGCCAGCCGATATTCGCGCCAACGTCGAGGAAGACATCTCCCGCTTCGAAGGGAATATGCGCGCCTAAAAAGTCAGAAAGCTCCGCTTCGTAAATGCCTCGCTTGTACAGGTGCCGGCCCAGGTAATCGGCGGTTTTGCATTTGATCCTTAGCTCGTGCCCGGGAATATGCGCCACCAGGAACTTCTTTCGAAGCACCCATCGATGGAAGAGGTATGATACAGTTTTCAGGTAGTATTTTGTCATATGCTTACACGTTCGGGGGGTCGATTAATACACCACCGGCATAAAGGACGGAATTTTTTCTCTATTCCTGTTGGTCGAGTGTCTCTGACCTCGGCCACATATCCTGCGGCCCGCCCGAAGGATCGGCCGGGTAAATCTGTGACCGCTTCCAGAATTTGGTTTCGAACTTCTGGCAGCCTCTAATATAGTGCGCTACGAATGCACCAGCTTCGTCGCAAACTTCACCGGCTTCAGCGCGTCGGGCACCTTGGCGTCGGTGGGTAAAAACTGATAAGGCGTGATCTGGTTCTTCCAGTCGAAAGCATTCTTTTCCCGGCAGCGGGTGCGGTACTCTATAGGAGTGGAGGAGCGGTACTTTTTGAACAGCCGGTTAAAATTAGTCACGCTGTTAAAGCCCGAGCGGAAGCAGATCTGGCTGACGAGATCGTCCGTATCCAGCAGCAGCTTACAGGCGTAACCGATGCGCATATCGATGAGAAACTGGGTAAAACTCTTATTGGTATACTTTTTGAAAAAATGACTGAAGGCGGAATCGCTCATATTCAGGAGCTTCGCAACATCGCCGACCTTGATTTCCGGATCAGTAAAGTGCTGCAGTAAGTAGCGGTAGGCCACCTGAATGCGGTTGCTGTCCGACTTCAGGGCGTCGGTATTGAAGCCTTCGCTGGCCAGGAAAGTCATCTCTTCCGAGTGGGCCAGCAGATCGAGAAGGCTCAAAAAACCGATGACGCTGGAAAAGCCGCTTTCCGCGGAGAGGTCGATCATCTGCTGCCGGGCGCGACGCAGCGTCCGCCCGTGAAAACGGATCCCCCGGCTCGATTGCTCGAGCAGCTTCCGGATACCGTAAAAATGCTGTTTTTGCAACAGCTGGGTGTTCAATAAGTCCTGGGCGAATTGAATGGTGATAACCCGGTAGCTGCGGCCGCTGTTCTGCAGGGCCTTGTCACCGTCCCATTTGTGGTAGAGGTAGGGGCCCAACAATACCAGGTCGAAATCGTGATAGCGCTCGGTAGAATCGCCTACAATACGCGTGCCTGACATATTCATCACCAGGTTCAGCTCGTATTCCGGATGATGGTGGATCGGATAATCGAAGCCGTTGTTTAAGGAATCGAGAATGACAAATACATCAGTTTCCTTCAACGGCGTGAATTCCCGGTAGATCTGCATACCTGTTTTTTGTTTGTCTTTGCTTTCGCAAAACGTAGAATTCATGAAAGTACTACTTATTTGCTGTAAAGTGCCAGTCTTCTACCTTTAAAAGGCATAATTTTGGAAAACACGCTTGATGTAAAAGGTTCTTTTGTCACGGTCCTTACTGATTGAACGATCTTCCAAATCTCAGGTATGGAATTTCGACAGAAGGACAGAGAAATCAGTGAATATCCGCCATTTGCCCAAGCGTTCCCAATCCCATGAAGTTCTATTCTGAATCCCATTAATCCAGGTTATACGCGGCTTCAATTGCTCCTAATCAAACAATGACCAACATGAGTGTAGTAAGCTCTACCAACTCGATGCTCCCCTTTTGGATAGTGGCGATTTTTTTTCTCTTCTGCTCCTTCGCCGCCACCGCCCAGCCGGAGCAGATCACCGTCACCGGCGTCGTGACCTCCGCTACCGAACGAGAACCCCTGATCGGCGTCAATATCCTGGAAAAGGGAACGGATAACGGCACGATTACCGAGGTGGACGGCAGCTACAGCCTTCAGGTTCCCGCCGAGGCCACCCTGGTATTCAGCTACGTCGGCTATGAGCAGCAGGAAGTTCCCGTCGACGGCAGGACGAGTATCGATGTCGAGCTGGAGCTCAGCGCTAATGTGCTCGAAGACGTCGTCGTGACCGGCTACAAGCGTGAGATCAGGAGCGACGTATCGGCCGCCATCTCTTCGGTGCGGGCCGAAGATATCGAGAACCTCCCCGTGCTCGGCGTCGACCAGGCCCTGCAGGGGCAGGTGCCGGGCATTCAGGTGACGCAAACCACCGGCGCCCCCGGCGACGACATTGCCGTGCGCATCCGCGGCGCGGGCACCTTGGGTAACAACAGCCCACTCTTCATCATCGACGGCGTGCCCACTACCGGCAATATCAATATGTTCTCCACCAATGACATCGCCTCCATCGAAGTACTTAAAGACGGCGCCTCGGCCGCCATCTACGGCGCCCGGGCCGCCAATGGTGTCATCCTCATCACCACCAAGAAAGGAGCCGCCGGGAAACCACGCATCACCTTCGACGCCTACGCTGGGCTGCAGGAAACCAACACCCTCCCTGAACTGCTGAACGCCGAAGAATATCTCGGCATCCGCAACGAAGCCATCGCCAACGCCAACGAGCTGCGCGACCCGCGCCGCCAGCTCGACCTCTACGACCCCGCCATCCTCGACACCCTCCCCGATATCAACTGGCTGGACCAGGTGTTCCGCACCGCCCCCATCCAGCGCTACTCACTCAGCGCCACCGGCGGCGGCGAAAGCGGCAACTACTACGTGCTCGGCGAATACATGAACCAGCAGGGCGTCTTCCGTGGGCAGGGCTTCGAGAAATACCTG
>Ga0102940_1002403_pt1 | contig 11323 bp, 7 predicted proteins | sample SalPonR2_C_D1_MG_FD_78215 | JGI IMG/M metagenome (GOLD analysis project Ga0102940, IMG submission 78215) | Salt pond soil microbial communities from South San Francisco under conditions of wetland restoration - Salt Pond MetaG R2_C_D1_MG | ecosystem: Environmental > Aquatic > Marine > Intertidal...
ATCAACAATTTCGACACCTTTAAGAGCCGATACCTCAGGCAGAATCAATTTCAGAAGGCCGGTCTTATCCATCAATTTAAAACCTATTGATGGTTTGTCCGTCATCATAATTTTATTTAGCTCATCAACGATACGCTCTTTTGATACAATTGAAATTCGCTCAGAGTTACGGGTAATGGCATCCAGTGTTTGTTTCTCAATATTGAATTTCAATTGTGTGGCAAAACGTATACCCCTCATCATTCTCAAAGGATCATCATCAAACGTAATATCAGGATCAAGTGGTGTGCGTATGGTCTTCTTCTTTAAATCATCAACACCCCCAAAGGGATCTACAAGCACTCCAAAATTATGGGCGTTTAAACCAATAGCCAGCGCGTTAATTGTAAAGTCACGCCTGTTTTGATCATCTTCAATTGTTCCGTCCTCAACAACTGGCTTTCGCGAATCTTTGCTGTACGATTCCTTCCGGGCACCAACAAATTCTAAGTCAGTACCGTAATATTTGAATTGTGCCGTACCGAAATTTTTGAAAACATTAACCTTAATATTAGGATTAAGATTTTTAGCTACTTGTTTTGCCAGTTGAATGCCATTGCCAATGGTTACAACATCTACATCTTTTGAAGGCCTTTTCAGAATCAAATCGCGCACATAACCTCCTATCACATAAGTTTCAAAACCAAGCCCGTTAGCTTGCTCCGAAATAACCTTAAAAATTTTGTTGTCAATATATTTAGCGTAATTATTATCCATTCTTAAATCCTTTGTAAATAAACTAAATGTGTGACAAAAGTAACACAAAAAAACAATCATCCGATGTATGTTTGCAACGTAAAACAAAAGCAAGAGTTCATTGTTTTGATAATAAGAAAATAATAATAATTAAAATTTGACAACTATGTTAGAACATTTAAACGTCGACACATTTAAAGAAAAAGTATTCGATTTCGAAAACAATAAAGATTGGAAATTTGAAGGTGAAGCACCTTGTGTAATCGATTTTTATGCTGACTGGTGCCAGCCATGCAAAATGGTAGCCCCGGTTCTTGAGGAACTTCAGGAAGAATATGGTTCAAAACTGAACATATATAAAATTGATACAGAAGAGCAAAGAGAACTGGCATCAATGTTCGGTATTCAAAGTATTCCTTCAATACTGTTTATCCCTAAAGAAGGAAAACCACAAATGGCTCAGGGCGCATTGCCAAAAGAAACTTTTGAGCAAGCTTTTAAAGAAGTATTAGATGTATCGAAAGACAATTAACAAATATTTATGACCCAAAACTGAAGCCCGGCACCTCAATGTGTTGGGCTTTTTTTACATGTAATCAATTATTTTTTCCAGCTTTATGCCCCTTGATCCTTTAATTAACAACAACTTGTTATTCCAATCTAACGACTCCAGTTCATTAATTAATGCTTCCACATTGGTGAATTTTTTAAAGCAGTCGGGAGCCTGAGTTTTTTCAAAATTATGCCCCACCAGAAAAACTTTTTGTATACCAGCATCTTTTAACAGATCAACGATTCTTTGATGTTCAACTGCCGAAACCGCTCCCAATTCAAGCATATCGCCTAATACTACAACTTTATTATCATGCCTGATATTGATAAAATTTTTCACTGAAGCCTGCATGCTGGTAGGATTTGCATTGTAACAATCAATAAGAATATTGGCACCTGATTTTTTAAGAAGTTGCGAACGATTATTGTCTGGCTCATATGAGGCAATGGCATTTTGAATTTTTACCGGATCAATATCGAAAAATAAGCCAATACGTGCAGCAGCCATAATGTTTTCAAAATTATAAGCTCCAATAAGCTTAGATTTCATATACAACCATCCTTTTGGAAACAGAACTTTAACCACTAAAAAAAGCTGTTCATCAACGGGTTCACCCTTCAAATCAGCTCCAGGTGAAAAAGAACCATAAGTATATTTAATCTGATTATGAACCGACATTTTCTCGAGGTGTTTATTATCGGCATTAATAAAAATACCCTTTCCGTTGCTCGCGATATACTCATAAAGCTCACCTTTCGTTTTTTTAACACCTTCAAACGAACCAAAACCTTCCAGATGGGCTTTCCCCACATTGGTAATCAAACCATAATCGGGTTCAGCAATGGCACATAGTTCAGCAATTTCGCCTAAATGGTTAGCTCCCATTTCTACAATAGCAATTTCATGTTCCTTCCTCATTGACAAAAGAGTTAGCGGAACGCCAATGTGATTATTAAGGTTGCCGGATGTAGAAATGACCTTATATCGTTCGGTAAGAACTTCGCGAATGAGCTCTTTAGTCGTTGTTTTTCCATTGGTTCCAGTTATCGCTAAGACAGGAGTACCCAAAAATTTACGATGATAACCTGCAAGGAGTTGCAAGGTTTTGAGCACATTATCAACCACAATACAACCTTCTCGTAAGTTGAACGCAGGATCGTCCGTCACAGCAAAATCAGCACCATCATTTAAGGCATCTGCAACAAAACGGTTTCCATCGAAACGCTCGCCCTTTAATGCAAAAAAGATGCCCCCCGCTTCTGCCTTTCGGCTGTCGGTAAAAACATGTGGGTGCTTTAAATACAATTTATGCAATTCATCAATATTCATCATATGCGGAAAAAACATTTATCATATTTGATTATAAAAATGAACAGGATACAAGTTTAATAAAAAAAAATCCCACCGTTAAGTGGGACATGAAAAAATATATCTTAATAAAATATTAATTCTTAGCTACTTTAGGTGGCCCCAGCCGGGTCATAGCACATCTGAAGCCAATATCAGCCTTTGCATCACGCTGGTCGAGATAACGACGTGAGCCAGGATTTAACCAATATGCCCTGTCACTCCATGAACCACCTTTATATACACGTGAATAGTCGGTAATGCGTGAACTGATTACTCCGGTATTTTCACTTTGCATATACATCGAATTGGTTGTTTCAATATTTTGCGATTTTTCATCAGGCTGAACTGTTGTCCAGTCGCTACCATCAATGGGTACAGTACGATAATCACCATCTAAGTAATTTCTGTAATCAGCAATGGTATCAACAACAGGCTGTCCAAACTCATTAAAAATGATACTTCCATCATCATTCCTTTGGTATTCGGTAATTACATTACCACGGTAAGGCTGAAATTCTTCAACATTAACCGGCGACAAAGGTCGGTAAACATCAGACACCCATTCATTAACGTTACCTGCCATGTTATAAAGGCCATAATCATTAGGGCTATATGAGAAAACATCGGCAGTAATATCAGCAGCATCGTTCAAAGCACCAGCCATACCCATGTAATCGCCACGACCACGAACATAATTTGCCTTCATCTGCCCTTTTTCATCCTGACTTTCTTGTCTTAAATAAGGACCATCCCAGGGATACATTCTTCTTTCGGTAAGAAGTTCGCCATCAGATTCACCGATAAGGCCTAACGCAGCATATTCCCATTCTGCCTCTGTAGGCAAACGATAGTTGGGTAATAAAAGACCGTTTTCCCAACGCACCTGTTCATCTTTTTCACCCGGTATGCCTTCATATTCACCCGACAAATATGCCTCTGTTGTGAAAACTTCACTGCCCTGTTGAGTGGAGTCAAGTGTCAAAAAACCATTCTCAATTAATAAATACTCATTAACCCGATCAGTTCTCCATTTACAATATTCACCTGCCTGCTCCCAACTCACACCAACTACCGGATAATTACTGTATGATGGATGACGTAAATAGTTATTCACGTATGGTTCGTTATATGCCAACGGGCTTCGCCAAACAAGGGTGTCAGGAGTTGCTAATTCTTGCTTGTTGGAATTTGGATATACAGAACCTAACCATGCCAGATACTGCCTGTAGTCGTAATTGGTAACTTCAGTTTCATCCATATAAAAAGATGCTACCGTTACCCTGCGCGGAATATTATCCCAGTCGCCCAGAACGTCTTCGTCGATTCGCCCCATAATAAAGGTACCACCTTGCACGAAAACCAGGCCGGGGCCGGTTTCTTGTTCTATATATTCCGGATCTTCAAATCCGAATACTTCCATATCATTTACATTCCATCCAATAGTCCGGGAGGTCTGACCTGAACGATTCTGTACTGATTGTGACTGACATCCAACCAGGCTCATCATCAATAAAATAAACCAAAAAGATAATTGTCTCATTTTTTCAATATATTATTATCCGTGTTGCAACAAATATAATTAAAATGATTTAATACTTATTGCATTGAGAATGTTTCTTTATTATTGCATAAAATTTTAAACAATAAAGGACTTACACGTCTTATATGGTATAATAAATGCAAACTAAAACTATAAACGTATCAATTCCTGATGTTATTTTACAAAACTAAAACAAAAGTTATTAATAATATTACGAACCAGATTCCGTTTATGTAGTAGAAACGTTACAATGATATGAAATATTTTTCAATATTGATAATTTTATTCACTTGCCTGCCAATTCACACCAAGGCTCAAAGCACCTACGCAGATGAATCGGTTCTTAGCGAGGGCAAATGGATTAAAATAGCTACATCGCAACAAGGAATGCATAAAATTTCCTACGAACAATTAAGTTCCTGGGGCATTAATAATGCTGAGAACATGGCCATGTTTAGTAATGGTGGCTACATTCTTCCTGAATACAATAATGAATATTATCCCGATGATCTTAAACAAATCAATGTCATTCATGAAAAAGATCAAAATGGAGACGATTGTGTGTTTTTCTACTCAACCGGGACTGTAAAATGGAAGTACAACAATGCAACCCGGTTGTATGAACACAAACCCAATTTATATACCAATAAAACATATTTTTATATTACAAGTGATTATCCAATCAAATCCCCACCACCTGAAATCCAGATGCCACTTGATAAGATCCCTTCAGATACCATTAATAATTACAATCACTATGCATTATACGGGAAACACAATATAAACATTCAGCAATCAGGTAAAATATGGTATACCGACCGCATCATGAGAAACACCTCAACTGAAGTTGCCTTTAGTTTCCCCGATGCCGCCGACAACAATACAACCATAACAATATCAGGAACCGCATCATCTAAAGTTAAATCCCAATACGACATCCGGGTAAATAACACCACAATTCCTGCATTTAATTTTCGTAGTTCATCTATTACCCATGCACAACCACAGTCTAACACATATTCTATTAAGGCTCCTCAGGAATTTTCAATAAAATTAACCTATCAAACCGAAGCCAGTAATAGTGGCGACTCATGGCTTGACTACATTAGGGCACAACGCATTTCAAAGCTAAAATTCAATGGTGAGCAGTTGCTTTTCAGAAATATTGAAACAAGAAACCACCATTTTGTACATTTCAATATTGAAACAAACATTGCAGATCCTGTAATATTAGACGTTACAAACCCACTATTACCTTCAGAAATTGAGTACAAGAACAACGACAAGGGCGTTTATTTTATTGATGAAGGCGTGGAAATAAAAGAATACATGATTTTTAACCCGAAGGAAGCCACCATTGCTCAACCTTCATTTATTGAAGATGTTGCCAACCAAAACATACACGGGCTGCCACCTTATCACATGGTCATTATTACCCATCCCGATTTTATTTCACAATCTGAAAAGCTGGCAACATTTCATCGCGAATACGACCAGTTAAAAGTTTTGGTCATTCAAACACCTCAAATCTATAATGAATTCTCTTCAGGATCACCCGATCCGACCGGAATAAAAAACATGTTGCGCATGTTTTATGCTCGTGGCAAAGCAACAGGTACACCCCTGAAATATGCATTGCTCATGGGCGATGGCACTTATAATAATAATGAAAGCCACACCAGAGACGACATCAGCTTTGTTCCAACATATCAATCGGTATTCATGAGTCATGGTGAAACCATCACTTCTGACGATTATTATGCTTTGCTTGATGAAAATGAGGGCTCGCTAAATGGTTATATTGATATTGGTATAGGCCGCATACCCTGTGCAACAAAAAATGAAGCCGAGATTGCCATTGACAAGACCATCAATTACACATCACCAGAAAACATGGGAAACTGGAGAAATGTTATTTCCTTTTGGGCTGACGATGAAGACGGCAACCGGCACATGAAAGATACCGAATCGCTGATTGATATTGTAAAAGAAAACTATACCGGTTTTTATATCGACAAAATATATTTCGACTCTTTTAACCAAACCTCATCATCGGGTGGCGATCAATATCCAGGTGCTACCGAAGCTATTAACCGGCAGGTAAACAAAGGGGCACTTATCTTAAATTATGTAGGTCATGCCGATAATACTTCGCTGGCACATGAGGACGTTCTTATGAAAAGTGATATCAGAACATGGAGCAACCAAAACAAACTACCGGTTTTTGTGACCGCCACCTGCGAGTTCAGCCGTTTCGACCATAACACCCAGTCGGCCGGAGAAGAAATATTATTTACGCCCTACGGTGGTGGCGTTGCTTTATTCTCAACGACAAGACTTGTATACTCAGGCAGCAACTTCCGTTTGAGCAAAAACTTTTATTCAAATGCTTTTAAACAGGACTCCACAGGTCAAAACCTGCGAATGGGTGATATTATGCGACTTGCAAAGAACCACACACAATACGACGGTGGCAATAAACGTAGTTTCGCGTTATTGGGAGACCCGGCACTGAGGTTAGCTTTTCCAAAGTATAAAGTAAGAACAAAATCAATTAATGGTAATGAAAATTCCGATTCGGTTAAAATTGGAGCCATGGAAAAAGTTACCATCGAAGGTGAGGTAACTGACAACACAGGGAATTTGTTAACAAACTATAATGGAAAAACAGCCATCACCATTTACGACAAATCGCTTGAAACCCAAACCCTGGCAAACGACGGTGGTAATGCTTTCAAATTTGATGTACAGAATAACATCATTTACAAAGGAACTGCTTCGGTAGAAAAAGGTGAATTCTCATTCGCATTTGTCGTACCGAAGGACATCGCCTACAACATCGACAATGGTGAGATTTACTATTACACATTTAACGACAGCATCGACGGACATGGGGCTTGTGATAAAATTGTTATCGGGGGTTCGGGCGATAATCCGGTAATTGATAACGCTCCTCCCGAAATTAATTTATACCTGAATAATGAAAATTTTAAATCCTACGACAAAGTATCAACCAGCGCTCTTCTAATTGCCAAAGTATATGATAAAAGCGGTATAAACACTGCCGGCACAGGTGTAGGGCACGACATTACAGCAGTTCTCGACGATGATTATTCGTCACAAATTGTTCTGAACAATTTTTATCAATCCGAACTTGACACGTACCAGGAAGGCACAATACTCTACCCGCTAAACAACCTCGAACCGGGCGAACATAAAATAACCATTAAGGTGTGGGATGTGCAAAACAACTCGGCCACAGCCGATATTTTCTTTACAGTAGCCGATGATTTTACCATTTCATCGGCACGAAATATCCCCAACCCTGTTCGTTTTCGTACCGATTTCGTCGTTGAACATAACCTGCCCGGGCAATCTTTCGATGTGTCAATAGAAATATTTAACCTTAGTGGTCAAAAAATTCACGAAAGCACTCAAACAACCAGCTCAGCCGGAACCATTGAAAACACGATAGGATGGGATATTACCGAATCATTACACCCCATTCCCGACCGCTCTATTTTAATATACCGTATCACATTGGCAAATCAGGAAGGATTGAAAGCCAACGGAACCGGAAAAATGATTATAAATTATTAGCACAACAATAAGTGCTAATTCCTTTCGTTATTATATTTTTGAAAACTATTTTGTAAAAACAGCATAAATCAAGACAATGAAGCAGATATTAACAACAGCAACCCTACTCTTACTAACACTCACCTTTACACAAGCACAAAATGAATCGGGCGCAGGGCCTGTCAGTTCAGCTGCACCATTCTTAACCATAACCACCGATTCACGCTCGGGGGCACTTGGTAATACAGGGGCAGCAACAGCCCCCGACATTGCTTCGCTAAGCAATAACCCGGCGAAATATGCTTTTATCGAAAGCAAAAGTGGAATTTCAATATCATACACCCCATGGTTGAAAAACATTGGTGTGAGCGATATGAATATAACCCACCTTTTTGGTTACCATAAAATAGACGATCAACAAACCCTCTCGTCAAGTTTACGATATTTCAACCTGGGCGAGTTTGTGTTTTACACCCCACAAGGATTACCTGATGGTGGCAGTAACCCAAATGAATTTGCTGTTGACTTTGGCTATGCCTTGAAACTCACCGAAAACTGGTCAGGCTCTGTTGCCTTGCGGTACATCATGTCAGATATTTATCAAAATATTGGAACATCACAAGCCGGTATGAATAGCAATCTTAAAGCTGGCCATGCTTTTTCTTCGGATGTCTCATTCTATTATAATAATTCATTTTACAGGGCACGAAAAGAATCAAGTATCGCCTTCGGGGTAAATATATCTAATATCGGATCTAAAATCTCATACGATGGGGGTGCCCGTAAAGACTTTATCCCTACCAACCTGAAAATTGGTGGCGCTTACACAACTGAAATCGACCAATACAATAAAGTATCCGTTTCACTTGATTTCGATAAGCTTTTGGTGCCATCTTACCTCGAAGAAGGAATGCCCAAATATGATGAAACGGATGAAAATTTGCAAAAAGTAGGTCCCATCGAAGGTATTTTTCGCTCGTTTACCGATGCACCCCAGGGCTTAAAAGAAGAACTTCATGAAGTTATCGCTTCTGCCGGTGTTGAATATTGGTACAACGATCAATTTGCACTCCGGGGAGGATACTCACACGAAGCAGGCGGAACTGACACAAACGACTGGCGCTTTAAAGGTGGACGTAAGTACCTGACATTTGGTGCCGGTCTAAAAATGAATGTATTCGTTTTTGATTTCTCTTACATGATTTCTGTTGGAAATGAAAACAATGCATTAAGCAACACCCTGAGATTTACCCTGGGTTACGATTTAGACAATTTCAGGCGACAGGGCCAAAGAAGATAAAGCATGAATCTAAGGATTGGACACGGATATGATGTACACGCCCTGGCCAAAGGAGAATCGCTTTGGCTGGGCGGTATTAAAATTGAACATGAAAAAGGTACCATCGCCCATTCGGATGGCGATGTTCTTATTCATGCCATTTGTGACGCCATGCTCGGGGCACTGGCTTTGGGCGATATTGGCAAACACTTTCCGGATACCGATAATGCATATAAAAACGCAGACAGTAAGGTACTCTTAAAAAAATGTAATGATCTGATTAAAAATCACGGTTATCACATTATAAATGTCGATTCAACCATTTGCGCACAACGCCCTAAACTCAGAAATCACATCGATAATATGAGGAAGACGATGAAACAAACACTCGGAATCGATATTGAACAGGTTTCGGTAAAAGCTACCACCACCGAAAAACTGGGCTTCACAGGGCGTGAAGAAGGCGTTTCAGCATACGCTGTTATCCTACTAAAAAAAACAACTTAAAACCAGATAAGCCTTTACTTATTGTTTCTGATTTTCAAAACTGTTGAAATTGGAAGATGGTCAGAATATTCAACATTGTGTTTTTTGTAATTAAATCCTTCAAAATAATCGGAATAAAAAATATAGTCAATCCGAAAAGGGGGAAGCTTACCTCTGTATGTGTTTGAAATACCACCACCCGACTCCACAAATGCATCAATTAAGCCATCACCCACAACCTTGTAAGTGTACGATAGTGGTGTGTCATTGAAATCGCCACAAACAATAACAGGATAGTTGCATTCTTTGATATGTTCGTGCAATACATTGGCTTGCCGCGCCCGCTTAATGTAAGCATCGCGCATTTTCCAGCCTATAAGTTTAATCTCCTCTATTTTCCGGTGTTCAAGCCCCAAAGTATCAATCACTGAATACTCATTGGTTTTAATCCCAAACGATTGCAAATGACAATTATACACCCTGATGGTATCCTTCTCTATCACAATATCGGTGTACATTACCATATTGCCACTATCCTCGAAACGTATCTCCCCCATATTTACAATTGGGTATTTGGTAAAAGTTACCGGGCCATTCCACTTACTTTGATGAGCCAATTGGCAGTGATTTATATTCGGGAGCCTGCTTTTTAGTTTTATCGGGTTCAGTTCACCCGTTTGTTGTAATTTCGTTTCCTGTAAACAAATAATGTCAGCTTCATGACTTGCAATAAAATCTATCACATTAAAGCCGGGGTTTTCATTTTCTAAGTATGAATAAAAATGATGCACATTGAACGATAATAAGTTTATACCATCATCCCCCTTATAATGAGGCTTCGATAATAACTGTATATAGTTATGATGGTAATTTATGCCGGACATAATAACAAATAGCGACAAAAAAGCATACTTCCACTTAGCGAACATCCAAAAAACAACAAAAACTATATTTGCAAGCAACAAGTATGGATAAGAAAGTCCTAAAAACACCGGATACCAGAGTTGTTCAGGACTCACATAAGATACCAGATACGAACCTGCAAGCAGCAACGCAACAATGATATTAACAAAAATCAAGCTATATTTTATAATGTCTTTCAATAAAAAACGTTTTAATAACTAATTATTGCCAAATATACAAACACAACAAAATTAAATAGGCGTGTTCGTTATTTTTTGCGAAATTTGCAAAAAATTTATTTATGAAAAAAAGAAGCAGTCAAAATAAACCGGGCCGCAGGGGGCGTGCCGAACAAAATAAATATCAACGTTTTGAGAAGAAGCACAATAGCAAGCCAGAAAAACCACGCACGAGCAATACCTCCTCTAAAAAAGCATTTCCAAAGAAAAAAGGCATTTTACCGGGAGAATCTATTCGACTGAACCGGTATCTCGCTAATTCAGGAGTATGTTCACGCCGGGAAGCCGATAAGTTTATTTCATCGGGCTGCGTTACTATAAATGGCAAAGTTGTATCTGAGCTGGGCACAAAAGTGACATTAAATGATGAAGTAAAATTTAATGGTGAAACCCTGAATCCTCAACGCAAAGTATATTTGCTTCTTAATAAGCCCAAAGGTTTTGTTACCACAACCGATGACCCACAGGAGCGAAAAACCGTGATGGATTTGGTGAACAAAGCATGCACCGAACGTATCTACCCCGTAGGCCGCCTCGATAAAGATACTTCAGGCGTGCTGCTTTTCACTAACGACGGTGACCTTTCGAAAAAACTCACCCATCCCAGCCATCAAAAAAAGAAAATATATCATGTTTTTCTGGACAAACCACTGTTAAAA
>Ga0102940_1002406_pt1 | contig 11319 bp, 9 predicted proteins | sample SalPonR2_C_D1_MG_FD_78215 | JGI IMG/M metagenome (GOLD analysis project Ga0102940, IMG submission 78215) | Salt pond soil microbial communities from South San Francisco under conditions of wetland restoration - Salt Pond MetaG R2_C_D1_MG | ecosystem: Environmental > Aquatic > Marine > Intertidal...
GTGTGCTCATCAGGCGGCCCATATCTTTCACGGTGTTCGCGCCGATCTCGTCAGCGATTCGCTCTACTTCAGCAGCAGTCTCTTCTTCCGTCAACTGCCTGGGAAGAAACCGCTCGATTACGGCAATCTCGTCCCTTTCCTGGTCCGCGAGCTCCAAACGACCAGCTTCTTCATAGAGCTTTATCGACTCATGCCGCTGCTTGATCATCTTTTGCAGCAGATTAAGGATCTCCTCGTCCGACACACCGTCGGTCTTTCCTTCCGAACGCGCAGCGATATCCCGATCTTTGATCGCAGCTGAAATCAATCGAAGCGTGGATATGCTTCGTTCGTCTTTTGCCCGCATCGCATCTTTTAAAGCGTGGCTGATTTGTGAACGTAGCATGGAAGATGTTCCCAGCGATGGCTTCAACAGAAGTGGCGCCCTCTCTCTGCAGCTTTTATCCCTACATGGGCATCCCCGCTACACGTTGCCCGAGATGAATACTTCATACCTTTTAAGGAATTGAAATCTCTCAGCTTTTTGGCGAAACTGGTCACCGATGCAGGTGCCTCAATTATTCTTGCGCACTGCGCTTGCGGCGAGGTTACCGGTAGCCCAGATACGGTGCGCATGATAACTTCGTCAAGAATGGCGAATCCGCCCCAACCTTGTTATCCAGCGGCCACTCCGGACCTGGATGAAATTTCTCACGGCAGGTTTGATGTCTGACACTGTTTCGGTACCGCCCGCGGCTAACGGCGGATCGGCGGCGCCACCGGGCGCGAACGCGGCTCTGGTTCTGAGCGACGGATCGGTTTTCTGGGGACACGGGATTGGCGCTGCCGGCCAGGCGGTGGGTGAGGTTTGTTTCAACACCGCAATGACCGGATATCAGGAGATCCTGACGGATCCATCCTTTGCAGGGCAGATCATCACTTTCACTTTCCCACATATTGGCAATGTGGGAACGAACCTCGAAGATATCGAGACTGGAACGCCCGCCGCCCGTGGCTGCGTCGTTCGGATGGATATCACCGACCCCTCCAACTTCCGCGCAGCCGACCATTTGAATGCATGGCTGGCACGTCACGGCTTGGTCGGCATCAGCGGGATCGATACCCGGCGACTAACGCGCCGCATCCGTGACGGCGGCGCCCCCTCGGGTGTTATCGTGCATGTGAAGCGCGGCCCGGTGCCGGTGGAAAACGCCTTGGCCGTTGCCCAGTCTTGGCCAGGGCTTGCGGGCATGGACTTGGCCCGCGAGGTCTCCTGCCAGCAGACCTATTTCTGGGATCAGACACCTTGGCATCTTGGCAAGGGTTTCGGCGTGCTGGAGGCGCCGCAGCGGCGAGTCGTTGCTGTTGACTACGGCGCAAAGCGCAACATCCTTCGCCGCCTCGCAGGTGCCGGCTGCGAGGTGACGGTCGTTCCCGCCTCGGCAACCGCGGAGGACGTGTTCGTTCACGAGCCGGACGGCGTCTTTCTCGCGAACGGGCCGGGCGATCCAGCGGCAACGGGCAAATATGCCGTCCCTATGCTGCAGGAAGTGCTATCGCGCAACGTGCCCGTGTTCGGCATCTGTCTCGGTCATCAACTGTTGGCGCTGGCGCTCGGCGCGAAAACGCGGAAGATGGAAATTGGCCACCGCGGAGCCAATCACCCAGTCAAGGACCTCGCCACGGGCAAGGTCGAGATCACAAGCCAGAACCATGGATTCGTTGTCGAACAGGACACGCTGCCAGAAGGCGTGCGGCCGACCCATATCTCCCTGTTCGACGGCTCTCTGGAGGGCCTAGAACTACAGGACAGGCCGGTTTTCTCAGTCCAGTATCACCCCGAAGCCTCGCCCGGTCCCCACGACAGCCATTACTTGTTCAACCGGTTCATCCAGGCCATCGATCAGTCGAAATAGCCAAAAAAATGCCCAAACGCACCGATCTTTCTTCGATCCTCATTATCGGCGCAGGCCCGATCGTCATCGGTCAGGCCTGCGAGTTCGATTACTCCGGCACCCAGGCCTGCAAGGCGCTGCGCGAGGAAGGCTACCGCATCATCCTCGTCAACTCGAACCCGGCGACGATTATGACGGATCCGAACTTGGCGGATGCGACCTACATCGAGCCGATCACGCCGGAAATCGTCGCCAAGATCATCGCAAAGGAGCGGCCGGACGCACTCCTGCCTACCATGGGCGGTCAGACCGCCCTGAATGCGGCGCTGGCGCTCTCGGATAACGGCACGCTGGCCGAATACGGCGTGGAGCTGATCGGCGCACGCCGGGACGCCATTGCCAAGGCGGAGGACAGGCAGCTTTTCCGGGATGCGATGACGCGCATCGGTTTGGAAACCCCGACGAGCCGCATCGTGGAAAACTGGGAGCAGGGAAAGGAAGCGCTGGCCGAAGTCGGCCTGCCCTCCATCATCCGTCCTTCCTACACGCTTGGCGGCCAGGGTGGCGGCATCGCTTATAACCGGGACGAATATGAGCATATTGTCCGCAATGGTCTGGAAGTCTCCCCGGTGAACCAAGTGCTGGTCGAGGAGAGCGTGCTCGGCTGGAAAGAATATGAGATGGAGGTGGTCCGAGATCATGCGGACAACTGCATCATCGTCTGCGCCATCGAGAATGTGGACCCGATGGGCGTCCACACCGGCGATTCGGTAACCGTCGCGCCAGCGCTGACACTGACCGATAAAGAATATCAAGTAATGCGCGACGCCTCCATCGCCTGCCTGCGGGAGATCGGCGTCGATACCGGCGGCTCCAACGTCCAGTTCGCGGTGAATCCAGAAAACGGGCGGCTCATCGTGATCGAGATGAATCCCAGGGTGTCCCGCTCTTCCGCGCTCGCATCGAAGGCTACCGGCTTCCCGATTGCGAAGGTCGCGGCAAAGCTGGCTGTCGGCTATACCCTGGACGAGTTGGACAACGACATCACCAAGGTCACGCCGGCCTCATTCGAGCCAACCATCGACTACATCGTCACCAAGATGCCCCGCTTTACCTTTGAAAAGTTCCCGGGGACAGAGCAACTGCTGACGACGTCGATGAAGTCGGTGGGCGAAGCGATGTCGGTTGGACGCTGCTTCGCCGAGTCGCTCCAGAAAGCGCTACGCTCGATGGAAACGGGCTTGACCGGCCTGAACGAGATCAGGATTCCAGGGGGCGATGACCCGGAAGCCGTGGTCGCCGCTCTCGCTCAGCCCCGGCCAGACCGCTTGCTGGTCATTGCACAAGCGTACCGTCGCGGTCTTTCCACCGAACGCATTCACAGCGCCTGCAAATACGATCCGTGGTTTCTGGAACAGATCCGGGCCATCGTGGCAGCGGAAACGGACATCCGCGTCAACGGCCTGCCGGTGACGGGAGAGGGCTTCTGGCGGCTGAAGCGCCAGGGCTTTTCGGATGCGCGCCTGGCGGAATTGGCCGGTACAGACGAAAGCATTGTGCAAGCGATGCGCGATCGCCTCAATGTCTATCCAGTCTTCAAGCGTATCGACACCTGCGCCGCCGAATTCGCCTCGGAGACGCCGTACCTGTATTCCACGTACGAAGGGGACGGATATCTGGAGCCGGAGTGCGAAGCGGAACCGACTGACCGGACCAAGGTCATGATCCTGGGCGGCGGCCCGAACCGGATCGGCCAGGGCATCGAGTTCGATTATTGCTGCGTTCACGCGGTCATGGCACTACGCGAAGCCGGGTACGAGACCATCATGGTCAACTGCAACCCGGAAACCGTCTCCACCGACTATGATACGGCCGACCGGCTCTATTTCGAGCCGCTGACGGCGGAAGACGTCATCGCCATCGCCCGCAAGGAACAAACCAACGGCACGCTAAAAGGTGTGATTGTCCAGTTTGGCGGCCAGACTCCCCTGAAGCTGGCCAAGGCATTGGAAGCCGCTGACATTCCTATCCTTGGGACTTCGCCCGACGCGATCGATCTGGCGGAGGACCGGAAGCGTTTCCAGGCACTGCTGCAGACGACAAATCTACGCCAGCCACCGAACGGTACCGCCACATCGATGGAAGAAGCGGAGCAAGTGGCGGACACTATCGGCTACCCGGTGCTGCTGCGTCCGTCCTATGTTCTCGGTGGGCGGGCGATGCAGATCGTGCACGATCGGGAAGGCCTGCGGAACTATATCGCCAGCGCCGTGCAAGTTTCGGGCGCCAATCCGGTCCTGGTCGACTCCTATCTGAGTGACGCGATCGAAGTGGACGTCGATGCCCTCGCCGACGGAACGGATGTGCGCGTCGCCGGCATCATGGAGCATATCGAGGAGGCGGGCGTGCATTCCGGCGACAGCGCATGCTCGCTGCCGCCCTACTCCCTGCCGGAAGCCACGATTGCGGAAATCGAGCGCCAGACGGAACAACTTGCGAAAGCGCTCAACGTCGTCGGCCTGATGAACACCCAGTTCGCGGTCCGCGAAGAAGACGGTCAATTCCAGATTTACATTCTGGAAGTGAATCCGCGCGCCAGCCGCACCGTTCCCTTTGTCGCCAAGGCGGCGGGCGCGCCGATCGCCAAAATTGCGGCGCGCCTCATGGCAGGGGAAAAGCTCTCGGCATTCCCGCCGATCAACCTAAAGCCGGACCATATTGCAGTGAAGGAAGCGGTCTTTCCGTTCTCGCGCTTCCCCGGGGTGGATATCCTGCTCGGGCCAGAGATGAAGTCTACCGGCGAGGTCATGGGAATCGACCGGGATTTCGGGCGCGCTTTCGCCAAGTCGCAACTCGGCGCCAGCTCCATGCTGCCCGCGACCGGAATCGTGTTCGTTTCAGTGCGGGACAAAGACAAGCAAGCGATCATCGGCCCGGCTCAGAGGCTGGTAGACATGGGCTTCCGCCTAATCGCAACGGGCGGTACCCAGCAGACCTTGCGAGAGGCGGGACTGGAAGTCGACCGGGTCAACAAGGTCCTCGAAGGGCGCCCGCACGTGGTCGATGCCATTCGCAACGGCACGGTTCAGCTCGTCATCAACACCTCGGAAGGCAAACAGTCGGTCGCCGATTCCTTCAGTCTTCGCCGCGCCGCCTTGAGCGAACGGATACCCTACTATACGACACTGGCGGGCGCCCGATGTGCGGTCGAGGCAATTTCGGCGTTGAACGCCGATGACCTTGAAGTTCTTCCCTTGCAATCCTACTTCGAAACATCGTTCTAGCCCGGTGCATTGTTCGTGGGCAGTAGTGCCGCTGGCGGCTCGCCATCGATGAGCCGTTAAGCCCGGTCCGATTGTCTGAAGCAAGAGAGAATAGGCCGCCCCGGACATTCGGCTGGGCAGGAACGAAAAAACTGTGATTAAAATTGGCCGTGAGCCTTTCTGCACGGCTCGCTGTTGCGTTCTGGAGGTTTACGCATGGACAAGGTCCCAATGACACCGCAGGGCCATAAGAGGCTTGAGGAAGAACTGCGCCGGCTGAAAGCGGAAGATCGCCCGGCAATTATTCGCGCGATTTCGGAAGCGCGCGCTCATGGAGACTTGTCCGAAAACGCGGAATACCACGCGGCAAAAGAAAAGCAGGCCTTCATCGAGGGCCGTATCGCCGAACTCGAGGACAAAACCAGCCGCGCAGAGATTATCGACCCGGCCAACATGACCGGCACCTCTTCAGTTAAGTTCGGGGCGATAGTCGTGGTCATCGACGAGGAATCGGAAGAAGAATCCCGCTTCCAAATCGTCGGCGCCGACGAGTCCGATATCGACAACGGCCGTATTTCCGTCACGTCACCCATGGCGCGCGCGCTCATCGGCAAGGAAGTGGGTGATCAGATCGAGGTGCTTGCGCCCTCAGGCTCCCGCTTCTACGAAGTGGCGTCCGTGGAATATCGGTAACAGTTCCGCAGGGGTCAGAGCGTGCCCGACTATCACGCCGGATGTCACTGCGATGCGGTGCGCATCACCGTTCGCCGACCGCAGCCCATCGATTCGCTGATCGATTGCAACTGCTCCATCTGTGTGAAAAAGGGCATCCTGCACCTCGCGGTGGAAGAGGCTGACCTTCGCATCGACCACGGCGAGGAAAACCTCGCCCTGTATCAGTGGCAATCCAACACAGCCAGCCACTGGTTTTGCAAGATTTGCGGCATACACGTCCTTACCCGTCCGCGAAGTCATCCGGAACGGTACAGTGTGAATGCGCGGTGTCTGGACGATTTCGAGGAGATTCTGCCGTCATTGACGCTGATACCGTTTGACGGCAAGAACCATCCGAAAGACCGAAGCCCGGCTTAGATCGCGGTAAAGCCGCCGTCGATCACCATCTCAGCCCCTGTCATGAACGAGCTTTCGTCACTGGCCAGGAAAAGCACGCCGTTGGCGATGTCCTGCGGTTGGCCGGGCCGGCCGATTGGCGTCCGGCCGATCATATAGTCCCGCGCCGTGTTGTCGGCGAACCGGGCAGCGGTCATGCCGGTTTCAATGAATCCCGGATGCACCGAATTTACCCTCACGCCGTTCTGCGCCTTGCCGCATTCCAGTGCCGCGCCCTTGGTCATCAGGCAGACCGCACCCTTGCTGGCGTTGTAGGCGACGGAGCCAACAGCGCCAACCAGGCCATAGATCGAAGAAACGTTGACGATGGAGCCACCGCCGGTCTCCGCCATCAGTTCGATGCCATACTTGGTCCCCAAATAGACCCCCTCCACGTTCACGGCATTCACCTTGCGCCAATGCTCCAGGGTAGTGTCCGCCAGCAGCACGCCGTTGTTGCTGACCCCCGCATTATTGAACAAGATGTCAAGCCGTTGCTCGTTCTCCCGGAGCGAGGCGAAGACCGCCTGCCACTGCCCTTCGTCAGTGACATCCTGGGCCATGCTACGGGCGCTGCCGCCCGCATCCTCGATCATGGCAGCCGTTTCGGCGGCCGTTTCTTGCCGAGAATCGGTCACGAAGACCACAGCCCCTTCCCGCGCCAGGGTCAGGGCCGTTGCCCGTCCGATCCCGGAGCCGCCACCCGTAACCAGGGCGACCTTACCCTCCACTCTGCCAGCCATCTCGGTTCCTCCTTTTGGCGCGTCTTGTAAGCTGTATGAGAATGATGGCGCGGCAGCGGTCCTTACCGCAATGCTTTCGGCCATTGAAAGGCAGCAAGGCTAGCATTGCCGGAGGCGAGCGCCGCCCAATCTCCCTTAAAGCGCAGGACCGCGCAGGCGGCTGTGGAGAATTTACGCGGCAGCTGTTCGGCCAGCGCCGCGGTCAGGTCTTCGAAGCCGGGATTGTGACCGATCAGGAGGAGCGTGCCAGTCTCTCGCGGCGTTTCCTGGACAACCGTCAACAAATCGGGCCAGTCGGCCTCGTAAATGCGGCTGTCATAGATAACCGGAATTTCCCCGGCGAGCGTTTCAGCCAAAACACTCCATGTTTCGAGCGTTCGCCTCGCCGGGGAACAGCATACGCGGTCAGGGGGGTAATGCTCCGCCAGCCATTCCGCCATCAGCGGCACAGCACGACGCCCCCGCGGCGCCAGGGGCCGGGCCATGTCCGGCAAGCCAGGGTTATCCCAGGCGGATTTGCCGTGCCGCCAGAGCAGCAACATTCTCTTGATACTCATGATCCTGCAAAGAAACGCTGGTCGATTGCATTCCACAATGCTTCATAGGCCAGCCGGGCCGCGCTAGACGGCGAGGAATACGCGGTGATCGGCTGCCGTTCCGTCCCCATGCGCTCCACCTCGCTTGCGTAGGGAACGGACGCGTGCAACAGGTGCTCATCCTTGAGGAGCTTGGCTTCCGTCTCTATATGGAGACGCTTGCGCCGATCGATCATCGACACGAAACCCCAAATCGGTAGCTTACGATATCCATTCTCCAGGCAGAATTCCCGCACCTGCTCGAAGGCTCGTACCGAGAGGGGCGTCGGGATCACCGGCGCCAGCACGGCGTCGGCCGCGGTGAACACCGCCTCGGCCGCCAGCGAGAGGCCCGGCGGACAATCCAGGATCACCAGATCGTATTCTCCATCCAGCGAACGCAGCAGGCGGCGCAAGCGCTTCTCGGACTTTTTGGCGTCATCCAGCAAAAGGTCCATGTTGCGGGCGGAGAGATCCGCAGGAATCACGTCCAGCCCCTCAAGGTCGCTTTCCTTGATGGTGGATTCCAAGTCACGTTTTTCCGCGACCAGTTTTCCCATCCCGCCCTTGATCTTTGCCTTGATCCGAAAATAGAAGCTCGCAGCTCCCTGCGGATCGAGGTCCCAAAGCAGGACGCGATAGCCTCGCCCCGCCGCAATAGCCGCCAGGTTCACGGCAGCAGCAGTCTTGCCGACCCCACCCTTCACATTGTGCAGCGCTAAAACTTTCATCGAACAACTCAGGCAAGAATGCGGTCCGCCGTCAAGATAGGAGGTATCGCCTACCCCGGAAGCGGCCCGGCTCGCATCTTTCCAGCCGAAATTTCTGAACCCGGACCACCGGGTTTGCCTAATCTGACGCGATTGGCCCTAGCGATTCTGCGCTCACCAGGAACTGGTGGCTCATGCCGGGGAAATTTTTGATCGAATATTTGACATATTATTCTAAAAAAGACGATATTCATCATGAATATATTTACCTTTCAAACAATAATGGCCCGTTTACAGAAAATACAGGTTTCCCGGCGAGATTTTGATTTTGGTTCCAAAAGCCAATCAAGGTGACCGCCGATGAAACGGCTTCGTTATCCGGTTTCGTTAGCCGATCGTTTAAGCCATCTGCATAAGGAGATGATGTGCGCTACGGCTTTCGTCGCTATCCTGGTTGGGGACCAATCCTCAATCACAGCGGTTGGCCTCATGATCGAAATGAGTGTCGCCATCCTCCCCGCCGTGATGCTGTTTCTCGCCACCATGCCCGGTTTATGCGATGCTGAAGGCGCCGGGGGCCAGCAGGCTGGCTGGAACCGGCTGCTGGCGGCAGAGCGGAATGCAAGCTTTTCGGCTGGCCGCCCCCATACCCAACGGTCCGCTTTCCGGACCGCCGCCTTTTCGCTCCGCTGGCGGAGCGATGCATGCAAGCGCGCCCTGGATATTGCAGCCAGCGTCGCTCTGCTGGTTCTTTCGGCGCCACTGCTCGTATTGACCGCAATCGCGATCAAGCTGGATTCGCCTGGTCCTGTTTTCTACACTCAGACCAGGATTGGACATGGCGGCAAGCCATTCCGCATCATCAAGTTCCGCTCCATGGTCGAGGATGCGGAGCCGGACGGCTGCGCCCGATGGGCTCAAGACAGCGACCCGCGGGTGACACGGCTTGGCGCGGCGTTGCGCAAGGCGCGGATCGACGAAATTCCTCAGGCGATCAACGTGTTGAGCGGCGACATGAGTTTCGTTGGCCCGAGGCCTGAGCGCCCGGAGTTCGTCGATGAACTTGCCAAACAGATCCCGAATTATTCGAAACGCGAGCACGCGAAACCCGGCATTACGGGGTGGGCGCAAGTGAACTGCGCCTACGCCGCTTCGGTCGAAGACGCCCGTGAGAAACTGCGGTACGATTTGCACTACGTTGATAATTGGAGCCTGTTATTCGACTTGGTCATCATGTTGCGAACGGTGCGGGTAATCCTGTTTGCCGAAGGGGCACGTTGAGCAGCGCAGCACAATCCGGCCGCGGCACTCCGCCAAGGATGGAAATTTCATCCCGGAAGTGTTACCTTAGGTAGTGGCTCCACACGCCTGGATATGCGGCGGCTTCAGGGGATGCTGGCAAGATAACGGAAAATGATGGCGCACCCGATTCATTATCGAGGGGCTTCGCCTGGGTCCGCTTGTCGGCTATCAACTCTCGTTGCCCGTACACGGTATCCGCCGGTGGCGCTTTCGGACCCAAAGTTATCGACGAGCAACCAATTGCTTAGAATGCAAGGGATAGCCTTATGACCCTCGCCCGCTCCGCCCGCAAGCCTCGCTTTTGGATGGCGCTGCTGGCCGCGCCGTTGGCCCTTGGCCTGTGGACCCTGCCGACGCCGCACGCATGGGCCGACGCGGAGAGCTCGAAGGAGTATTACCAGGATGCGCTGGATTGGCTGAACAAAGGCGATTTCCGCGCCGCAGTCATCCAGCTGCGGAACGCGCTGCAAGAGGATCCTGAAAACCACAGTGCGCGGCAATTGCTAGGCAGGCTGTATTTGGAGGCTGGCAATCTCAATGCAGCGCTCAAAGAGCTGGAATATGTGCATAACGCTCAGCCCACAGACGAGACCGAAGTGTTTGTCGGCCGGGCACTGCTCGGGCTTCGGCAGTATCAGGATGTTCTCGACACGGTCCGGGCACAGGCGGACGACCCGAAGTTCAGCGATGCCAAAAACCTGATCCGTGCGGAGGCCCTCTTTGCGCTGAACCGGCTGGACGCGGCCGCCAAACTGGTTCAGCCGTTCCTGAGCCGCGAGCAGACCTCCGTCCCGGCCAGTCTCTTGATGGCCCGGATCGAAGCGCGCCGGGGCAATAGCGAGCAAGCAGATGATTATATCGATGCAACCCTGGTGGCCCAACCGGACCTGATCGATGCCCATATCCTCCGCGCCCAGATCGCACTGCAGGCGCGGGACCTGGACCGGGTGCTGCAAATGGCCGACAAGATAGAGGAAATCGCTCCAGACGACCCGCGCGCCAAACTGATGCGGGCAGAGGCCCTGGTCCGCAAAAACGAATTGGAGGAAGCGGAAGCGGTACTTGCCGCCTTCGTGAAGGACTACCCCGAAGCCACCTCCGCGATTTATTTGCACGCGCGGGTGCTGATGCTGCTTAGCCGGTATCAGGAAGCGGATGCGGAACTGCTGAAGCTACCTGCCGAGGTCCGCACCCAGCCTGCGGCCAGCCTGGTAATCGGCTTGGTGAAATACCAGCTCGAGCAGTTCGCTCAAGCGGAGGAAGCGCTTCAACGGTTCGTCGCGGCCGCGGGGGAGCGTGGCCGGCAGGCCCGGCGGCTTCTCGCCTCGATCCAGCTCCAGACTGCCAGACCGGCCGCAGCTCTCGAAACGCTGGAACCCCTAACGGGAAGTGGCAGCGGCGATGTCGCCGCCCTCCAGCTCGCAGCGAGCGCTGCCGTGCGCGTCGGCGACCTCGACACTGCGCAACGGCACCTGCAGCGGGTGACGCAGGTGGGAGCGCCGGACGATCGCCGCCAGGCGGTCACCTTCTTGCGGGTTCTCGCCAATGGGCAACGGGACGAGAATGGCAAGCTTATGCTCGATCCTATTGCGCTGGGGGTGCTCCGGGCGCTGGATTAGGCACAGTTTGGCGATAGCGACGCTGCGCTGAAGAAAGCCCAAGAACTGCAAGCAGAAGAATCCGGAGACCCCGGCGTCGCCAACCTGCTGGCACGCCTCCATGTCGCCCGTGGCGAGTTGGCA
>Ga0102940_1002407_pt1 | contig 11317 bp, 9 predicted proteins | sample SalPonR2_C_D1_MG_FD_78215 | JGI IMG/M metagenome (GOLD analysis project Ga0102940, IMG submission 78215) | Salt pond soil microbial communities from South San Francisco under conditions of wetland restoration - Salt Pond MetaG R2_C_D1_MG | ecosystem: Environmental > Aquatic > Marine > Intertidal...
AAGCCTCGCGCGTCAGGATTTTGGATGGCGTCAGGTCCTCGTGAACGATCTCAACCGAACGCCGGCCGGTCTCGTAGGCCATCTGCCCGCGCTCACGGTACGGAGCCGGGATGACGGCGCAGCCGGGCAGCGACAGCCCAAGCGCCTCCGTCAGGCTGTTCATCGTCGTGGCCGTACCCATGGTGTTGCAATGCCCCGCGCTGGGCGCGGAGGCGGCCACTACCTCGATGAATTCCTCGTAATCGATCTCGCCGGCTGCATAGCGCTGCCGCGCTTCCCAAAGGACGGTGCCGGAGCCGACCCGCTGCCCTTTATAATGGCCATCCAGCATCGGCCCGCCGGACAGCACGATGGCCGGAATGTCGAGGGTCGCCGCCGCCATGACCTGGGCCGGAGTGGTCTTGTCACAACCGGTGGTAAGCACCACCCCATCGATCGGGTAGCCGTGCAGCAGTTCCACCAAGCTGAGATAGGCAAGGTTCCGGTCCAGCGCTGCGGTCGGCCGTTTGCCGGTTTCCTGGAACGGGTGGGTGGGGAATTCCAGGCAGATGCCGCCCGCGTCGCGAATGCCGTCACGCACCCGCCGGGCCAAATCCATGTGAATGCGGTTGCACGGAGAGAGATCACTCCCCGACTGGGCCAGACCGATGATCGGCTTGCCCGACTGCAACTCCTCGCGAGTCAAGCCGAAGTTCAGATAGCGCTCGATGTAAGTTGCCGTCGAACTCGGATCGCTCGGATCGTTGAACCACTCGGCGCTGCGGAACTTCTTTGTCATGGCATTTCCTTTCACCGGCCTGCCGGACGATATGGCCGGTCGTGTTTCTCCGCTACTATCGCTAGCATAATAAAAGCGCGTCTGTGCGGCTGGATTTCGCCGTCATGCGGAAATTGTCAAGGGGAGCACCAGCATGACCAACCCCGTCGACCCCAATGGGAGCCCGGCCGCTGCTGGCGAGGCGGCTCTCCAGCGAATCGTTACGGACTCTGCGATCCGGCTGGGGATTCTCGGTCTTCTGGTCTACTGGTCGCTTACCCTGATTGCTCCCTTCATCACTTTGGTAATCTGGGCGGTCGTACTGACCGTCGCCCTGTATCCCGTATTTGCTTGGCTTTCCCGCATTCTTGGCGGACGAGAGAAACTCGCAGCATTTCTGATTACCGTTGTGATGCTGATCATTGTCGTCGGCCCGGTAGCATTGCTGATCGCCGGCCTGGTGGAGTGGCTCGCCGGCCTCGTCCAGACCATGCGGAACGGCAGCTTCACCTTGCCGACTTTGCCGGAAGCGATTGCCAATCTGCCGATGGTGGGGACGAGGATCGCAGGATTCTGGCAACTCGCCACGACGAACCTGGCTGCGGCGCTTGCCAGCATCGGACCCGAACTAGTCGGGGCAGGGCGTTCGGTGCTCGGCTCCCTGGCCGGGCTTGGCGGCAGCGTGCTGGCCTTCGCAGCCTCGGCCATCATTGCGGGGGTCCTATTCGTGCCGGGTCCGCGGCTCGCCAGGGCCGCCCGGCGTTTCGCGACCCGCGTGGTGGCGGAACGCGGGGAGGGCTTCATCGACATGGCGGGCGCCACGATCCGCAACGTTTCGCGGGGAGTGATCGGCGTATCCCTGCTGCAGGCGATCCTGATCGGCATCGGCCTGATGGCGGCAGGCGTACCGGCCGCCGGTCCGCTCGCCATCGCGGCGCTGGTTCTAGGGATTGTGCAGATCGGTCCGGGCGTGGTGGTGATCGGCGTGCTGATCTGGTCCTGGTCCACCCAGGACCCGCTGACCGCGGGCCTGCTGACCGCCTGGCTCGTGCCGGTAACGCTGGTGGATAACGTGCTCAAACCGATGGTGATGGCCCAGGGTCTCAGGGTACCGATGCTGGTGATCCTGGTCGGCGTTCTGGGCGGCACCCTGAGCTATGGCCTTATCGGCCTGTTCCTCGGGCCGATCGTGTTGTCCGTATTCTATGACCTGCTGGTGGTTTGGATGGAGAGCCAACCCACCCACACCGACGGGACACGAACGGCTTCAAAACTCGATCCGGGAAAGCGCCAAGAGCGCGCTTGAGAAGGGTCATGGCCGGCGTCTGAGGAGTGTCGCAGAGGCGGCGATTACGATTCAGGTTTTCAGCGATGGGGAAGCTGCTCGCAGTCGCGGACCGGATACTTGATGGTTCTTTCCCGACCGAACCCGTTACGTAGTATAGTCAGTGCCGCTCCTGAGCGCCGTCAAGTCATCGGAATGTTCGGAGATGGCATAAAAAGGGTGACGCATTTGGGCCTTTCGCCTTATCCTCGCCACCATGCTTTAAGGAGGAAACGATGGCGACAGAATTTGACCTGATCGTGCGGAACGGCACCGTCGTGGATGGAACCGGCGCAGAACCTTTTACCGCTGACGTGGCAGTCAAGGACGGCGTTATCGCTGCTGTTGGCAAAATCGCCGGCACCGCCAAGGAAGAGATCGACGCCGCCGGCAAGCTGGTGACGCCGGGCTTTGTCGATATCCATACCCATTACGATGCCCAAGCCGTCTGGGATGATCACCTGGCGCCCTCCTCCCTGCACGGTGTTACGACCGTGGTCATGGGCAACTGCGGCGTCGGCTTCGCTCCCTGCAGGCCCGAGGATCGGGAGAAGCTCATCGAGCTGATGGAAGGCGTGGAGGACATTCCCGGCGCGGTTATGCACGAGGGGCTCGAATGGAAGTGGGAAAGCTTTCCCGAATACCTCGACGCTTTGGAGAAAAAACCGCACGATATCGACGTCTGCGCGCTGGTGCCGCACTCCGCGATCCGCGTCAACGTCATGGGCGACCGCGCCGCCGCGTTCGAGCCGGCGACACCGGAAGATATCGCCAAGATGCGCGCGATCACGGCCGAAGCAGTGCGCGCCGGGGCCTTTGGCGTCTCGACCAGCCGGACCACCAGCCACAAGACGCTTGCCGGCGAGTATATCCCGACATTGCGCGTCTATGAGGACGAGTTGATGGGGCTCGCGGAGGGCCTAAACGACGCCGGCAGCGGCTTCTTCGAAGTGGTCAGCGACTGGATCACCGATGCAACCCCGGAAACCATCAAGGCTGAGCCCGACCCGGTGGAGGCGTTCGGCATCCTGAAGCGCGTGGCGCAAAACAGCGGCCGGCCGATGGTTTACACGCTCGCCCAGCGTAACAGCCAGCCGGCGATCTTCTCTGAACTGTTGGAGATGAATCGAAAGGCCTATGAGGAAGAAGGCGTCAACATCCGCCCGGTATTCCCGCCGCGCGCCATCGGCATCCTGCTGGGCCTCCAGGCGAGTCAGACGCCGTTCAGCGGCTGCCCGACCTTCAAAAAGCTGAACCACCTGCCTTTGGAAGAAAAGGTGGCGAAGCTGCGCGACCCGGAAATCCGGGCGCAGATTCTCTCAGAAGACCCGGTCAAGGAAAGCACGTTCCCGCTGATCCACCGGATGAGCTACGGCTACATGTTCCGTTTCGGCGAGAAGGATTATCAGCCGCAGGAGCACGAGAGCGCCGAGGCCTTCGCGAAACGTGAAGGCCGCAGCGCCCCGGAAATCGCCTATGACTGGCTGTTGGAGAATGACGGCAAGACCTTCATCTACATGCCGATCACCAACTATTCCGATTTCTCGCTGTCCGCTTCGGAGAAGCTGCTGGGCGAGAAGATGGCGATCATGGGCCTGGGCGACGGCGGCGCGCATGTCGGCTTCATCCTCGATGCGGGTTTCCCGACCTGGCTCCTCACCCATTGGGGCAAGAAGACCGGCAAGTTCGCCATGCCGGAGTTGATCCGCCGCCTGACCTCCGATACCGCGGAAGCCGCGGGCCTCGGTGACCGTGGCCGCATCAAGGTCGGTCTGAAGGCGGACCTCAATGTGATCGACTGGGATCAGCTCGACTTCGAGGCACCCTATGTCACCCAGGACCTGCCGGCCGGCGGCAAGCGCCTGATGCAGGGCGCGCACGGCTACGCCTGCACCGTTGTGGACGGCCAAGTGACGTACAAAGACGGCAAGCCGACCGGCGCCCTGCCCGGCAAGCTCGTCCGCGGCCAGCGTCCCGAACCGGAGCCGATGGCGGTCGCGGCTGAGTAACTGCCGCCAACAAGGCGCTGCTCCAAAGCGAGCAGTGAGATTGCCGCCCCGGTTGCTGCCGCAGCCGGGGCGTTTCTCCGCAACGAACTACTGGTTTGACGTTTCGGGGCAGCGTTACGACATGAGGAGCGTTGACGAGTGCCAGGGCTGCCGGGGGGCGTGCGGCGGAACCGGTAGCCGCGCGTTCGGATACGGTTTGGAGGAAGCACATGGCCTATGAATCGGACCATCTGGAACGCACGGCGCTCGCCGAACTGCATCAGGCCGCCAGGCCGGACATGATTTCGTTCCTTCGACTAAGCACCGCGCAAGTCGGATCTGCGTTGCTCTCCATGGCGCCGGGCATGCCCGCCTCGGCAATTGTGATCAACCGGGCCATCGGCGCTGGCCTTACCGAACCCGAGACGCCGGAGACGGTGCGCGACATGGTGGAGACCTACCGTGAAGCTGGCGTGCCTTACTATTTCATCCACCGCCACCCGGAAGCGCAGCCGGCGGAAATGGTGGAGTGGCTGCGGGAGCAGGGCCTCGAAAAGGCCCGGGGCTGGCAGAAATTCCGGCGGGGCCAGGAGCCGGTGCCTGAGGTGGAAACTGACCTTCGTGTCGAGAAAATCGGGCCAGAGCACCGGCTTGCCTTCGCGCATCTGGTCTGCGCCGCGTTCGACCTGGGCGAAGTGGCGGAAGGCTGGCTGGAAGCGCTGCCCGAGTGTCCGAACTGGCACGCTTTCATGAGTTTTGACGGGGACGAGCCGGTGGGCGCCGGCGCGGTCTTCATTCTCGGCGGGTTGGCCTGGACGGATTTCGGAGCGACGGCGCCGACGCACCGCCAGCGGGGCAGCCAGAGCGCGGTGCTGGCCGCGCGTATCCGCTTTGCGCTGGACCAGGGCTGCCGCGAAATTTTTACCTGCACCGGCGAAGAGGTGGCCGGCGATCCGCAGCATTCCTACAAAAACATCTTGAAGCTTGGATTCCGCGAGGACTACCTTCGGGAAAACTACGCGCCGCCTCGGCAATAACGCTGCGGCGTGAGCGCCGGCGGGCAGTTCCTGGGTGCCCGCTTTAGGAGATCCGAGGAATGCTCGACCAAACCTATCTCTTCGCCGGCATCGCCGGTTACGTGGGCCGTCCGGATGCGACCGGCGCCTACGGCGTGTTCCGTCGCCCGGCTGCACCCGGCGGTGAATGGCAGAACGTCTTTGGCGACAAGGAAACGCATTACGTTCTCGTCCACCCGGCGAACCCTGATCTTGTCCTGGCGGGCACGGTCGATGGCGTGTACCGCTCCGCCGACAAGGGCGGCACATTCAAGCGGGCGCAGTTCCCGGAAAGCGGGCGGCAAGTCTGGTCTTTCATGGTCGACGTGCGTGATCCGAACCGCATCTACGCCGGTGCGTCGCCGGTGGGGGTATTCCTGTCGGAGGATATGGGCGAATCCTGGAAAGCCCTGCCAGACCCGGGCCTGCCCGTGCGCCTGAAGGCGCCGTTCGCCAGCCGGGTCATGCGCTTGGCGCAGCACCCGAACAAGCCTGACACGATTTTTGCGGCGCTTGAGTTCGGCGGCGCGATGGTTTCCCATGACAGCGGCGAAAGCTGGATCGATTGCGGCGATCCGCTGGTGGAAATGTCAAAGCAGCCGCATCTCTCCAGCCAGTTTGTCTCCGATACCAAGGCGGAGGGCATGCTGGACGGTCATGCCCTGACCATCTCCCCAGCCGATCCGGATGCCGTGATGCTGGCCTTGCGAATGGGCCTGTTCGAGAGCCGGGACGACGGCAAGAGCTGGCAGGATAAAGAAATCGGTCGGTTTTCGCCCACCACCTATGGCCGCGACGTCCGTACCTCACCGGTTGAGCCGGATACGCTTTTCGCAGCGCTGAGCGTGGCCGCGGCGAGCCATGACGGCGGGCTCTACCGCTCGACCGACAAGGGCGAGACCTGGCACCGTTTCGACAAGGTCCAGGTGCACGGCACAATCATGTCTATTGGCCTGCACCGGGAAGATCCGGCCCAGGTCTATATTGGGGCCCGCTACAACGGCGAGGTCTTCGGCACCCGCGACGGCGGCGAAACCTGGTCCGAGATGACCATCCCGGGCGACGTCAAGGACATCTACTGCATCACCTGCGGCTGACCCAGCCCCCTATGCCGGAGCTTCCTCTGGCTCCGGCAGTTTCGGGTGGGGCATGAGGAAGGCGACCAGCACCGAAATCCCAATCGGGAGAAGGGCGAGCAGGCGCAGCATGGTATCGTACCCGCCCCAGGTGTCGAGCGCCCAGCCAAGCGGCAATGGCCCGATGCTGGCGCCGAAGATCAGGATCATCTGCCCGGTACCCTGAATCGAGCCCAAGTGCTTGCGCCCGAAATAGCGGGGCCAGAAGAAGCTGACATAGTTCATCGTCACGGCGTTGTTCAGGCCGAAAATCATCGCGAAGACGATGGCGCTTTCCCAGCTTTGCACGAAGGTGATCGAGAGCAGGGACAGCGACTGCACCCAAAGGCCGCCGAAATACATCCATTTGCTCGGCAGGGAGTCAAGCATCCGGCCGACGACAGGCATGAGCACGGCAGCAGTGATCCCACTGATAGTGAACATACTGGCCGCCACTTGAGGGTCCAGGCCGTGATCCTTCAGAATGCCCGTGTATTCCACGTGAAGAGAGGTCACCAGCATGGATAGCGAGAACATCCCTCCGACAATCAGGTAGAACGCTGGCATGCGCAGCGCTTCGGCCTTGGTGTAGCCGACCAGCGGCGGCGCTTTCTCCCCTTCTTTCAGCGCGGCCTCGCCGTCGGGCCGCAGGCCCACGTCTTCCGGCCGGTTGTAGAGGAACAGCAGCGCCGGCGGGATCAGCATGACCCAGGTTGTGACGCCGAGCCAGACCCAGGCCTCGCGCCAGCCGACCTCCGCGATCAGCCACTGGGCGAAGGGCGGATGCAAGGCGATGGAGATCGGGAAGCCCAATGCCATCATGCCCAGCGCGAAGCCCCGCTTCTTGTCGAACCATTGCGACGTCATGTTCGCGCAATTCAGCATCAGCGATCCCTGCCCCAGGAAGCGCAGGAAGCCGAAGCCGATGGCCAGATAAAGCCAGCCTGTGGCGAAGCTGAAGCCGATCGCGGCCAGCCCCAGGGCAAAGGCAATCATCCAGATCATGTTGGCCGGGCCGCGCTGGTCGATGAGGCGGCCCATTCTTGGGAGCAGCAGCGCCGCGAACAGGGTCGCAATCCCGTAGGCCAGGGCGATTTCTGTTCGATCCAGCCCGAGTTCCGCTTGGATGGGGTCGAAGAACAGTCCGATAAGGTGGGATTGGCCGGGGCCCGTGCCGAACATGACGAGCGCGGCTACCCCCATAATGGCCCAGCCATAGAAGGTTTGGCTGGAAATGCCGCGGAAAATAGATGCCCGAACGCTTTTCAGCATGATCACTCTCGCAAAGCCGGGGCGTAAAGACGCCCCGGACTGTCAGATGCTGGATGTTAAAGACGGCTGGCCGCGCGGCAAGCGCGCGCAAGCGGCTGCGACTAATCGAACTGGTAGAGCCTGGCAGGATTCTCCGAGAGGATTTTTTTCTGGACCGCAGGGTCTGGTGCGAATGCCGCGACCAGGTCCAGCAATAAGCCTTCGTTCGGCATGGGGCCGTGGAAATGCGGGTGCGGCCAGTCGCTGCCCCATACGCAACGATCCGGCGCGGCTTGGACGAGCGCCTGACCGACGGGGACCACGTCGTCATAGGGCGGGCCCTGCCGCGTCACGCGATAGGCGCCGGAGAGCTTGACCCAGGTTCGCCCGTTCTCCAGCAGCCACAGGAGCGCCCGCGCCCCCGGATGATCCATACCCAGGTCGGCCGGGATATTGCCCATATGGTCGATGACCACATCGACCGGCAACGCCTCGAGCCGGCCCGCGAGTTCGGCCAAGGCGTCGGCGCTTGGGAAAACCTGGATGTGCCAGCCGAGTTCCGCGGCCTTGGCCGCCAGCTTTTCCAGCGCCCGCAGGTCCGTGCCGCCAGTCTCCAGGTTGAAGCGCAGCCCGCGCATTCCTTCGAGATGAAGTTCTTCGAGTTCATTGTCGCTCACGTCCGGCGGGACGACAGCGACCCCGCGCATCATCAAGTGATGCTCGTTCATTGTCCGCATGGCGGCGAGCGAAGCGCTGTTGTCGAAACCGTAGACGCTGGGCTGCACGATGACCGATCGCTCGATCCGGAGGACGCTCAGCATGCGGGCATAATCCTCCAGCTTGGCTTCAGGCGGCGTGTAGGTGCGTCCCTCGTAATAGGGAAAGTCCGCCAGTGGACCGAATACATGCATGTGGCAGTCGCAGCCGTGCGGAGGTGCCGTCAGCTTTTCGGGCGGCCGCGGGTTCAGGTCTGGTGGCGGACAGTCCGGCGTCATCGGCATTTCCTTTGATTGGGTGTTCGTCCGACCTTAGCAGGCCCGCTAGTCGCGACAAACAAGCGAGACCGGCGGGAGAGGCCGGTTTGTTGACTTGCCTACGGCCCGGCTCTACACAGCAGGGATGATCCACTGGCGCGATGCCGCCGTAATCTTGATACATTCTTGACGCAAAGGACTCTCCCGAATGGCCAGCGTCGAACGCCCGCTGTCACCGCATTTGCAAGTTTACCGTCCGCAATGGACATCGGTCCTTTCGATTTCCCACCGCGCGACCGGTATCGTGCTGTCGGTCGGCGGTATACCGCTGGTGTGGTGGCTGGTCGCTGCCGCCGGTTCGAAGGAGAGCTATGACGCCTTCGCGGCTGTCGCCGGTTCGATCATTGGCCAGTTGGCCTTGTTCGTGTGGACCGTCTGCCTCTTCTACCACTTGGCCAATGGTATCCGCCACTTGGTGTGGGACACCGGCAATTGGTTGGAATTGGAATCTGCCCGCAAGTCTGGTTATGCGGTGGTCGGGCTAACGGTCTTCTTGACGGTGATCAGTTGGATCGCCGCCTACGTAGCGATGTAGGGAGATAATACCATGTCGCTGCGTTCTTCGCTTGCCATCGCCCGCGGTCTGGGCTCTTCCAAATCGGGCACTGAACATTGGTGGGCCGAGCGGCTCACGGCCGTCGCGCTGATCCCTCTGACAATTTGGTTCGTGATCAGCCTCATTGCCCATTTAGGCGCACCTTATGAAGAAGTCCGCGCTTGGATTGGATCCCCTGTGACGGCGGTTCTGATGATCTCTCTGATCGTCGCCACGTTCCATCATGCCCAGCTTGGCCTGCAGGTCGTGATCGAAGACTACGTTCACAATGAACCGGTCAAGATCGGGGCGCTATTGGTAATGAAGGGTTTGGCCTTTTTCCTGGGCCTGCTCGGGGTTTTCTCGGTCGCTAGAATCGCGTTTGGAGGCTGACGCCTTGACTCAAGCTTATGACATTCAAGACCATACTTATGACGTCGTCGTCGTCGGCGGCGGAGGCTCCGGTCTTCGTTCCGTGTTGGGATGCGTGCAGGCCGGTCTCAAAACCGCCTGCGTCACCAAGGTGTTTCCGACGCGTTCGCACACGGTGGCGGCGCAGGGCGGGATCGCCGCATCGCTCGGCAATATGAGCGACGACAACTGGCACTGGCATATGTACGACACCGTCAAGGGGTCGGACTGGCTCGGCGATCAGGATGCCATCGAATACATGTGCCGCCAAGCCGTGCCGAGTGTGATCGAGCTTGAGCATTTCGGCATGCCCTTTAGCCGCACCGACGACGGGAAGATCTATCAGCGCCCGTTTGGCGGTCATATGAAGGAATACGGCAAGTCGCCGGCCCAGCGCGCCTGTGCTGCGGCGGACCGTACCGGCCATGCCCTGCTGCACACGCTCTATCAGCAGAGCCTGCGCCACCAGGCCGAGTTTTTCATCGAGTACTTCGCTATCGACCTGATCATGGGGCCGGAAGGCGATTGTCGGGGCGTGGTTGCCTGGAACCTGGACGATGGCACCATCCACCGGTTCCGCGCCCAGCAGACCATTCTGGCGACTGGCGGTTATGGCCGGTCGTACTTCTCCTGTACCTCGGCCCATACCTGCACCGGCGACGGCAACGGCATGGTTGCCCGGGCGGGTTTGCCGAACCAGGACATGGAGTTCGTTCAGTTCCATCCGACCGGCATTTTTGGGGCCGGCTGCCTGATCACGGAAGGCGCGCGCGGCGAAGGCGGATACCTCACCAACGCCGAGGGCGAGCGCTTCATGGAGCGTTACGCGCCGACGGCGAAAGACCTGGCGAGCCGCGACGTCGTCAGCCGCTCCATGACGGTGGAGATTATGGAGGGTCGCGGCGTGGGTTCGAACTCGGACCACATCCTGCTGCACCTCGAGCATCTGGGTGAGGAAGTGCTGCATCAGCGCCTGCCTGGCATCACGGAAACCGCTCGCATTTTCGCTGGCGTCGATGCCACGAAGGAGCCGATCCCGGTTTTGCCGACTGTGCATTACAACATGGGCGGCATCCCGACGAACTTTGACGGCGAGGTGCTGCGCCCGACCTCGGACAATCCAGACGCGACGGTTCCGGGCCTCATGGCGGTGGGCGAGTGCGCCTGTGTCTCCGTGCACGGTGCCAACCGGCTCGGCTGCAACTCGCTGCTAGATCTTGTGGTCTTTGGCCGGGCTGCGGGGATTCATTGCGCGGAAACCCTGAAACCTGGCGCGAGCCAGAAGGAACTGCCGAAGGATGCCTCCGACATGTCGCTTGGCCGCCTGGACAAGCTGCGCAATGCCACCGGCAGCACTCCGACCGCAGACATTCGGGACTCCATGCAGCGCTCCATGCAGTCGCACGCTGCCGTGTTCCGCACACAGGAATCCATGGAAGAGGGCTGCCGGAAGATGGACCAGGCGGCGGGCGCGATTGACGATGTGCGCGTCAATGACCGGTCCATGATCTGGAACTCCGATCTGGTGGAGACGCTTGAGCTGGACAACCTGATGGCCTGCGCCATGACGACGATGTACTCGGCGGAAGCCCGGAAAGAGTCGCGCGGCGCCCATGCCCGGGACGACATTCCGGACCGAAAGGACGACGAGTGGATGAAGCACACCGTCATCTGGGTCGACGAAAAGGGCCAGTCGAAAATCGACTTCCGCCCGGTCCACATGACGCCGATGACCAACGACGTCCAGGCCTTCCCGCCCAAGGCCCGGGTTTATTGAGGAAACCCGGGGCGTCATTGCGAGCGACCGACGGGAGCGAAGCAACCCAGTTTGTCGGTGCAGCAGCATG
>Ga0102940_1002413_pt1 | contig 11309 bp, 9 predicted proteins | sample SalPonR2_C_D1_MG_FD_78215 | JGI IMG/M metagenome (GOLD analysis project Ga0102940, IMG submission 78215) | Salt pond soil microbial communities from South San Francisco under conditions of wetland restoration - Salt Pond MetaG R2_C_D1_MG | ecosystem: Environmental > Aquatic > Marine > Intertidal...
CCGGGCAGGCGGTCGTAGTCTCCGAAACGCTTCTTCCACGCGGACACGAGTCTTTGCTCCTTGCTCGGCGTCGTCAGGGGCGGGGGGTCACATCCGGAACACGCCGAAGCGGGTTTCCGGGATCGGGGCGTTGAGGCTGGCGGCGAGGCTCAGCGCCAGCACGCGGCGGGTGTCGCGCGGGTCGATCACGCCGTCGTCCCAGAGGCGGGCGGAGGCGTAGAGGGGGTGGGACTGTTCCTCGAACATCTCGAGGGTGGGGCGCTTGAACTCGGCCTCCTCCTCGGCGCTCCAGGTTCCGCCCTTCCGCTCGATGCCGTCGCGACGGACGGTGGCGAGGACGCTGGCGGCCTGCTCGCCGCCCATGACGGAGATGCGGGAGGTCGGCCAGGTCCAGAGGAAGCGGGGGGAGTAGGCGCGGCCGCACATGCCGTAGTTGCCGGCGCCGAAGCTGCCGCCGATGATGAGGGTGATCTTCGGCACGGCGGCGCAGGCGACGGCGGTGACCATCTTGGCGCCGTTGCGGGCGATGCCCTCGGACTCGTATTTGCGGCCGACCATGAAGCCGGAGATGTTCTGCAGGAAGATCAGCGGCACCTTCCGCTGGCAGCATAGCTCGATGAAGTGGGCGCCTTTCTGGGCGGATTCGGAGAAGAGGATGCCGTTGTTGGCGACGATGCCGACGGGGACGCCCTCGATCCTCGCGAAGCCGGTGACGAGGGTCGTGCCGAAACGGGCCTTGAACTCGTCGAATTCGGAGGCGTCGACGACGCGCGCGATCAGTTCCCGCACGTCCCAGGGGGTGCGGAGGTCGGGCGGGACGACGTCGAGGATCTCCTCGGGGTCGTGCGCGGGGGGGCGGGGCGGCGCGACGGTGATGGCGTTCGGCGCCGGCATGTCGAGGGCGCCGACGATGCGGCGGGCGATGGCGAGGGCGTGGCCGTCGTTCTCGGCCAGGTGGTCTGCGACGCCGGAGAGGCGGGTGTGGACGTCGCCGCCGCCGAGATCCTCGGCGCTGACGACCTCGCCGGTGGCGGCCTTCACCAGCGGCGGGCCGCCGAGGAAGATGGTGCCCTGGTTCCGCACGATGATCGTCTCGTCCGACATCGCGGGAACGTAGGCGCCGCCTGCGGTGCAGGAGCCCATCACCACGGCGATCTGGGGGATGCCGGCCGCGCTCATGTTGGCCTGGTTGTAGAAGATGCGGCCGAAATGCTCGCGGTCGGGGAAGACGTCGTCCTGCTGGGGCAGGTTCGCGCCGCCCGAATCGACGAGATAGATGCAGGGGAGGCGGTTCTGCGCGGCGATCTCCTGCGCGCGGAGGTGCTTCTTGACGGTGACGGGGTAGTAGGTGCCGCCCTTCACGGTGGCGTCGTTGCAGACGACCATCACCTCGCGCCCCATCACGCGGCCGACACCGCAGATCAGGCCGGCGCCGGGGGCGGCGCCGTCGTAGAGACCGTGGGCGGCGGTGAGGCCGACCTCGAGGAAGGGGGAGCCGGGATCGAGCAGGGTCGCGACCCGCTCGCGCGGGAGCATCTTGCCGCGGGATTCGTGGCGCGCGCGGGCGGATTCGCCGCCGCCGGCGAGGGCGGTCTCGGCGGCGGCGCGGACGGTCTCGATCGCGTCGAGATGGGCGGCGCGGTGGGTTCGCGCGGCCTCGCGGTCCGGCGCGGCGACGGCGAGCTTCATGGGCGTCCTCTCCCCCCTGTCGGGTTTGCGCAGAGGGGTGCAGCGAAGCGCGGCGGGAGGCAAGCCCCGGCGCGCGGCGATCGCGATGCGGCGCGGCCCGAGGGCGCCTGCGCGTGCGCGCGCCGGCCGCGGGGCCGACACGCTGCGCGCGGGGGCGCCGGCGTCAGCTTTCGAAGCCGATCTGGGCGCGGAGCTGGATGGCCCGGCGGGCGATCACGTTCATGCGACAGTCGGCGCCGGCGACCTGGCGGAAGGAGCCTTCGCCCCAGAGCGCGTAGGCGTAGCCGCATTCGGCCTCGGCGTAGTCGGCCCAGGCGGACTGGGCGCGGTCCAGCGCCTTCGCCGCGGCGCCGGCGGCGGGGCCGGCCGCCTCGTGCGCGCGCACTCGGCCTGAGAGGTCGTCGAGCGCGGCGACCATCACCGTCTCCCAGGCCGCAGCCTCCCGCAGGAGGCAGGCGGACTGGCCGACGGTGCTCTCGCCCTCGGGGCGGTTCATGCAGGAGAGGGAGATCAGGCCGACGCAGCGCGCCTCCGCCGTCGCGGCGCCGCGAGGCAGGTGCACGTCGAGGCACTGGGAGACGAAGCGGGCATCGGTTTCGGGCCCGTGGGCGGCGTCGTCCCCGGCGAGGGCCGGGGCGGCGAAGAGGGCGACGATCGCGGCGGCGAGGATCGGTCGGAGCATGGACTCGGGGCCTCCGTGACGCTGGGGGGGCCGGCCCGTCTCGGCCGGCGCCCGGAACCATAGGCCGCCGTCCGATGAACGACGCAGGTCTCATTTGTTCACATTTCGGACAGAAATGCGACTCCCATCGGCGCGGCCCCGCCGCAGCGGGCGAAGGTTCAGGCGGTGACCTTCATCAGCTCCCGCCCGCAGAGCATGCGCCGGATCTCGGAGGTGCCTGCGCCGATCTCCATCAGCTTGGCGTCGCGGAAGATGCGCGAGACGGCCGAATCGGCGAGGTAGCCGGCGCCGCCGAAGGCCTGCACCGCCTGCACGGCCTGGTTCATCGCCTGTTCGGAGCAGTAGAGCACGCAGGCGGCGGCGTCCTGGCGGGTGACCTGCCCGCGGTCGCAGGCGCCGGCGCAGGCGTAGAGATAGGCGCGGGCGGTGTTCATCGCCGTGTACATGTCGGCGATCTTGGCCTGCATCAGCTGGAAGTCGCCGATCGGGCGGCCGAACTGCTTGCGCTCGTGCAGATAGGGCATGACCTCGTCGAGCATGGCGTGGATCAGGCCGACGCCGATGCCGGAGAGCACGACGCGCTCGTAATCGAGGCCGGACATCAGGACCTTCACGCCCTCGCCCTCCTCCCCGAGGACGTTGTCGTAGGGGATCTCGCAGTCCTCGAAGATCAGCTCGCCGGTGTTGGAGCCGCGCATGCCGAGCTTGTCGAAATGGGGGCCTTGCGTGAAGCCGGTCGTCCCCTTCTCGACCAGGAAGGCGGTGATGCCGCGGGGCCCGGCCTCGGGGTCGGTCCTGGCGTAGACGACGAGGACGTCGGCGTCGGGCCCGTTGGTGATCCAGTACTTGGAGCCGTTGAGGACGTAGCGGTCGTTCCGCTTCTCCGCCCGCAGCTTCATGCCGACGACGTCGGAGCCCTGCCCGGCCTCGGACATGGCGAGGGCGCCGACATGCTCGCCGCCGACGAGCTTCGGGAGGTGTTTCGCCTTCTGCTCGGCGCTGCCGTTCAGCTTGATCTGGTTGACGCAGAGATTGGAGTGCGCGCCGTAGCTGAGCGAGACCGAGGCGGAGGCGCGGGCCACCTCCTCGATCGCCACCGAATGCGCGAGATAGCCCATGCCGAGGCCGCCGAAGTCCTCGTCCACGGTGATGCCGAGGAGGCCGAGTTCGCCCATCTCGCGCCAGAGCTCGTGCGGGAAGACGTTGTCGCGGTCGATCTCGGCGGCGCGGGGCTTGACGCGGTCCTGCGCCCAGCGGTGCGTCTGCTCGCGGATCGCCTCGATCTCCTCGCCGAGGGCGAAGTTCATGGTGGCGTGGAACATGCCGTCCTCCCCGGGATCCTCCTGGCGGGGAAGGAGGCCCCGCCGCGCGTAGGATTCCTGATTGCGGCGGCCGGGCCCGGGGCGCAAGCCCCTCGGCGTCGCGGTCAGCGGGCCTGCGCCGGCAGGTCCGAGCGCAGCAGCGTGATCTCCACCCGGCGGTTGCGGGGATCGGCCGGATCCCCGGCGAAGGCGGGGTCGGCGTCGGCCTTGCCGGTGACCCGGGCGAGACGGTCCGCAGCGACGCCGGCCTCCTCGAGCGCGCGGCGCGCGGCATGGGCGCGGTCCGAGGACAGCTCCCAGTTGCCGTAGCCTCCGCCGCGGGACGCGAAGGGCGTCGAATCGGTGTGCCCGACCACGGCGACCGGGTTGACGACGAGCGTCAGCACCTCCCCGACCATGGCGAGCAGCACCTCCATGCGCGGCGTCGGCTTGGACGAGCTGCGCCGGAACAGGGGCCGGTCGGCCGCATCGAACAGCTCGATCACCAGACCCTCGTCGGTGAGGCGGGTGCGCACGTGCCGCAGAAGGTCGTCGCCGTCGAGGCTCTCGCCCGCCATGCCGCGGAACGCGTTCTCGACGGAGGCGAACTCCTCGGCCAGACCGTCGCGGCTCGCGCCGTCCGGCATGGACCCCGTGTCGCCGCTCGCCTTGCGCTCGCTCGCGGAGCGCTGACCGCTGGCGCCGGTTCCCGACTGAGCCATCGTGTCCTCCGCGAACACGCTGTCGCCGCCGAGCGCGCCGGCCCCGCCGCCCGAGACCCGGGAGACCGGGATGCGCGGATCGAAATACTCGGCGAGACCCTTGCGCTGATCCTCGGTCGTGGCGTTGAGCAGCCACATCAGCATGAAGAAGGCCATCATCGCCGTCACGAAATCGGCGTAGGCGACCTTCCAGGCGCCGCCGTGCGGCGCGTCAGGCTCCGCCTTGCGTCGTCGCTTCACGATGATCGGGGCCTTGTCCCGGTCTGCCATCACGGCGTCCTCCTCGCTCCGTCCGACGTCCACCCGCCGCGAGGCCTAGCGACCCGGTCCTTTCGGCCCGCTTTCCGGGAACGGTTTACGGAACCTTTGGAGAACGCCGGCCGGTCGCGTTCACCGGTTCCTAAGACTCGGGGGCGATGGTCCGGCTCCATCGGCGGGGGCTACCGCAGAGGACGAGGCAACAGTCATGGACGTCGCGAACGCGCTGCGCCGCAAGGTCTCGGGCCAGAGGGTCGGCCGGGCGCCGATTCCGGGCATCGAGGAGATCGGCGAGAACTTCGCCAAGCTCCTCGACGAGCGGCTGCGTCAGCTCATGCGCACGATCTCCAGCGCCATCGTCATCGACTGCGAGGTGCGCAAGCTGTCCTCGGTGCTGGAGGACATCCCGGTGCCGGCGATGCTCGCCGTCGTCTCGGTGCGCGATTCGCAGTACCGGGCGCTGATCAACATCGGGATGGATCTGCTTTTCCACGCCGTCGATCTGCGCATGGGCGGCGATCCCTCGGCCGCCCCGCAGCCCATCGCCCGCTCCATCACCGCGGTGGACTGCGGGCTGTGCGAGGCGATGATCGAGGCGATGATCGAGGCCTTCGAGGGGTCGTTGCGCCTGAACCTCGCGCCGGGCCTCGCGGCGGCGATGCAGCTCGAGCATTTCGAGCAGCACGTCACGATGGTGCGGATCGCGCCCGAGCATTCCGACGTGCTGGTTCTGCGGCTCAGCCTCGACATGGGCGAGGCGGCGCGCTCCGGCGACTTCGAGTTCGTCCTGCCTCTGGCGCTGTTGGATTCCTACCGCGCGGCCGCTCCGGCGAAGGGCGGCGAAGGGGCCCGCTCGCGCACCGACTTCTGGTCGCGCCACATGGCTCAGGCGGCGCGGGAGGCGCCGGTCCGCCTCGCGGCGGTCCTGCACCGCGAGCGTCGGACGCTGGCCCAGCTTCAGGCGCTCGCGCCGGGGGACCTGCTGCCCCTCGTGCCAGAGGCGCGCGAGCGCGTGGAGTTGCGCCTCGAGGGCCGGGGAGCGGGGGAGACCTTCGCTCAAGGCCGTCTCGGTGCGATCGAGGGCGAAAAGGCCGTCAAGCTGACCAGCGAGCCGGATCTCGACCGGCTCGAAGCGTTGAGGGCGGCGCTGCATGCGCCGGAGAGGCCGTGACGGCCGTCCACGCGCGCCCGCCGACGCGGCGGCGCGAGTCGCGCCCCGAAGAGGATCCGACGACCGAGGAGGAGGCGATGCGCGAAGAGGTGAAGCGGGAAGCGGAGACCGCCGAACCGGCGGACGAGGCCCCGACGGCTGCGGCGTGGAATGGGGCCGGGGCCGACATCGCCGAGGCCGAGCCTGAGACGTCGGACGATATGGCGAAGCGTGACGCGGAAGCCGCGACGCAGCCGGTCCGCGCGTCGGTCGTCGAGACGGAAGACGATCCGGACGCAACGGGTTCGAACGCGGACGGCCCGCCTGAGCCCGATACGCCGACGCCTCGGCCGGTGGCCGGAACCTTCGCGATCCCCGCGCGAATGCGGCCGGAAGACGCCGAAGAGATGCTGGCGAGGCTGAAGGGCGCCGATCCCGCCGATCCCCTCGCTGTCGATGCGAGCGCCGTCGAGACGCTGAGCACGCCCGCCGTCCTCGGCCTCGTGGCGGCCGCGCGGGCGCGGGCGGAGGAGGGAGGGGCGCTCGCCGTCGAGCGTCCTAGTCCGGCCTTCATCGACGCCTTTTCGGACCTGGGGCTGTTCCACGATCTCATGAAGATGGAGTTCCGCACATGAGCCGCATCCTCGCCGTGGACGACACGCGCGCCCTGCTCGGACTTCTCGTCGATTGTCTCCGGAAGGGTGGGCACGAGGTCGTCACGGCCTCGGACGGGCTCGAGGCGCTCGACAAGCTGCGCGAGCACCGCCCCGACATGGTGATCACCGACCTGAACATGCCCCGCATGAACGGCCTCGACTTCATAGAGGCCGCGCGACGGGAGCCCGAGGGGCGAAGTCTGCCCATGCTTCTGCTGACCACGGAGACCGCGCAGGAGCTGAAGGCCCGCGCCCGCGCCGTGAAGGCGACGGGTTGGATCAACAAGCCCTTCGATCCCGAGCAGATCCTGGGCCTCGTCGCCCGCCTGGCCTGAGCCCGCCCGACCGGAGAGCCGTCGATGGATGATTCCGAGGACTATCTCGCGCTGTTCTTCACCGAATGCGGGGAGCTTCTGGCAGACCTGCAGGAGCAGCTCGACCGGCTTTTCGACGGCGAGCGCGACCCGGAGATCGTCAACGCCGCCTTCCGGGCCGTTCATTCCGTCAAGGGCGGCGCGGCCGCTTTCGGGTTCAACGACCTGATCGCGTTCGCCCACGTCTTCGAAACGGTGATGGATCGCGTGCGCGGCGGCGCGCTGATGCTCGCCCCGGACGTCGTCGGGCTGTTCATGCGCGCCGGCGACGTCATGGAGCAGCTCATCGAACAGGCGCGCGACGGCGGCGAGGGCGATCCCGAGACCACGGCCCGGTTGCGCGCGGAGCTCGAGGAACTCACCGGCCGCAGCATGGCGGACGAGACCGATGCCGAAGCTTCGTCCCCCGCGGCCGAGCCCGAACCCGAGCCCGCATCGGGCGAGCCTGCCGCGCGCACGGTGACGGTGACCTTCCGGCCCGGTCCGGACTTCATACGGGCGGGGCACGATCCGCTGCGGGTGATACGGGCGGCGCGCGACCTCGACCTGGTCTCGGCCGAGCCGTTCGGTGAAGTGCCTCCGCTCGACGAGCTCGACGTGGAGAGCTGCCCGATCGGGTGGACGCTGCGCTTCGAGACGGATCGTCCGGGCGCCGAGCTCGCCGCCTTCTTCGCGGTCTACGCGCTCGACGCCGAGATCGGGCTGGAAGATCCGGGCGCGGGGGACGTCGGCGTCGCGGCGCCCTCGGCGCCTTCGGCGCCGGGCGCCGCAGAGGGCGCGGAGCCCGAAGCTCCCGCCGCAGCGGCCGAGCCGCGCGGCGGCGCGACGCGCGGCGCCGCGTCGAAGACCCTGCGCGTCGAGATTTCGCGAATCGACCGTCTGGTGAATCTCGTCGGCGAGATCGTCATCACTCAGGCGGTCCTGGCGCAGAAGCTCTCCGAGACCGACGCCGCGACGGCGCTCGAGGTCGCGCACTCCGTCGAGGCGATGAATCGTCAGACGCGCGAGCTGCAGGAGAGCGTCATGGCGATCCGCGCGCAGCCGGTGAAATCCGTCTTCAGCCGGATGCCGCGCGTGGTGCGCGACCTCGCCGACAAGCTCGGCAAGGAGGCGCGGCTGATCCTGTCCGGCGAGCACACGGAGGTCGACACGACCGTGATCGAGGAGCTCGCCGAGCCTTTGACGCACATGCTGCGCAACTCGATGGACCACGGCCTGGAAGGGCCGGACGATCGCGAGGCGGCGGGCAAGCCGCGCCTCGGCACGATCCGACTCGCCGCCGAGCATCGCGGCGAACGCGTGATCATCGTGATCGAGGACGACGGCCGCGGCATCAATCGGGAGCGGGTGCTCGAGAAGGCGGTCGAGAACGGCCTCGTCTCTCCCGACGAGAGCATGCCTGCAGAGGAGATCGACCAGCTGATCTTCCATCCCGGCTTCTCGACGGCGCAGGAGGTCAGCTCCGTCTCCGGACGCGGCGTCGGCATGGACGTCGTGAAGAAGAAGATCCAGGCGCTCGGCGGGCGCTGCTCGCTGCGCTCCACGCCCGGCGAGGGCACGCGCTTCCAGATCACCCTGCCCCTGACGCTGGCCGTGCTGGACGGCATGACCGTGTGCGTCGGCGACCAGCGTTTCATACTCCCGCTTTCCTCGGTGGTCGAAGCGCTGCGGATCGAGGCCGAGGCCGTCGAGGAACTGCCGGACCGCAGTCAGGTCCTCGCGCGGCGGGGCGAGTATCTGCGGCTGATCTCGCTGCGAAAGACGCTTGGCGTGCCCGGATCCGAGCGACGCGAGGAGATGGCCATCGTCGTCGATACCGAGACCGACGGGCTCGTGGCGCTCCTCGTCGACGAGCTGATCGGCCAGCGGCAGGTCGTCCTGAAGAGCCTGGAGGCCAACTTCCGCCGCGTCGAGGGCGTCTCGGGCGCAACCATCCTCGGCGACGGACGGGTCGCGCTGATCCTCGACGTCCCGTCCCTCGTGTCCACCGGCGCGCGTGGGCGCGCGCCCCTTCAGGAGATGATCCATTGAGCGAGACGGCTCATACGGCGCAGGCCCCCGCGCCGTCGGGCGAACCCATCGCCACGACGGTCCCCGCATACAAGCAATACGTCACCTTCATGGTCGGCGATCGCGCCTACGGCGTGGACATCGTCTCCGTCCGTGAGATCAAGCAATGGTCGCCGACCACGGCGCTGCCGAACCAGCCACATTATATGCGCGGCGTGCTGAACCTGAGGGGCACGATCGTGCCGGTGCACGATCTGCGCGCCCGTTTCGGCGACCCGCTCACCGACGCAGCCGAGACCCACGTCGTGGTCATCGTCTGGATCGGCGACCAGACCGTCGGGGTCCTTGTGGATGCAGTATCCGACATCATCACGGTTTCCGGAGACGAAATCAGACCCGTGCCGGGCGGAGAGTCCGACGTGGACCGAAGCGCGATCAACGGTCTCGTCAGCACGGAAAGCGGCATGGTCGCGCTCTTGGACCTCGACGCTCTCTTCGGCGGCTCCGCCGAAGGCATCTTCTGAACGCCCGACCCCAAGGCCACGGAGCCGACAATGACCGAAAACGCGTCCGCCGCGCCGAAGCGCGGACCGTCTCTCGCCCTGCGGCTCTCCGTCGTCTTGGGCCTGTTCGTCGCCGTCGCGGCGGCAGGCTCGGGCGTCGGGGTGCATCTAGCCGGAGCGTCTGCGCTCCGAGAGGCGAACGCGGCGCGGCTTCGGGCGTCGGCGCATGCGGCTGCGGCAGGTCTCGCTGCCCAGCTTGCGGAAATCGAGCGGGATCTTCTCGCCGCCGCGCGTCTCGAGAACGCTCCGACCGAGCTCGGCGACATGGTGCGCCTCGCCGTTTCCAAGGGCGACGAAGCCGCTCCGGCCGGCACGGAGACCTTGGCCTCGGCGCTGAGAGACCGCGTGCAAGCTGCAGCGCGCGCCGCCGCCCCCGCGAGGCCCGTGATCCTGGAAACCTCGATAAAGGGGGGGGACTTGAGCGTGCTCGCCGCGATCGCGCTGCCGGACGGGGTCGGAAATCCGAAGGACATCTTGGTCCTGCGCCGTGTTCTTGCGGTGACAGGCGGCAGTGAGGGGGAGGGCGCTCCGGAAACGCCGACGATCGTTCTCGCGCCGGCGAGCGAGGCGGTCCGCAGCGATGGACACACCGCCCGGATCGCCGACGGACTCGACATAGTGGCGAGGGCGGAGGCGATGCCCGGCCGAGGCGACCCAGGCTTGCCGGATCGGCTGCTGCTGGCTTTGATCGGCGCGGCGCTGCCGCTCCTCGGTCTGGCTCTCGTCACGGTGCGCATAGTTGCAAAGCCCTACGAGACGGTTGTCGCCGCGGCTGCCGCGGCCGCCGGGACGAACCTCGCGGATGGGGTACGATCACCGCATGGCGCGTCCGTCCTCGCGGCGAGGCTCCGCGAGATCCCTCGGGCCTTGGCGCAAGCCCGCGGCGCGGCGGCCGCCTTCGAATCGCTGCCGGAGCCTGCCCTGCTGATCGACGCCGAGGGCAGGATAAGCTTCGAGAACACGGCGTTCCGAACCGAAATGCGCACCGAACTGGTGCGCCGAGCCGGCTTGGCCGGCGCCGCGGAATCCGTCGTCGGCATGCCGCTGGCGCGACTGCTTCCCGAAATCGAGGCGCCGGCGTCTGCCGGCCGCGTGTCGACCCCCGTATCGGCATCCGACTCACGACGACGGCCGGAGAATGTGCCGCTGCGCACGTTGAACGGCGGCATGATGGGACGCCTTCTGGTCTGGCGTGGCCAAGGGGCCGGGCGCGGCGAAGCCGCCGACCTGCTGGGTCCTGTCCTTGAGCGGCTGGCGAACGGCGATCTCGGTGCGCGGCCCGTCAAGACCGAAGGTGTCGACCGCGCCGCACGGCTCGCGACGGGCCTCGACGCCGTCGCGGCGACGACCGCCCGCTTCGTCGACGATCTCGAAGCGACGATCGCGGCGATCGCCGCCGGATCGCTCGACGCGCGGATGGGCGCGCATCCGGGACGCCTAGGCGAAGCGGCCGGGCGCTGGAACGAGGTCATCGAGAGCATGGCGGCGACCCTGTCGGACGTCGGACGGGCGAGCGGCGAGATGACCGCGTCGGCCCGCACGGTGTCGGAAGCGATCGAGACGCTCTCCGCCCGCGGCGAGTCGCAGGCGTCTTCGCTGGAGCAGACCGCGGCGACCATGGAGCAGATGGCCGCGAGCGTGAAAGGCAGCGCGGAACACTCGCGCGAGGCCGAGACGCTGGCCCGCGACGCCGCACGACGCGCGGAGGAGGGCAGAGGCGTGATGACCGACGCCGTCTCCGCGATGTCCCGGATCGAGGACAGCGCCGCCAGGATCGCCGAGATCATCGGCGTCATCGACTCCATCGCGTTCCAGACCAACCTCCTCGCGCTCAACGCGGCGGTGGAGGCGGCACGCGCCGGGGAGGCGGGCAAGGGCTTCGCCGTCGTCGCGGCGGAGGTCCG